>CESO01017337.1_pt1 | contig 33204 bp, 32 predicted proteins | sample 356341 | NCBI WGS metagenome assembly CESO01 (sample SAMEA2621812, study PRJEB7988) | marine metagenome | biome: marine biome (ENVO:00000447); feature: deep chlorophyll maximum layer (ENVO:xxxxxxxx); material: "saline water (ENVO:00002010), including plankton (ENVO:xxxxxxxx)" | depth 35 m | reverse complement strand
ACCCCCCCCTGCTCCGGAAGTCATTGAGGTTGTAGAAGACGAGGAAGAAGTGGAAGAAACAGTAATTGAATCTACGGAGACCGACCAAGATGAGATCGTTGAGGTTGAGGAGGTTGAGATCGAAGATGACTTTGAGGATGTCGATGTACCTTTTGCAGTGATTGAAGATGTACCTATTTTTCCTGGTTGTGAAAGGGTTTCAAAATCAAAAAGAAGAGAATGTTTTCAGGAAAAAATCAACAAACACATCAGGAAAAATTTCCGTTATCCCGAAATCGCCCAAGAAATGGGTATACAAGGAAGGGTGTATGTGAATTTTATCATATCTAAAGACGGTTCGATCAGCAATATCAGAATGCGAGGCCCGGATAAAAATTTGGAGAAAGAAGCCGCAAGGATTATTGGTAAATTACCCGACATGACTCCCGGAAAACAAAGAGGAAGACCGGTAAGGGTTCCCTTTAGTATTCCCATCACTTTTAGGTTACAATAGATATTGAAAACTTTCGAAAAAGTCTTAAAACCATGGTTTTAAGACTTTTTTGTTTTTAATAATAGCCCATTTCACTCTTTTTTATTGGTGATACTCAAATACCATGAAATTATGTTACCCAAAAAAATCATAAGGCAGATTTAAGTAAGAACAGTACTACCTATTTCCTCATTGGGTTGGTATTGATACTCTTCATCGTTTGGAGTGCGATTGAATTAAAAACTTATGAGAGGGATATTAACTGGATCGTCTTATTGTTATATACGACGATGAAGAAGACATCCCGATTACATAAATGTATATCACCCTACCAACGCCACCTGCTGCACCCCAGTCATCGAAGTGATAGAGGACGAGGAGTAAGTGGAGGAGATGGTTATCGAATCCACCGAGACCGATCAGGATGAGATCATCGAGATTGAGGAAATCGTGGTTGAAGAGGAGGAGGAAGAGTATAGGTGCCTTTTGTCATAATCTAGGACATTCTTTTTTTCTCGTTGTGAAAAAGTGTCTAAAAAAAAGCAACGCGACTGTCTTCAGGAAAAAATCAATAAACATATCAGAAATAATTTTAGATATACAGAAATCCCACAAGAGACGAGTATACAGGGCTGGGTTTATGTGAGTTTTGTCATTGGTAAAGATGGAAAAGTCATCATGGTAAAACCCAGATGCACCAATAAGAACTTGGAGAAAGAAGCCCAACGTATGATCGAAAGACTTTACCAAAATATACCCCGAAAACAAAGAGGCAAAGCCGCTGGAGTTTCCTACTCCATTCCCATAACCTTTTGGTTGCAATGAGTATTAATATAGGATCTTAAAATTGTCATATAGTTTTGCATAGGGATGATTTGTAGCCTATCTTTGCTGCTGGATATTTGATGATGAAGACCCACTCCGATAGTTTACCCATAGTAACCTTTAGCTTTGTGACATTCGTAAGTGATTTCCTACAGCTCACAAAGTTTCGTTTGGCCGTCAGTGTGGTGTTCTCCTCAGTAGCAAGCTATTTGCTTGCCGTTGATCAAATTGAAATTTCCATACTGCTGGGACTGTTCTTCGGTGGTTTTGCAATGGTGGGAGCCTCTAATGCTTTCAACCAGTGGATTGAAAAGGATAAAGATGCCTTGATGGACCGAACCAAAAACCGTCCGCTTCCCGCTGGGCGTATGAATACTCTTATCGCTTTAGTTATTGCCTCCCTGCTAACGCTGCTGGGAATATTTATTCTGAACAATATCAATTTTAAGACCGCTCTTTTTGGAGCCCTTTCTATATTTATCTACACTTGTGTCTACACCCCCTTAAAATCGGTTACGCCCCTTTCAGTTTTTGTAGGGGCTTTTCCAGGAGCCATACCCTTTATGTTGGGTTGGGTGGCTGCAACCGGAAGTTTTGGTGTCGAACCGGGGATACTGTTTATGGTTCAATTTTTTTGGCAATTTCCACATTTTTGGGCTATTGGTTGGATGATGGATGATGACTACAAAAAGGCAGGATTCAAGATGTTGCCCACAGGGAATCCCGATCGGGCTACCGCTTTTCAAATCGTATTTTATACACTTTGGATGATCATCATATCAATTACACCCTATACCCATTACAGTGGTGCATTGACCCTTTCAATGGGGGCAGTTGGATGCTTGGTTTTGATTGGGGTATATTTTCTTTACCACGCCCTAAAGTTGATGCAAAAAAAGAGCAAAGAGGCTGCCAGACGATTGATGTACGCCAGCATTGCCTACATCAGTCTTTTACAAATAATTTATGTTTTAGATAAATGGATCTAGCAATGGACGAACAAGCAATAAAACAGTATAAAGCCAAAAAGATGATGCTATGGGTGGGTATGATCAGCATGTCTATGACTTTCGCAGGACTGACCAGTGCCTATGTCGTTAGTAGTACCCGAGCGGATTGGTTGTCTCAATTTGAGATGCCCGATGCTTTTGCCATCAGTACCCTAATCATATTGTTGAGCAGTATCAGTTTCTATTTGGCCAATAAATCCTTGATATTAAAAAACGTCAAGCAAACCAAGACCTGGGTGTTGACTACTTTTGTGTTGGCCTTGCTGTTTGTTTATTTTCAGTTTAAGGGATTCGGAGACATCATTGCCCAAGGCTATTACTTTACAGGGGCTGAAAGCTCCATCACCACCTCTTTTTTATACGTTTTGGTCTTGTTGCATTTGGCGCATTTGTTTGCCGGGATGATAGTCCTCACGGTGGTGTATATAAGATTACTCAGAGGCAGCTATTCCAGATCTAATACTTTGGGCTTTGAATTGGCCCATTTGTTCTGGCATTTTCTTGATATCTTGTGGATTTATTTGTACCTATTTTTAGTGGTGTACAGGTAAAATATATAAATTTGTGCTAACTAATTTGAATTTGACTTTATGGAATTAACTGCAGCTGAAAAAGAGGCCAATCTTTGGGCTGGAGGTCAGCGACCACTCAACGCCAGTTACGGTAAATTGATGATGTGGTTTTTTATTGTGTCTGACGCACTTACCTTCTCCGGATTTTTGGTTTCCTATGGATTTTCCCGTTTTAAAAACATCGATTCATGGCCCATTGCAGACGAGGTTTTTACCCACTTCCCCTTTTTACACGGCGTAGATGCACCCATGTATTATGTGGCCTTGATGACTTTTATACTGATCTTTTCATCTGTTACCATGGTATTGGCGGTAGATGCAGGGCATCATATGAATAAATCGAAAGTAACTTTTTACATGTTGTTAACCATAATTGGAGGGGCAGTTTTTGTTGGCTCTCAAGCTTGGGAATGGAAAAATTTTATCAAGGGAGAATACGGTGCCTTGGAAACCAAAGGAGGTCAAATTTTACAATTTTTAAACGCAGACACTGGCAAAAGGATTTCCATTGCTGACTTCGCTGTTTCTATCCCAACCGAACGCAGCTCTCACAAAAGCAGTAACGGGATTTGGTACGAAAGCGAAGGGTCTTTACCCACTTATTCCTTGGCTGAAGTAGTTGCGGGATTTGAGAATAACAATAACCTGGTCGTCAGAAGTGAAAAATTAGACGAAAATGGTCAAAAAATTGTTCTCTCACGAGACGATTCCTTGGATAAAATAGAAAATGCCGTTGGTGTAGTGGAAGGGGCCAACCTTGTCCATAACGAATACGGAAATCGACTCTTTGCTGATTTTTTCTTTTTTATAACTGGCTTTCATGGTTTCCATGTTTTTTCGGGGGTCATCATCAACCTCATCATATTTTTCAATGTGATTGTGGGAACCTATGAAAAAAGAGGACATTATGAAATGGTGGAAAAAGTAGGGCTGTATTGGCACTTTGTCGATTTGGTCTGGGTATTTGTATTTACATTTTTCTATCTCGTTTAACCCAAAAATTATAACCGATGGCCGAAGGAGTGCACAAACTTGCAATTTTTAGAGGATTATTAAAGTTCAAATCCAACGTTCAAAAAATTTGGGGCGTTTTGATTTTCTTATCAATCGTAACCACCGTTGAAGTAGCCTTGGGGATCGTCAAACCCGATTTTTTGATGAATTATTTTCTCAGCATGAAATTATTGAACTGGATATTTATCATTTTGACACTAGTCAAGGCCTATTATATCGCTTGGGATTTTATGCACGTCAGGGATGAAAGCGGGAGCCTACAAGGTGCCATAGTTTTACCACTGATCATTTTAATTCCTTATTTGATATTTATTTTAATTCTAGAAGCCGACTACATCTTTGAAGTAATGAATAGCGGTTTTGTGAGTTGGAATTTTTAGGGTTTAAAGGACAAATTCTTTTTCATGAGTAAATCTTTTAAAAAATATTTTGTCCTTTTTATTCTCTTTATATTTCCGATTGTAATCTATTTGTTTTTTGCCTCGGGCAAAAACAACTTTGCACTGTTGCCAATTTTAACTGCAGGGGTAGATGAGATTGACCATTGGGGGACTCTATCAGGTGAGCCTGTTCAATTGAAAGACCGCATCACCGTGTTGGGATTTTGGGGATCAGATTTGTCCGACAAAAAAGGAGATGCCCTAAATCTAAATCAAAAAATTTACAGACGCTTTTATCAATTCATAGACTTTCAGTTTGTCATGGTACTTAAACAGGGTCAGCAGGATCAAGTTGAGTTGCTTAAACAAGAATTAAAATCGGGAGTGGGAACCGACTTGATCAAATGGCGTTTTGTTTTTGGGAGTGATGATCAGATTGCGAGGTTATTTAAAAGTTTCAAAACTCCTTTGCTGCTCAACGCCAAAAAAAGTTTACCCTATGTATTTATCATCGATAAAGAACGCAACCTCAGGGGACGTGACGACGACGAGGACGAGGGAACCTTGTTTGGTTTCAATGCACAATCCGTTGCCGAGATCAATAATAAAATGGTCGATGACATTAAGGTGATATTGGCCGAGTACCGCCGTGCTTGGAAAAAGTACAATAAGAATACCGCACCTTAGTATGAAAAACATAAATTATATAGGTTTAATCATCATACTGATTGTTTTTGGTCTTTTGTTCATCCCTAAGATCGTTGATCGGGTTGCGAACAATACGCAAGTAGATAGCAATCGATCTGTTCCGGCAAAGCCCTTGGCTTATATCAAACTCAACGGTGAAGCCAAAAAAGTACCCAAGTTTCTAATGCGCAATCAAGACAGTCTGTTGATTAGTAATGAGGATTTTAAAGGGAAGGTCTACTTAGCAGAATTTTTCTTTACACGTTGCCCCACCATTTGCCTCATCATGAATAAGAACATTAAGATCTTGGACGATCGCTTTGGAGATCGTCAAGATTTTGGGATTGCCTCTTTCACTATTGATCCCGACAACGACAAACCTCATGTGCTCAAAAAATATGCAGAGAACTATAGTGTTAAATCCCAAAATTGGCATTTTTTGACCGATAAGAAATCTACGGTTTACGAACTTGCCAATTCAGGATTTAGTATCTTTGCGGGTATAAACCCCGCAGTAGCTGGAGGTTTCGAACATCAAGGTTATTTTGCCCTGATCGACAAAAATGGATACATCCGTTCACGTGTCGATCGTTTTGACAACCCCATCGTCTATTATTCCGGTTTGGATAGTGAAGATCAAGAAATACAAGGTGTAGATATGCTGTTTGAGGACGTTCAAAGGCTATTAAAAGAATAAAACCGAGTGAAATGAAAGGACAAAGTGTAAGTGATCCCTCTAAAAAATATAGCAAGCTCATCACAGTTGTGTCCATTTTGATCCCTGTGGTGGTAGCGGTTCTTTTTAGTGTGAGATTGCCCAATGTAGCCCCTCTTGATTTCTTACCTCCCATTTATGCATCTATCAATGCATTTACCGCCTTGATTTTGGTGGTGGCCTATGTGGCCATCCGAAAGAAAAAAATCAAACTCCATGAGTCACTGATGAAAACTGCCATTGCCTTGTCCTTGGTCTTCCTGGTGATGTATGTGGCCTACCACATGACCTCAGATCCCACCCCTTTTACTGGGGAAGGTATGGTGAAATACATTTACTATTTCATCCTTATCTCTCATATTATACTTTCCATAGGGATCATACCCATGGTATTGATAACCTATGTCAGAGCCATATCCAAAAGATTTGCTGATCATAAAAAAATCTCTGTCATTACCTTTCCCATTTGGTTGTACATCGCCATTACAGGGGTAGTGGTGTATTTGATGATAGCACCTTATTATTAATCCCATGCGTATATTAATCTCATGTTTGTTGATCCTATTGACGGTTGCAGAGGCTTCCTCTCAGTGTTCTATGTGTAGGGCAGTTTTGGAATCGGGGGAGGTGCAAGAGACAGCTAAAGGAATCAATAATGGTATCATTTATTTGATGGCCATTCCCTACCTTTTGGTGGGTTTTGTGGGTTACCAAATTTTCAAACTCCTTAAAAAATAGTAAAATATTTCTTCGCAATTAATATTCTTTTCGGGCGTTATCTTTTTGGTAAGTAGTAACTTTGACCACAAAAAAAATCATTAACGTGATCAACATCAAAAATCTTCAAAAATCCTATAAGATTGGAAACAGTTTATTGCATGTTCTCAAAGGGATTGATTTGGACATCAAAGAAGGAGAGTTGGTGGCCATCATGGGATCATCTGGATCGGGCAAATCAACACTGCTCAACATACTGGGAATGCTTGATTTGGCAGATAAAGGAAAATACCTACTAGACGATGTATTGATTGAAGGTTTGACCGAAACCACTGCAGCCAATTACCGCAACCAATTTTTGGGGTTTGTTTTCCAATCTTTTAACCTCATCAATTATAAAAATGCATTAGAAAATGTTGCTTTACCGCTTTACTATCAGGGTTTTGGAAGAAAAATCCGACAAGCAAAAGCCTTGGAATATTTGGAAAAGGTAGGATTAAAAGATTGGGCCACACATTTGCCCAGCGAGCTTTCAGGGGGACAAAAACAAAGGGTGGCCATTGCCCGAGCCATGGCTTCTCAACCAAAAGTTCTGCTGGCTGACGAACCCACTGGAGCATTGGATTCTAAAACATCTAATGAAGTCATGAGTTTGATCCAACAAATTAACAATGAGGGTAAAACCATTTTGGTGGTTACCCATGAATTGGATATTGCACACATGTGCAAAAGAATCGTCACCCTAAAAGATGGGGTGATTGTTGAAGATCAAAACGTTGACCAAGTTATTGTTGGGAATCATGTTTAGTAGAGACCGTTGGCAAGAAATTTTTGAAACCATTCGCAAGAATAGGCTAAGAACTTTTTTGTCTGGTATTACGGTGGCTTTGGGGATTTTTATTTTCATCGTTCTGTTTGGATTTGGGAATGGATTAAAAAACAGTTTTAAACAGTTTTTTTTGGATGATGCTACCAATACACTTTGGGTTAATCCGGGCAAGACTTCCAAACCCTATCGAGGATTCAAAGCCAACAGAAGGATAGAACTCGAAAATAGTGATTTGGAGGATATCAAAGATAATTTCAAATTTTTCTTAGAGGGTATTACACCCAGAATCAGCAGAAGTGCACGGGTGAGGTATAAGGGAGAATCGGACAACTACTCCACCAGAGCGGTAGCTCCTGACCATCAGTACATGGAAAAAACCCTCATAATGAAGGGTCGGTTCATCAATCAGGATGACCTAGATAAAAAAACCAAAAATATAGTCATCGGTCGTTTGGTGGCCAAGGATCTTTTTAAGAAAGAAGATCCCATCGGAAAATATTTAGAAATAGGATCCAGTGCTTTCAAGGTTGTTGGTTTTTTTCAAGATCAAAGCGGGGATCGAGAAGAAAGATTGATCTATATGCCCTATACTACCCAACAATTGATAGAAAAAAACAACGATAAAATCAACTCCATCATTGTCAGTTTTCGGCCCGAGTTAGGTTATACCTCTGCCTTGGTTTTTGAAAAACAACTGCTCCTTTTCTTAAAAAAGAAAAAATCCATTGATCCCAGAGACAACAACGGAATAAGGATCAGAAATGTAGCAGATCAAATTCGACAAAACCAGCAGTTTGCCAGTGTATTGCAGATTATCGTTGCTTTTGTAGGGATTGGTACTTTGATCGCAGGGATTATTGGTATTTCAAATATTATGGTTTTTGTGGTCAAAGAACGTACCAAAGAATTGGGGGTGAGAAAAGCCCTTGGTGCCACGCCCAAAAGCGTGATTGGAATGGTTTTACAAGAGTCTATTTTTATCACTGCATTGTTCGGTATTACCGGAATGATTGGTGGGATTGCCCTGTTGAGTAATATAGGGGATCGATTGGAGGAGTTTTTTATCATTGATCCCTACATAGATAATTTTACTGCATTGGGAGCAATGGTTTTGTTGATTCTGTTTGGAGCCATTGCAGGTTATATCCCGGCTAAAAGGGCTGCTCGTATCAAACCAATAGTAGCTTTAAGAGATGAATAGTTTAAAGGTCATATTTGATTTAGATACCTGGCAGGAGATTTTTGGTTCTATTGCTAAGAATAAAACCCGAACCGTAATTACCGTGATCGGGGTATTGTGGGGGATTTTTATTTACATCACTCTATCCGGAGCGGCCAAAGGGTTGGATAACGGTTTTGAACGTGAATTTGAAGATATGGCCATGAACTCTATGTTTGTGTGGCCTAAGAGAACCAGTGTTCCATACGCGGGTTTTAAGGTGGGAAGATATCCCCGTTTTACCATTTCTAATGTTAAAGAATTAAAACTTCAGATCCCTGAAATTCAATACATCGCTCCAAGAAACGCCAGGGGGGTATTTGGGGGAAGTCAACCGGCCAGCGTGGTCTACAAAGAAATATCTCGTACCTATAATATTTATGGAGATTTTCCCGAGTACACCAAAATTGCTACTAAAAAAATATACAAAGGGGGCCGATTTATCAATGAAGAAGACCAGCGGAACAATCGTAAAGTATGTGTGATTGGTGAACGAACTCAAGAGGAGTTATTTGAAAAAGATGAAAACCCCTTGGGAAAATACATCCGGATCAACAATGTATATTTCCAAGTAATTGGAGTACACAAATATCTTGAAGGAGGAGGTTTTGAAACCGATGGCGATATTTTTATCCCTTTTAATACTTTCAGGAATTTATACAATACCGGTTTAGAGGTGGATTGGTTTATCATTGCAGCTTATGCGGATGCCGATGTTGTTGCCGTGGAAAAAAATGTCAAGGATGTATTAAAAAAAATACACAAGGTGGCTCCGGAAGATGACAGGGCCTTCGGGTCGTTCAACCTGGGAGAGGTATTCAACAGGATTAGCGGCTTTGCCAACGGCATGACATTTTTATCTCTCGTAGTAGGTTTAGCGACTATTTTTGCGGGAGTGATAGGTATTGGAAACATACTACTGATCTCAGTAAAAGAGCGAACCAAAGAGTTGGGGGTGAGACGAGCATTGGGCGCTACTCCCGGAGAGGTGAGAACTCAAATTTTATTAGAGTCTGTTTTTTTGACCTTCATAGCCGGTGTAGTGGGCATTATTTTGGGCGCAGCTGTTTTGGCTATAATCAATTTGGTTACACAGGACTTATCCGATTTTCCATATACCAACCCCACTGTTCCCATTCCATTCGTACTTGGTGCTTTGTTTACTATGGTGATATTGGGAACATTGATCGGACTGATTCCTGCCCAACGTGCCGTTAGTATAAAACCCATAGACGCATTAAGAGAACAATAATAAATACTTTTTAACATGAAAATTTTAAAATATTTAGGAATTGGCTTACTTGTTTTTGGAGCAATTTTTGCCACGCTCTATTTTATAAAGACAAACATTAAACCATTGGTTGAGTATGACATTCAGTCTCCTAAGATTCAAAGCATTGAAAAAAAGACAGTAGTCACTGGGACCGTAATTCCTGAGGATGAAGTAGAGATCAAACCACAGATTTCAGGGATCATCGAAAAGCTATATGTCGAGGAAGGCGATTTGGTGACCAATGGAGATTTGCTGGCCAAAGTAAAGGTGGTGCCTAACGAACAAGCGCTAAACAGTGCAGAAGGAAGACTGTCCAATACCCTCATTTTGTTGAAAAACGCCGAGGTTGAATTCAAAAGGAACAAATCCCTATTCGATAAAGAAATCATCTCCAAACAACAGTTTGAAAATACAAAACTTACCTATGATCAAGCCAAACAAAATGTTAAAAATTCCCGTTCCGATCTTCAAATCATCAAACTGGGTTCTGCAGGAGGTTCTAAGATTGCCAATACCAATATCCGAGCAACGGTTGCAGGAACTATACTTGAAATTCCGGTCAAAGAAGGGGATCAAGTTATTGAGAGTAATACTTTCAATGCTGGGACCACCATTGCCACAGTGGCCGATTTGAATAAAATGATTTTTGAGGGGAAAGTAGATGAGGCTGAGGTCGCAAAACTGATCATTGGAATGCCGCTCAAGGTCAATTTGGGTGCCATACAAGACAAAGATTTTGATGCTAAGCTCAAGTTTATTGCCCCCAAAGGCAACGAGGAACAAGGAACCGTTCAGTTCAAAATTGAGGGAGATGTTTATTTGGATAACTCGATTTTTATCCGGGCAGGATACAGTGCCAACGCTTCCTTGGTTCTCGAAAAAAAGGACAGTATTATGGGAATTTCCGAGGCCTTGTTGCAATTTGATAAAACCACCAATGATCCCTATGTTGAGGTTAAAAACGACAAAGGTACATTCGAACGAAAAAATATTGAAATAGGGATTTCGGATGGTATTAATGTAGAGATTCTCTCGGGTTTGAGAATGGAGGATGAGATTAAAGTTTGGAATAAGACAGAGCCTCTCAAAATAGGGAAGGAAGAGGAATCTGAAAATAAATAATTGCACATGAAACCAATCCAACCTTTTTTTACACTCATTTTACTGTTTTTGGGTATTCATCTCGAGGCGCAACCCCAACCCATGAGCCTTACGGAATGTGTTTTGATGGCGGTTGAAAAAAATATCAGTGTCAAACAAAGTGAACTCGCCCAAAACGATGCCGAAATCAACAAAGATGACGCCAAAGGGAACTTTTTGCCGACCTTCAACGCTCAGGCCAATCATACTTGGAATATAGGATTGAATCAGGATATTACGCGGGGTTTTTTAGAAAACAGAACGACACAGTACTCCTCCTTTGGGGCCAGTTTTAATTTAGACATATATAATGGTCTAAGGAATTTAAATCAGTTGCATCGGGCCAATCTCGCAATTTTGGCGGGTGAATATCAGTTGGAGGATATGAAAGATGATGTTCGCTTGATGGTGGCCAACGCCTATTTGCAAATTCTGTTCAATGTAGAAATATTAGAAGTTCAAAAATCGCAATTGGAGATCACCCGAAAGGATGCAGAACGTACCCAAAGTATGATTGATGCAGGGATCAAGGTAAAATACGATTTGCTAGAAATTGAGGCCACGATGGCCACTCAAGAACAATTGGTAATCCAAGCTGAAAATAATCTAAGACTTTCCAAAATCAATCTGGCCCAAATGCTATTGATTACGGATTATGAAAATTTCAATGTGGTTACTATAGATATTGAGGCGCCTTTTGGTCAGATTTTATTTCAGAGACCAAAGGACATTTTTGAAAAGGCATTGGCCCATCGTAAAGACATTAAACTTTCAATGACCAATATTGCCATTGCTGAAAAAGACGTTGAGCTTGCCAAAGGGGCACTTCAGCCAAGTCTGAGTGCTTATTACGGTTACAACACTCGTGTTTCCTATGCCGATAGGATTGTAGGGGATGGAAATTTTACCGATGTCCCCATTGGTTTCTTACCCTCAACCAAAGAACCTGTATTGCGGTCTGTTGAGGGCAATAAGGCCATTGGAGCAATTCCTTTTGTGGAGCAATTCGACAGTAATGCCGGACACAATATTGGTTTGAGGTTAAACATTCCCATTTTCAATGGTTTTGTAGCCAGAAATAGAGTAGAGCGTTCCAAAGTAAACCTCTTGAGATCTCAAAATCAATTGGAGCAAGAAAAGCTCAATTTGGAAAATACCATCAATCAAGCCTATAACAATGCAGAGGGCGCCTATAAATTTTATGAGGCAGCCCAAAAAACAGAATTAGCGCGGAGAAAAGCATACGAAGATGCCATCAACCGTTTTGAAGCAGGTGTGATGAATATTTTTGATTTCAATCAAATTAAGCAGCGTTATGAGACAGCTGCGTCGGATGTGGTTCGCTCCAAGTTTGATTATATTTTTAAACTGAAAGTACTTGAGTTTTATTTTGGGATTACTATCAGCATTTAGATTTATAAAACTTTAGTTCTCTCTGGCGCGATTGAATTTTCTATTTTTGTGATGTGAGTATAATACTGCATATAGAAACGGCCACCAAAAACTGTTCAGTAGCCCTTAGTAAATCGGGAGAGTTACTTGCTCTAAAGGAGCATTATTCCGAGCAATTTAGCCACAGTGAACAATTACACGGTTTTATCCGAGAAGTTTTTGAGGAGACCCAAATGGAAATGTATTCGCTCGATGCTGTGGCAGTGAGCAAGGGCCCGGGTTCCTATACCGGTTTGCGAATTGGTGTGGCTGCAGCAAAGGGCATTTGCTTTGCTTTAGAGTTGCCTCTTATTTCAGTAAATTCTCTTCAAATCTTATCCGAAAAGTATCAGAACAACAATCCTGCCTTATTATTCCCCATGTTTGATGCGCGCCGAATGGAGGTTTATACCATGGTACTCAACGAAAATAAGGAAATCTTAAAGCCTCCCTTTGCTGAAGTTTTGAGCGCTGAGAGTTTTAATAAATTTCCAACCGATGTACAATGGATTTTTATGGGCGAAGGTGCCGAAAAATGTAAACAAGTATTTGATGCCCCCCAAATTGAATACCGTAGCGACATTCGTTATCCATCTGCTGCAGAAATGGTTTCTTTGGCGTGGAAAGCTTTTCAAGATAAAAATTTTGAAGATGTGGCTTACTTTGAACCCTTTTACCTCAAAGATTTTTACACTACAGCCAAGAAGATAGGGGAATAAATTATCCGTTTACGGCCTCTACCATTTCAACTTTACCGGGAAGCATTTCTTTTAAGATATTTTCGATGCCATTTTTGAGTGTAAAGTTAGAGGAGGGACAACCACTACATGCACCTTGAAGCACGACCTTAACCCTTTTTTCGCTGTCCTCATAGGAATTAAAAATGATATTTCCCCCGTCTGAAGCCACAGCAGGTTTAACATACTCTTCCAAAATTTTTACGATCTCCTGCTCGGTATCATTCAAAGTTTGTATAGGGTTTGTAACGTCTGTGTTCTGAGGTTTTGAAACAAAGGAGGGGGCCAAAATCATTTTTTCTTCTTCCAAGTAGGATTTGATAAATCCCCTGATCTCCATTACAACTTCCTCCCATTGGGTGGTCTCGTGTTTGGAAATGGAAATATAATTTTCATCCATAAAAACCTCTTTGACAAAAGGAAAATTAAATAACTCCTTGACTAGAGGAGCATCTTGAGCAGTATCGATATTTTCGAAAGAAAGGGTCTGATCCGTAATTTTTTTGTTGACCACAAACTTCATAGCCGAGGGGTTGGGGGTGCTTTCTGCATAAACAGTGACGGCTTCCCTTTCAACTTTTTTCACCTCATTGAGGATTTCTCCCCCCTCGTTGAGGTAGTCTTCGATTTGTTCTGCTACTTCTTGGATGACTTCCCCCCATTCTAAAATATCGAAACGCTCTACGATCAATGTACTGTTTTCAAGTGCTACTTTTTTGACAAAAGGTAGGAAAAACAATTGTTTTACTAGCGGTGCATCGGCAGCCTGGTCAATATTGATAAAGGTTTTTGAAACGGCAAGGTCTTGGGGAGGTGTAATGCTAAATTTTGCAATGCTGGCCCCCTTTTTATACGTGGCTACGATGCGGATGTTTTTCATCTTTTTTTTACAAATTTAGTAAAAACAAATCCAAGGTTCTTAAGAATCAATTTTATAATTTAGACATCAAAGCATAATTATGTTGATCAAATCAGTTAGGGGATTTACCCCCCAATACGGGAAAAATTGTTTTTTTGCTGAAAATGCAACCCTTATAGGTGAGCTCATCATGGGAGATCATTGCTCGGTTTGGTATCAGGCTGTTGTTCGAGGAGACGTCAACTTTATTACTATTGGAGATCGGGTCAATATTCAAGATGGTGCAGTTATTCACGGGACTTTTGAAAAATCGGCAACCACTATTGGCAATGATGTGTCTATAGGCCATAATGCGGTTGTTCACGGTTGCATCATTAAAGATCGGGTTCTGGTCGGTATGGGCAGTATTATCATGGATGATAGTGTGGTGGGTTCCAATAGCATTATTGCTGCAGGCAGTGTTTTGCCCAAAAACACCATTGTTCCTGAAGGTTCAATTTTTGCGGGTGTTCCTGCCAAAAAAATTAAAGAAGTAAGCCCTGAATTGCAAAAGGGAGAAATTGAGCGCATTGCGGCAAATTACATTCATTATGCCTCATGGTTCAAATAAAGCAAAAAAACTCCCATAGGGGGGGTTTTTGCAGTTTTGATAACGGACTAAAATCCGAGTTCTTTTTTTACTTCAGCCATAATGTCTTTTCCTTTTGCAATGATCACACTACCACCGGCAGAAGAATCCAATACATATTCGTATCCCAGATTGCTAGCTACCTTATCAATAGCAGCTTTGGCTTTATCGATGAGAGGTTTCATCATATCAACAGACTTCTTTTGTAGGTCTTGAGAAACTGTCTGCTGATATTCTTGGATATTTTTTTGCATGCCTTCCAACTCCTTTTGACGGGATTGGTTCGTGATTTCGGTTTGGTTGGCTGCATCGGCAGCATAAGTCTGAGCCTTGGTTTGAAATTCCTTGTAAGTGGTTTCCATGTCTGCAGTGTAAGTTTCTTCTAACTTTTTCAATTCTTTTTGAGCTGCAATCACTTCGGGCATCTCACTGATTAGCTTTTGAACTTCGATGTGTGCTAATTTGGCTTGGGCGTTGACCATACTCAAAGGAGCTAACATAAACATTAGGGGTAAAAATAGATTTTTGAATTTTCTCATTATTTTGAACTTAATTATTTTTAATTACTAACCCTGTCTATAACCTTGTTGGCAGAGTTTATTTTTTCTTTTCTTTCTTTAATTCTCTCCTGTGCCTGAACTCTTCTCAGAACTAAGTCGCTAATATCGTAATTTTTTGCCGAATACAACATAATTATGTCAGAAGATCGGTCAAAAACAAAGTCGTATTTTCTTTCCTTGGCAATATCTTGAACGATGCTCAACACTTGGTCTTGGACAGGTTTTAAAAGTTGATTTTTTTGGATCATCATGTCCCCGTTGGGTCCAAATATTTTCTCTTGAAGTGAAACGATTTCTGAGGCAAAATCTTTGATTTCCATTTCCCGATCGGAGATGAGTTCGGGGGTCAATAAAATTTTTTCAACGGCAAATTGATCTTCTAAGCGTTTGAGTTGGATTTTTTTTAATTCAACTTCTTTTTTCCACTGTGTGATTTTTTCGTCCAGCAACTGGTTGGCAGTCCTAAACTCCTTGTTTTTGCTCAAGATAACATCCATATCAATATAGGCGATACGCGCGCCTCTTTGGGCATGTACTGCTAGGGAAAGCAAGCAGAGCACTGCAGTAAGGAATAATTTTATTTTCATGATCTCGAGGGATTGACTTTATAATTATAAACGCTCAAATTAAAAGATTATTTTAACGTCCCGGGCTAGCTTTTAAAATTGTTGTCCAATGATAAAATGCGTCTCCCAACCATTGGCATTGTCATTATTAAGGTCTGTACTGTCAAATCCATATCCAAAATCGATACCGAGTAATCCAAAGGCTGGCATAAAAATTCGCACACCCATTCCGGCAGAACGTTTGGAATTGAAAGGATTGAAGTCTCTAAAGCTATTATAACCGTTTCCACTCTCTAAAAAGCTTAGTGCAAAAATTGAGGCACTTGGTTTAAGTGTAATGGGGTAGCGCAGTTCAAAGGTAAATTTGTTGTACAACAAGGAACCATCTCTACTGGAGAGGGATTGGTTTTTATAACCTCTTAGGGCGATGGTTTCACGCCCATCCAGCGCATAACTTTGCATGCCGTCTCCCCCCAAATAAAATCTTTCAAAGGGGATGCTTCCACGTTCTTGATTGTAGGCCCCTATAAAACCAAAGTCCGTCTGGGCTTTAAAAACAAGTTTTCCAATTATGCTGGTGTACCACTCTCCGCTGAATTTGAGTTTGTAGTATTCCAGCCATCTGAATTTTTCTTGATCGATTTTGGCTGTATCGGGATCTCCGTTGGGCAATTGAAACTCCTTACGGTTTTCTAGATTGCTAAAGTCAATTCCTTTGATCAGAGAGTAGGGAGGGGTGAATTTTCCACTGATGGTAAATTTTGATCCCCCTACAGGAAAAATAGGGTTGGTGAAAGTATTGTTTCGGGACAATGATACCGTATAGGCGAGGTTGTTGGCACTTCCATCTCCAAAAGTGAACAAGCCCGTGTAATAATTATTCAAATCGTAATATTGATAGGCGATGGCCTGGGATAGGGTAAAGAAGTCGTCGGGGACTTTTAATCTTTTGGCCAAGCCTAAAGTCAAACCACTGATTTGAAAATATTGGCTTTCGTCGGCCCTACCGGTAAGGTAATCGTATCGGTATTGAATGGTATGGGATAATGAGGTTGAAAACTGAACAGGTTCCCGTCCACCCATCCAAGGTTCTGCAAAACTAAAGCTGTAGGTGCTGTAAAACTGACTGGCCTGCAGTCTTAAACTCAGACTTTGACCGTCTCCCATAGGCAGGGGTTTATAGGTGTCGAAGTTAAAGATGTTTTTAAGGGAAAAGTTGTTAAAGGAAAGGCCAAGTGTTCCGATGAATCCTCCACCTCCGTATCCTCCCTGAAGTTCGATTTGACTCGCTCCGGCTTCAACCAATCCGTATTCAATGTCTACTGTCCCTGCATTTGGATTTACGTTCTTAAAATCAGGATTTATATTTTCTGCATCGAAAAATCCAAGTTGCCCCAATTCTCTGACAGTTCTGACGACCATATCCTTACTGTACAACTCTCCGGGCTTGGTTCTCAATTCCCGGTAAATTACGTGATCGTTGGTTTTGGTATTTCCTACCACCGAAATTTTATTAAAGCTCGCCAGCTTGCCTTCGGAAACCCGAATCTCAAAGATGATGGTGTCATTTTCTGCACTAACCTCTACAGCATTGATGTTAGAAAACAAATAACCATTATTTTGATACAAGTTGGTAAGATCATTGGCATCTGGCTTATCATCCGCAATTCGCTTCTTTAACAATACGCCATCGTAGGGATCTCCTTTTTTGATTCCCAACACTTGATTGAGTTGATAGTCAGTGTAAACAGAATTTCCTAGAAACGATATGTCTCCAAAGTAATATTGATTGCCCTCCTCCAGATCAAATTTGATTGAAATGGTGTTGTCCTCATTAATTAATAATGTATCCCCAACGATTCTGGCATCACGATATCCTTTCTCTTTGTAAAAGTCCAGTAAATTTTGTTTTCCTTCCTCAAAATCCTCTTCAATGAATTTGGACTTTTTCCAAAATCTCAAGGGCCATTTTTGTTTGGTTTTTTTGAGTTTTGATCTTAGCTTTTTGTCGTTGAACACCTCGTTTCCCTCAAAGTTGATTGCTTTGATTTTTACCCGCTCTCCCAAATCCACATTGACCACCATTTTGAAGGTATTGGAATTGACGGTATCGGCTATGGTGTTAAAAGCTACTTTGGTATTGAGAAAACCTTCTTTTTGAAATTTATTGATGATGTAGTTTTTGGTATTGGCCAAGAAGCTTTCCGAAAGTTTTTTTCCAGCTTTGAGTTCAGTTTCCTTAAGTAGCGGTTCAATTTTTCCCTTTTTAATCCCATTGATTTTTACTTCACTCAAAGAGGGCAACTCCTCAATCTCGATCTCCAAAGCAACCCTATCTTCCTCAATTTCATTAATGTAGAAATTGATGTCACTAAAAAGTTGTAGGTTCCACAGTTTGTTGATGATCGAACTGATCTCATCTCCCGGGATGTTAATTTTTTGTCCCTTTCTCAATTGGCTGTAGGAAATAACTGTTTGATCGCTAAATGTTTTGATACCACTTACCTCAATGGTATCAATCGTGTAGAGTTTTCCTTTCACATATTCGTTCAAGTTCTGTGCTTGGGTGATAAAAACACCCAAGAAGAAAAACGAGCATATAAGGATACTGAATGGGTTGAATGACTTACCCAAGAAGTTGCTTACTTGTCTTTCCAAACCTGCGCTCTCTTTTTTGGTAACTGATTAATGCTTTGTGCAAATGTTTTTTTGTAAAATCGGGCCATAGTACCTTAGAAAAATACAATTCCGCATAGGCAATTTGCCACAATAAAAAATTACTAATTCTTTTTTCTCCGCTGGTACGAATCAGTAAATCCACATCTGGAAGATTCTGCGTATAAAGATGCTCATTTATAATGGATTGATCAATTTTTTCGGGAGAAATTATATTATCTTTAACTTTATACGCAAGTTGTTTCAGTACATTCGCGAGTTCCTCCCTACCTCCGTAGCTCAGTGCTAAGGTTAAAGTCATTTCTTTATTGTATTGGGTTTGTTCCACCACATATTTCAATTCAGTTCGAACCATTTCCGGAAGTTGATCAGTTTTTCCAATCACGTTCAATTTAATTCGGTTTTCGAGTAACTTTTCGAATTCACTTCTTAGGGTATTGACCAATAATTTCATCAAAACAACGATTTCTTCTTGGGGTCTGCTCCAATTTTCTGTTGAAAAAGCGTAAAGGGTGAGGTACTCAATTTTAAGTTGAACGGCTTCTTCGACAACCTCCTGTACCGCCTTGACACCATGAGAGTGTCCATGAATTCTATTTTTGCCCTTACTCTCAGCCCAACGGCCGTTACCATCCATAATTATGGCAAGGTGTTTCGGCATATCATTTTTTAAAGCGCTCATGATCATTCTTTACAATAACACGGCAGATCGCCAAAGGTAAATGAAATTGTTAAACCAGTAAAAACATACCAGTCATTATTGTATAAATTTCCAAATTTTAAATCATTGATCAGACCGTCCTCCGTTTCCGGAGCACTTCCGTCCAAATTATCAGTAAAAGTATATCTGACACCCAACTCTATCCCCAACACAACAAAAGGAGACACGTTGGCTTTTAGCCCAATGATTGCCGGTAAAGTAATATCATTGCCTTTGCCATATTCTATATTTTCTAAGGTATTAGGTTCGTGGTAAAACAAATTGTATCGTATAAAACCTGCTCCCAGAAACAAGTAAGGTGCTATTTTTTTATCATTGCCGTGGAGGTTAAAATCGTAAAAATTTACTTCGGCTCCCACCGAAAACTCCATGATTTGATTTTTAAATCTGTACTTTCGATTAAATCGGGCAAAATCTAGGGGTGAATAATCACTTTTTTTTACATTAATTAACATGGCATTTGCCCTAAGCGAATATCGGGTGGTGCGATTCCATTTGTACACCAAACCAAAAGCCGGATTTTCGGGAAATACGAAATAGGTCGATCCAATATCTCCGATATAATTACCTGCCCCCAAAAAAGTACCTATTTCATGAAATTGTGCCCGAGAATGGAGGCAAAAGCAAAGGAGTACGGTAAAAAGCGAAGACCTTTTCATTTAAGTTTAGGGTATAAAAATTAGGGGCGTAAATTTTAGCCATTGTTACCCATAATCTTAAACTTATAAATCCTAGAATTATTGCCTGTTTCGGGCATCATAACCCCAAAAAAGTTTGTCGCGAAGTGTCTTAAAATAATTGTCCCCTTCCAGTTCTACAGTAAAGACAGAAAAAGGGGCTTTTTTGATGTGAATCTGTGTACCGTTTTCGATGGTAAAAATGCGGGAGTCCAGGGACAATAAATGATCCTCTCCGCGGCCATCTACGCTAATTTCTATTTCTGCTTTGTCGGGAACCACTAGCGGTCTGATATTCAAATTGTGTGGAGCGATCGGATTGAGTACGAACCCCTCAGTCTCCGGGGTTAAAATAGGTCCTCCACTACTTAAAGAGTAGCCTGTGGATCCCGTAGGAGTAGCAATGATAAGACCATCAGCCCAGTAGGTGGTCAAAAACTCCTTTTCGATTTGCGTGGCGATGCTCAACATGGCAGTGGTGTTTTTTCTGTTGATACTGATTTCGTTTAGCGCATAGCCAAATTCGTCAATTTCGGACGATAGAGTGGAGAGTTCCACGGCCAGCAATGCCCGTTTAACCAATTTGAATTTTTCATCAAAAAATTTGTCCAAAGCCTCGTTTAGGGATTCTTTTTGCAGACTGGTCAAAAAGCCCAAACGACCTGTATTGATTCCCAATATGGGGATTTGGGTGTCTTTCACAAAAGGGATAGAACGCAACAATGTTCCATCTCCACCAATGGAGAAAAGATAATCATTGTCAGAACCAAGGGTGCCACTGGCATCAAAAGCATTGTACTTTTTGGCTTCCGCAGGCAGGTGTTTTGTCAGGCGGTTGTCCAGAGACAATCGGTGTCCTTTATTTTCTAAATAAGCAATGGCAGCCTTGGCAAATTCTATGGTTGCAGGTGTATCATAGGCACAAAAAACAGCGATCTTCATCACATAAGCTTAAGTTGTAAAATTACAAAACTTTATTGGGCTTGCCTTTTGATAGGAGAAATTTAGCCGATGCCATTAATAGTTCTTAATTTTGCGGTCTAAAAGGAAATCATGACCCAGTTAAGTGTAAACATCAATAAAATCGCCACACTGAGAAATTCCCGTGGGGGAAATGTACCCTATCTGCTCAAAGTTGCGGCAGACTTGCAAAGCTTCGGTGCTCAGGGCATTACCATTCATCCCAGGCCGGATCAACGCCACATCCGCTACGATGACGCCTTGGCCTTGCCCGCTGTATTGACCACCGAATTCAATATCGAAGGCAATCCCATCCCAAAATTCATCGATTTGGTTACACAAATCCAACCCGATCAAGTGACCCTGGTTCCCGATGCTGAGGACGCCATTACCTCCAACGCCGGCTGGGATACCATCAAACATAAAGTCTTTCTTGCGGAGGTCATCAGTGAGTTTCAAAGCCACGGGATCAGAACTTCTATTTTTGTCGATCCCATTGAAAAAATAGTGGAAGGGGCCAAAAATACGGGAACCGATAGAATAGAACTATACACAGAGGCTTATGCTCAAAATTTTATAAAAAATCCAGAAAAAGCAGTGGCTCCCTATACCAAAGCGGCTATAATGGCGAACGACCTGGGCATCGGTATCAATGCCGGACATGATCTGAATTTGGAAAACACGGCTTTTTTTGTACAAAATATTCCCAATTTGCTGGAGGTTTCCATTGGCCATGCACTGGTATGCGAGTCCCTCTATCTGGGTTTTGAAAATGTCATCCCCATGTATTTGCAACGCCTTAGTTGATGAATATTTTACATTCTAACATCGTAGGATCGGGTGGCGATCATTTTATCATTTTACACGGATTTTTGGGTATGGGGGACAACTGGAAGACCCATGCCAAACAGTTGACCGAAAAAGGATATTGTGTTCATTTGGTGGACCAAAGAAACCACGGTAGGAGTTTTTGGAGCGATAAATTTGATTATAAGGTAATGGCAAACGATTTGCTTCAATACCTGAATCACCATGGGATCGAACAAGCTATTGTGTTGGGTCATTCTATGGGTGGAAAAACAGCGATGGCTTTTGCCCTGCAATATCCCGATCGGGTGCAAAAACTGATCATCGCCGATATTGCCCCCAAATATTATGCGCCCCACCACCAACAGATTTTGGCCGGACTGAGTACCCTAAACTTTGAAGAGATCACCTCACGAAAGGCCGCCGCCGAGCATTTGGAAAATTATATTCCTGATGCAGGTACCCGTCAGTTTTTACTAAAAAATCTCTATTGGGTTTCCGAAGGAAAATTGGGACTTCGCACCAATATAGCCGTATTAAAAAATGCCGCAGAGTCCGTAGGTGCCGCCATCCAATCCCAAAAACAATACCACCAACCCACTTTTTTTCTTTGTGGGGAACACTCGAATTATATCAATCCCAAGACCGACAAAGAGATTTTACAATATTTCCCCAAAGCAGAAATCGTTGAAATCAAAGGAGCCGGACATTGGCTCCATGCCGAACAGCCACAAATGTTTTTTAAAACACTTACGGACTGGTTAACATAAAGGCTATTGATTTATATTTTCTACACATAACCACTAAAATGTGATAAAATATAACAAAATGTTATGCACTCTTTCCATCCCTTTATTTTTGCCCCGTTATGATCAAAGCCCATATTCGAAAAGCCAAAAAGTCTGATGCCGCATCGATCTTATTTTTGATCCGAGAATTGGCGATTTTTGAAAAAGAACCGCAGGCGGTGATCGTTACTCAGTCCCAAATTGAAAGAGACGGTTTTGGAGACCGTCCGCTGTTTGAATGTTTTGTATCCGAAGTGGCCGATCAGGTGGTTGGTATGGCACTCTATTATCCGCGTTATTCCACCTGGAAAGGACCTACTTTTCACCTGGAGGATTTGATCGTTACGGAGCCGATGAAGGGCAAGGGGATAGGTACACAATTGTACAACGCCTTTTTAGAGCATGCCTACGATACGGGAGTGAAGCGGGTCGAATGGGCGGTTTTGGACTGGAACCTTCCGGCCATTAAGTTTTATCAAAAAAGCGGTGCCACCATTTCGGACGATTGGAGAAGTGTGCAAATGGACAAAAAAAGCATAGACAACTATATCTTAAAAATTAATTCATAAGAATGAAAGTATTCAAGTTTGGAGGAGCCTCGGTCAAAGATGCTGCAGGGGTTAAAAATATTTTACGTGTTTTACGCCATATAGGTTTTAAAGATACCCTAATCGTGGTATCGGCCATGGGAAAAACCACCAATGCCTTGGAGCGAGTGGTCCACTCCTTTTTTGAAAACAAGGAGCAGTTTCCTCAAGACATGGAAAAGGTGAGGAAAGATCACCACCGTATTATTGAGGAGCTGTTTGAGTCGGAAACTGCAGCGATCAACCAAAAAGTAAATGCCCTCTTTGATGGGGTTTTAACTTTTTTAAACACTACCGATATCAAGGACTACAGCTTGGTTTACGATCAAGTGGTGAGTGTGGGGGAGTTGGTTTCCACTAACATCATCAGTCATTATATGAATAAGGAGGGTATGGAAAATCATTGGTTGGATGCCCGTGAGTGTATCAAAACGGATACCTATTTTCGCGATGCCAATTTATACTGGACGGATACCGAGGCGGCCATTCAGCTGGCTGTCAATGGAAAAAGCACACTGATCTCACAGGGTTTTATCGGCAGTGCCTCCAATGGATTGACCACCACTTTGGGACGGGAAGGGTCTGACTATAGTGCCGCCATCTTTGCTTATGCCTTGGGGGCTCATTCGGTAACTATTTGGAAGGACGTTCCGGGAGTGTTGAACGGTGATCCGTGGAAGTTTAGCGACACTGTTCTGCTGCATCAAATCTCCTACCGAGAGGCCATTGAGTTGGCTTTTTACGGGGCATCGGTCATTCATCCCAAAACAATCCAGCCACTGCAACGCAAGGAAATACCCCTTTATGTAAAATCCTTTGAAAATCCGGAAAATAAGGGTACAGCTGTGTCAAAAGGAAAAACACTCCATCCTGAAGTTCCCTGCTATATTGTCAAAAATGATCAAACCCTTTTAAAACTGTCCTCCAAAGATTTTTCTTTTATTGTGGAGGAGAACATTAGTGAGATCTTTGCACTCTTGCACCAATATCAAATGCGGGTGGAGATGATCCAAAACTCGGCCATTAGTTTTTCTATATGTATTTACAATAAATATGGTAAGTTGCAACCTTTATTGGAGGTCCTTAAAACAAAGTTTAAAGTAAAGGTTACCGATGGGGTTTCGCTCTATACGATTCGCCATTTTGATAAACCGGCGATCAATTTTATTAAAAATAAGGTGGGCGAAATCCTCTTAGAGCAAAGAACGCTCAACACGGCTCAGTTTGTGGTCAGGGAGAAGCCCTAAAAAAACAGTTTTTTCACTTTTCCTATAATGGTGGCGGCCAGTTTGACATGACTTTCCCCGGTCCATCCTGCCACATGGGGACTGAGCAGTATATTTTCTGCTTCTATCAAATATTGAAGTGCGGGGGGTAGTTTTTTTTCATTGAAGATGGATGAGAAGGATCGGGTTTCGTATTCCAAAACATCCAATCCGGCGCCCATGATTTTTTGGGACTGCAAGCCTGCGACTAAGTCCTCAGTTATCACTGCCGATCCACGGGCGGTATTCAACAGCCAAAAGGCGTGGCCCATGCCCGCTATAAATTTTTTATCGATCATGCCACGGGTCAGTGGGGTTTGTGGAATGTGAAGGCTTATGATTTCGCACTCGGCTTGAAGGGTTTTCCAATCCACTTGCTTGGCGTATTGATCTCCCACATTGTCCAAAATATCGTAGCAAAGGGTTTTGACATCAAAACCGGAGATTCTTTTGGCGAAGCTTTTTCCTGTATTGCCATAGCCAATGATGCCTACGGTTCTTCCGAAGAGTTCCCATCCTCGGTGGCCTTCCCGATCCCACCGGCCTGATTTTATGGAGGCATGTCCCGCTTTGAGTCGATTCATCAAGGACAAAAGCATGCCCAGGGCGTGTTCTCCTACCGCATTTCGATTGCCCTCGGGAGCGTTTAATAAATGAATGTTTCGAGATTCTACGGCTTTCACATCTATGTTTTCCAGTCCTGCTCCTACACGACCGATGAATTTGAGTTTTTTGGCTCGGGCCAAAAAATCCTCGTCTATGGGGAATTTGCTCCGGATGATGAGTCCCTCATATTGATTTATTTTAGCCAATATCTCAGCGAGTGAATCGGTATAGGCCGTATCGTTTTTAAATCCTAAGGCTTGCAGCCCTTTGATCAGGGTGGGGTGGTTTTCCTCTAGGTGTAAAACTTTCATGCCGCGGAATTAGAAGCCCAAAAAGATTTTGGCCATATAAAAGAAAAGGAAAATACCAAAAATGTCATTGGCAGTGGTGATGAAAGGCCCGGTAGCGATGGCCGGGTCAATACCTCTTTTGTTGAGAATGATGGGAACAAAAGTACCGATCAATGCAGCAATGATGATCACGCCCATCATAGATCCGGCAATGGTGAGGCTGATGCTGAGGTCTTGTTGGATGATCACACCAAAGAGGATGAGGATCAGGGCAAGGGCCAAACCGTTGATCAGGCTTAATCCAACTTCTTTAAAAAGTAAGTTGACCAATGATCCTTTAACGACATTGTTGGCCAATCCTTGTACTATAATGGCGGAGGATTGTACCCCTACATTCCCTGCCATGGCCGCAATGAGTGGGGTATAGAAAAACAAACTTCTCAGTTCGGGTAGTTCCATGACTTGCTCAAAATCCTGGAGGATAAACACACTGCCCAAACCGCCCAGGAGTCCCAGAAAGAGCCAAGGTAATCGGGCTTTGGTGAGTTCGAAAATACCGTCGTTGGCCTCTACGTCGTTGGAAATTCCTGCCGCCAACTGATAGTCTTTTTCTGCTTCTTCCTTGATCAGGTCAACGATATCGTCAATGGTGATGCGCCCCATGAGTTGTTTTTTGGTATTTACCACGGGGATGGCTTCTAAGTCATATTTGGACATGATATCGGCCACTTCTTCTCCAGGTTGATCTACGGTTACATAATCGACTTTTGGTATGTATATGTCTTTTACGATGGCCCTAGAGTCAGCAGTAATAAGATCTTTAAGGGAAAGCCGTCCTTTAAGAACGTTTTTGTCGTCAACCACATAAATGGAATGTACCCGTGTTACTTCTTCTGCTTGTACACGCATGGCATTGAGGCACTTGAGCACGCTCAGTCCTTCCTCTACCTTTACCAATTCCTTGGCCATCAAGCCTCCAGCAGTGTTTTCGTCATAGGCGAGCAGTTCGCGTATGTCCTCCAAATGCCCTGTGTCACTTATCTGTGACATGACCCGTTTTTGGCGTTCTTCCGTCAATTCGCCAATCAGGTCGGCGGCATCGTCAGTGTCCAGTTCTTCGATTTCCTCTGCAATTTCTTTGGCGGAGAAGTTTTCTAAGATGCCCTCTCGGATATCTTCATCGACTTCTGCCAGGGCATCGGCTGTTTTATCACTGTCCAGTAATTTGACTAGATAGGTCGCCTGATCGGTGGAAAGTTCATAGATGATCTCAGCAATATCGGCGTAGTGCAGATCTTTGAGTTTACTGCGCAGCTTTTTGTCGGAGCCAACATCAATCAAGTCCTTGATGAACTTTATCCCGGTTTTGTCAATTTCAAATTTTGGCATTTCCCACTTTTTTGGTCAGTTCTATGAATTGCGCTGCGGACAATTTTTCGGGTCGCAGGTCAAAGATACTATCTTCTAAAGTAAGTTTAGGGATGTTTAGACTTTTCAGGCTGTTTCTCAAAGTCTTTCGGCGTTGCTGAAATCCGGTTTTTACGATCTTAAAGAGTAATTTCTCATCGAAATCGATGATCAGATCTTCCTTTCTTTTGAGAGAGAGTACTCCTGAATCCACTTTTGGTGGTGGAGAAAAAACAGCAGGGGAAACATTGAAATGGTATTGCGCGTGGTAATAGGTTTGACACAAAACAGAGAGTATGCCATAGGCTTTGGTACCGGGTTTTTCGCAGATCCTTTGGGCGACTTCTTTTTGAAACATGCCGCAAAAAAAAGGGAGGTATTGTCGGTACTCCAGGGCTTTGAATACAATTTGACTCGAAATGTTGTAAGGGAAGTTTCCAATAATGTCAAAGGTTTGGCCATCAAAGGTTTTGGAGAGGTCCATTTTAAGAAAATCCTCGTTGAGGGTATTTTTTTGTAACTCGGGATATTTCCGGTTGAGGTAGGCCACAGATTCATTGTCAATCTCAACCAGTTTTAGGTTTTTTGCCCGGGGGATGAGGAATTGGGTGAGCACTCCCATACCGGGGCCCATTTCGAGGATGTTGTCATTGTTTTGATGTTGAAGTAAATCCGCAATTTTTTGAGCGATGTTTAAATCATTCAGAAAATGTTGTCCTAATTTTTTTTTAGGAGAAACGGCTTTCATGGGTATTGTTTTAGGGTTTTGAGTTGACTGCTAAAATGGAGCACGGCTTCACAAAACTGTATTTTGATTTGTTTTTTTAAGACTTGGTCTTCGTTTTCTAAAAAATTTTGGAGGCTATTGTGATCTGAGATTTGATATTGAAGGGCATAGACTGCACCTTCTTTTGGGGTATTAGTGTCGAGCTTTAGAATGGAGCTAGCGCTTATTTTTTCAGATTTAGATATTTGGTTGAGCCGAAGATCGACCCATTCCAGCCATTTTTTTTCGACTTCCCTAACCACGTTGCATGTGACATTATACACTATCATCGATCAGTTGATTGTTTCAAAACCGGTATATGGAACCAATACTTTTGGTATTTTGATCCCATTGGGGGTTTGATGGTTTTCGAGCAAGCCTGCCACCACTCGTGGGAGGGCCAGTGAGCTACCGTTTAGGGTATGAACGGCTTGTTTTTTCCCATTTTTGTCTTTGTACCGCAGTTGCAAACGTTCAGACTGAAAGCTGTTGAAGGTGGAGACAGAGCTGATTTCCAGCCATCTTTTTTGGGCGGTAGAGTAGACTTCAAAATCGAAGGTCAATGCTGCAGTGAACCCAAGGTCGCCCCCGCAGAGTTTTAATATGCGGTAGGGGAGTTCCAATTCTTCTAAAATACTTTTGACGTGGTCTACCATTTGATCCAATGCTGCTCTGGAATTTTCAGGTTCTTCAAGCCTGACGATTTCCACTTTATCGAACTGGTGGAGACGATTGAGCCCCCTGACGTTGGCGCCATAACTTCCTGCTTCTCTGCGGAAACAGGGCGTATAACTGGTCAGACAAATGGGCAGGTTTTTGGCTTCTAAAAGTTGGTTTCTAAAAAGGTTGGTCAATGGAACTTCGGCTGTAGGTATGAGGTAGAGTCCGTCTTCGGGAATGTGATACATCTGCCCCTCTTTGTCGGGCAACTGTCCCGTTCCGAATCCTGAATCTTCGTTGACCAAGTGGGGTACTTGAAATTCGGTATAACCGGCAGCGGTGTTTTTATCCAAAAAATATTGAACCAACGCCCTTTGGAGTTTGGCACCTTTCCCTTTGTAAACCGGGAATCCCGCACCGGTAATTTTACTGCCCAAGTCAAAATCGATCAAATCGTATTGTGCAGCCAACTCCCAGTGTGGAAGTGTATTTTCACCCAAATCGGGAATACTGCCTGCACTAAATACCTCTTCATTGTCGTTCTCCGAGTTTCCCGCGGGTACACTTTGGTCGGGCACATTGGGAATTTTAGTTCGCATAGACAAAAGGTCCACTTCAACTTTTTGGAGTTCCTCTTGTAGAGCTTTTCCGGTGGTTTTTAAATCGGCAGTTTGCGTTTTTAATTTATTGGCTTTTTCCGCTTGTCCTGATTTAAAAAGTATCCCAATTTCTTTGGCCAGTTGATTGCTTTTGGAAAGGGTTTCGTCCAATTGACTTTGAAGAGATCTCCTTTTTTGATCTGTTTCAAGTAGTTGGTCGACTAGCTCTAGCTGGGTAAAATTTCTTTTGGCTAACCCCTCTTTGATTTTTTCGGTCTGTTCTTTCAGGTATGCAAGCGGTAACATGTAATTTTTTTTCGGTGTAAAGGTAGATTAAACCAATGGATTAATTCAAATTTAAAGGTATTTTGGGATTAATTTTCGGCACCTTTTTTGGTCGATGCTGAGCTGATTCCCCAATGACTCCAAGGAGCTGTATTTTTGCTCATCTCTTATTTTTTCCAGAAGGCTAATGTTTAATTTTTTCCCGTAGAGATCTCCGTCAAAGTCGAAAAAATATGTTTCGATTTGCGTTATTTTTCCAGAAATCGTGGGGCGTTTGCCAACATTCATCATACCAAAATATCTTTGATTGTCCCAATTGCATTGAACGAGATAAACCCCATTTTGAGGTTTGAGCTTGTATTCTTCTTCAATGTATAAGTTGGCCGTAGGAAAGCCAATTTTTCTTCCAATTTTGTTCCCTTTAACAATGGTTCCACTAAGAGAAAATGGCCTTCCCAGATATTGATTAGCTTTTTTAATTTCTCCCGCTGTGATAGCATTTCTCACTTTGGTTGAACTTACGGCTATAGATGCTACGTCTTGAGCCGGAATTTCTTCTACCGTAAAATCGTAATCCAAACCAAAGTTTTTTAGGTCCTCAACAGTTGCCTGTCGGTTTCTTCCAAAACGATGATCGTATCCAATGATGAGTTTCGAAATGCCAAGCCCATTGACCAGAACATCTCTCGTATACTCAATGGCTGTCATTCTTGAAAATTCCAGGGTAAAAGGTTGAATGATGAGTATTTCTACTCCCAATGTTTCCAAAAGTTGTCTTTTTTCCTCCAAGTTATCAATCATTTTGAGTTGGCTGTCTTTTTGTAAAACTATTCTCGGATGAGGAAAAAAAGTGAGCACCATAGCACATAAGTCTTCTTTTTTGGCATTTTCCACCAAATCGCGAATGATTTTTTGATGCCCAATGTGAACCCCATCAAAGGTACCTATGGTGAGTATCGCGGGTTTTTTTGGTCGGTAATTGACTATATTATGGATGACCTCCATCTAAAAATTTTGATATTTGTCAAAAGTACATCTAAAATACTTCAAGATTAATATTGTTTTTTTTAAATTATAAATCTAAAAACCCGACTTTGACAATATACCGTTTTTGTCTTTATTTATTTACCACGCTTTTCATAGGTTTGTCGGGTGTCAGTGGACAGCAATTCTGGTCTTTAGCTTCGGATGACCCCATTGGATATTTACCCATTTCGGATGACAAAGGGTGGTTTTATATGGATTTTGATGCTACAGCATTTAAAAATACGCTGACCGAATCCAAAGGGATGAAATTCTTAGAGGAAAAAGATCTGTTGGAGATGGTTTTACCTAATGAATGGGGTAAAGAGGAAGTATTTGAGCTCAGAAAAGCAGCTGTATTGTCGCCCAGCCTACAAGCAGCTTTTCCCGAGATCAGAACTTACAAAGGAAAAAGCCGTGAACGTCCAGATGTTCATATCAGACTCTCCTATACCCCAAGTGGAATCAATGCTTGGATGCGCTATCCCAATGGAGAAAATAGATTTTTACAGCCTTTGAACGGTAAAAAAAACCGTTACCTTTCATATTTACGATCTGCGGAAAGTGCGATAGATGGCTTTAATTGTTCCACACCCCTAAAGGATAACTGGAAAGAACAAAACTTGTCAACTGTCGATCGAAAAAGTTTTAGAAAAGTAAATTCGGGGATAATAAAAACCTATAGACTAGCCATATCAACCACTGGCGGTTATACCTCTTTTTGGGGAGACGATGATCCCTCCAATGGAACTAACAAGGAAGATGCCTATGCAGCTGTAGTGAGTACCATCAACAGAGTTAATGAAGTTTTTGAAACGGAATTAGGTATACATTTGGAGTTGGTGTCAGGACTGGATTTGATCTATCCCAACGTTGATTCTGACCCTTATACGAGTGATTTAAATGCTCAGGCTCAGGAAACCTTAGACGAAGTGCTTGGCTCTGAGAATTACGATATAGGTCATCTTTTTGCATATGCTGTAGGGGGAGGAAACGGCAATGCTGGCACTGTGGGAAGTGTTTGTCGAAATGGTGTTAAAGGGGGGGCTTTTAGTGCGCATCCTTTTCAGGGTTCTTCCGACGACCCTTTTCTGAATGATCATTTCGATGTTGATTATGTGACCCATGAAATGGGGCATCAATTTGGAGCTTTTCATACTTTTTCCCACAACAATGAGTTTGAAGGCTTCAGCTCAGAACCCGGAAGCGGATCAACCATCATGGGGTATGCCGGGATTGTAGGTTTGGACAATGTCCAGCGTCATAGCGATCCTTATTTTCATTATTACAGCATCCACAATATCAACGAATATACCGATGAACAAACTTGTTATACTTCGGTCCTAAATGAAAATCAAATTCCCACTGCCTTTGCGGATCGTGACTATTTCTTACCCATTGGAACGGCCTATGAGTTAAAAGCCTCGGGAACCGACCCCGATGGTGATGTATTGTATTATTGCTGGGAGCAATTGGATGTGGGTCAAGTGGATGCGACCAATTTTGGGCCTTACAATCATATAGGTGCTCAGGCAAGATCGCTGCCGCCTTCCCTCAGTCCGATTAGAACTGTTCCTGGAATGGATGCGGTTTTGGAGGGTAGTTTGACCCTTGACAAGCCTCAGACAGGAGGTCGATGGGAAACTGTGTCACTGGTTGACCGGACACTCACTTGGGCAGTTACGGTAAGGGATCGTTTTCCGGCGGCTGTTGATGTTTCAGGGAGAATGGCTTTCGATGTCAAAATGCTCAAAGTGATCTCCGATGCTGGGCCTTTTGAAATGACTTCGCAAAATCATGAGGGAGTTCTTTGGGAAGCCGGATCCAAACAAACTTTGTCTTGGGAGGTTGCCCAAACCGATCAGGCCCCTATCAACACAAAATTTGTCTCTATATTCTTGTCTACAGACGGGGGAAAGACCTTTGAAAAGCCCTTGCTCTCCTCAACACCCAACGATGGGGAAGAGGTGATCACTGTTCCCGGGGGCATCAGCTCTGACAAGGTCAGGCTCAAAACTGTACCGGACAACTCTATTTATTTTGCTGTCAACCGCCACGATATTGAAATCACCCCAGCCCCCTTTGTATTGACTTTTGACCGCTATGATCAAGAGGCTTGTCAAAACGAGGTGACTTTTGCATTTGATTTTGAGACTTTTTCGAATACCGATCAAAAGGTGGGTTTGAGCTTTAGTGATCTTCCTAAAGCCCTTTCGGCACAGTTTTCGAAATCCCAGCTGACCCGCGCTGATCCGTCAGGAACCATCAAGGTTTCGGGTTTTAAAAATTTACCGTCTCAGGACTTGGTATTGAAACTTAGGGCCTCGGGAGAGACCCTAACCCGTTCTATTGATTTGGAGGTTAGGATTAGAGAAGATATTTTTCAAGGGATTCAACTCTTGGCTCCGACCAATCCGGAAGTTGAACTGAGTCGAACTGTAAGTCTGAGTTGGACTGCCCTTCAAAACGCTAACGAATACATCATTGAAGTCTCCAAATCGGAAACTTTTTCGAGTATAACCCATTCTAAAACTGTTGACTCCTCATCAACTTCCATAGTAGGTTTGGATTTTTCGTCTTCATATTTTTGGAGGGTAAAGCCCGTTAATTCCTGTGGTGAAGGGACTTATTCTGAAGTAGGGAACTTTAGGACTTTTTCGGTTAATTGTAAAACCTATAGAGCCAGTGGATTGCCAACCAGGATAAGTGATGCGATAGGAAGCTTGGCGAAATCTACGGCTGTAAACTTGGATATCTTTGATCAAGCGGTGATCCAAGACCTCAATGTAAATGTGTCCATAGATCACAGTTATATTGGGGATCTCTCTCTCTATCTAATTGCTCCCGACAATACCAGGGTCAAATTAGCCCAAAACCTTGGCGATAATCAGGATAATTATAAAGAAACGGTTTTTGATCAAGAAGCCACCGGATCCATTGTTTTTGCATTGCCTCCTTTTACGGGCTTGTATAGACCCCAGGAAGATTTGTCGGTATTTAACGGAAAAAATCTAAAAGGCAGATGGACGCTCGAAATCGTAGACTTGTTCGATGATAGTGTAGTTGGCTTAGTTGATGACTTTTCGATTAATGTTTGTTATAGAGGTACGGTTGTTTTGGACACAGACAATGATGGTATAGCAGATGTTTTGGATAATTGCCCAACCATTCCCAATGCAAATCAGTCTGATTCAAACGAGGATGGCCTCGGTGATGTTTGTGACCTCTACAGCAACGATAATTTTAGTTTAAAGAAGTCAGACCCCACTTGCATCGCGAAAAACAATGGTTCCGTTTCCATTTCAGCTGTTGCTCATTTCGATTATCAACTCAGTATCACCGGACCCAATGGCTTAAGTAAAGAGGATTTATTTACTCATAATAATGAAATCACGATTCCTAACTTGCCCAAAGGAAAATACACGATCTGTATCACCTCTCCCAACAATATTG
>CESO01005339.1_pt1 | contig 33413 bp, 33 predicted proteins | sample 356341 | NCBI WGS metagenome assembly CESO01 (sample SAMEA2621812, study PRJEB7988) | marine metagenome | biome: marine biome (ENVO:00000447); feature: deep chlorophyll maximum layer (ENVO:xxxxxxxx); material: "saline water (ENVO:00002010), including plankton (ENVO:xxxxxxxx)" | depth 35 m | reverse complement strand
AAATACAGTTGCTTTATTAATTTTTAAATTACTTTTTGCAGAATTCAATAGTCCTGTAAATCCTTTTCCATAAAAAACATTATCTCCTAAAACTAAACAAATATCATCATCTCCAATAAAATCTTTTCCGATTATAAAAGCTTGAGCTATTCCATCAGGATTTTTTTGTTCTTTATAATTAATTTTTAATCCTAAGTCACTACCATCTTTAAAAAGGTTTTTAAAATTTGGAAGATTTTCTGGATTAGATATAATTAGAATATCTTTTATTCCTGAGAGCATTAAAACAGAAAGTGGATAATATATCATTGGCTTATCATAAATTGATAAAAGCTGTTTGGATGTGCCTTTTGTTATAGGGTAAAGTCTAGATCCTGAGCCTCCTGCTAAGATTATTCCTTTCATTGTTATAAATATAAAGTATTCTGATAAATTGTCAATTAGTTGTTGGTAATCAATAGCTATGAATATAAAGTTGAGTAAAGTCCGTAGTCTTTTGAAAAATAAATCACCATAACTTACTAAAAATAAGAATTTTAACTATTTTATTTTGAACACATAACGTAAATTTAAATAACAAATCTTGTTAAATTTTAGTCATTATTTTGTTATATATTAAATAATTACAAGCTATATCAATGTTAAATAATTAAAATAACATACGTTAAATGCAAGTTAATTTTTACAAAAAACGTGTTCTCTTCCAACTATCAGTTATATATAAATACGATTACTAGAGTGATGATCATTTTAAAATCAAGGAATCAATAAGATTTTTAAAGCTTTGCTGCATATTTAAATTTTGTATTTCAGATTTTGAAAAAAAATTATATTCAGAATGCTCATAAGACACGAAAATTGAAGAGTCACAAGAGATTTCAGCTGAATAAACTAAAATAAATACAGGAACATCATTAAATTTTAAACTAAAAGGTTTTAAAATTTTTAAATTCTTAATATCTAAATTTGTTTCTTCCTTAACTTCTCTTTTTAAACAATCTTCAATATCCTCCTTAAAATTAATTTTTCCACCAGGTAAATCCCATTCATTTCTTTCGTTTTTTAAACAAAGTACTTTATTGTCATCGATGATAATAGATTTAATTGAAACAGGAAATTTATCAGAAAAATCATCTGTCTTAATAAATTTTGAAAAAAAGTAAATTAGTAGTCTATAAAATGTTTTTATCACTGTTGTCTAAAATTTGATATTCTGAATGATTTGAAATATACTCTGGAACAATTTTTTTCATTAAACTAACAACCTTAAAATGATCAAAGGAATTAAATGCTAAATTAATTAAATCATCTATTAAATAAGATAATTCTACATCAATAACTTCTTTCTTTGCAATATAAATTAAATCATTATAAGTCTTAAGTAAATCCTCAGAATCTAATAACAATTCTTCAAATAATTTTTCTCCAGGTCTTAATCCTGTAAACTCAATATTAATATCTATTCCTACTTTTAAACCTTTTTGAATAACCATGTTTGTAGCTAAATCAAGTATTTTAACAGGATCTCCCATGTCAAAAATAAAGATTTCTCCACCTTTCCCCATACAGCCAGCCTCAAGCACTAGTAGACTAGCTTCAGGAATTGTCATAAAATATCTCACAATGTCCGGATGAGTAATAGTGATTGGACCTCCATTTTCTATTTGTTTTTCAAATATCGGAACAACAGAACCATTAGAACCTAAAACATTGCCAAATCTAGTTGTAATAAACTTTGTATTGTTTTTTGGATCACTAATTTTTGAAGCTAAATACAATTCGCAAATTCTTTTTGAGGCGCCCATAACGTTGGTTGGGTTAACCGCCTTATCAGAGGAAATTAATACAAATTTCTTTACATTATATTTAATTGAAAAGTCAATAATTAATTTTGTGCCGTAAACATTATTTATAATGGCAGATCTAGGATTTGCTTCCATCATATTAACATGTTTATAAGCTGCAGCATGAAAAACAATATCAATTTTATGAAGAGAAAAAATTTTGTTTATGGCTTTTTCGTCAGATATAGAGTCGATATGATATATTACTTTTATTTTGTGAGAAATCAAATCTAGTTCCTCTTTAATATTAAACATTGGAGTTTCTGAATTGTCTAATAAAATGATTTTAGCTGGTTTGAATTTAATAATTTGCCTTATAATTTCAGTTCCGATAGAGCCAGCTCCTCCAGTCACTAATATTGATTTTCCATTATAAAGGAGCTTGTTTTTATTATTATCTATTTCTATTATTCCTCGACTAAGTAAATCTTGAATTTTGATTTCTTTAAGATTAAAAATATTAGGAATTCCATTAATCCAAGATTTTACAGGTGGGAGTTTTAAAAGTTGAATATTTAAATTTTGAAAATAATCAAATAAAGCACCTTGTCTATTTACAGAAATTTTTTCGGTTGAAATAATCACTTTAGAAATATTATTCTTAAGAAGAAACTTATTTAGTTTAGCACCTATTTTAAAAACAGGAACTCCATCAAGAATCTTTCCGATTTTAAATTTATCATCATCAATAAAGCCCAATATTTTGAATTCAGAACTATTATAAAAGGCTCTTTTAGTAATAATACCACTATTACCTGCACTGAAAATCATTATATTATTTGTAGGTTTAGATGTTTTATAACTTCTAGAAAATATAACTTTAATGAGTGCTCTATAAAATGTTAAAAGAGAAATTGATATAAAAAAGAATAATGATTGATTTATTATATAAACATCATCGAAATAATATGAATATAGCAAAAAGATTAAAGAACTTAAAAGAAGACCTGAAAATAAAATAATTGAGTCGTTAATGTTAAAATATCTAAACATCGAGTTATATACATTAAGAATGTATAGTATAACAACTGAAACAAAGGCGTAAACTAAATGTGATATTGAAGAAAAATAGAAAACTGGCAATCCAATTAATGAGTTAATGATATAAAACATCAATGCCAATAAAAAAAAGTCAATAAATAACTTTATCCAAGCAGGATAATTTTTCTGAAATAATATTGTTATTACCATTATGGTTATTTAACGATTGAAAGTTTTTTATCTCTTTTGGAAACATCTACTAATTCTGAATCGGCTTTATATTTAATCAATAATTTGTTTATAAATCTTAATGATAATCTTTTATTTACAATTGCTACTATAGTAAGTAAAATCAAATAAAAATCGAGTAAAATTGATTGATTTTTAATGTAGAAAATTCCAAGTTTAGATTTCCATGGTCTTATTAAATTATTATAATCATTATCTGGATCAATACTATCTTTTAAAATATTTCCTTCATCAGAAAACACAATAGATGAAAAATCAGTTATTCCAGGCTTTACATCTAAAAGCTGCTTTTCTATTTCTGAATATTCATTAAGAACATGGTCAATAATTTGAGGCCTAGGGCCCACTAAACTCATGTTTCCAATAAAAACGTTAAACAATTGGGATAACTCATCTAATTTAAATTTTCTAATGATTTTGCCAACATTAGTAATCCTGCTATCATTAGAGGAAGTTGAGTTTACTCCAGATTTATCCGCTCTTAATACCATTGACCTAAATTTAATCATTTTAAATGGTTTCATGTTTTTTCCCATCCTCCAAGGGGTATAGAAAGGCGTTTTGAAATCGTTTAAAAAAATAAATAAAATTGTTATAAAAAACACTGGGAGCAAAAGAAGTATCCCCGTGGAAGACAAAAAAAAATCGATTATTCTTTTCAACTTAATAATTTTTTAACACATTTAATTATTGACGAAGTATCTAAATTGTTATATTTTCTTAAGTAAGCTTGAGATCCTACTATAGTTGAAAAACTTGATTCTAATCCCATCATTTTAAATCTCTTTGGATATACAGATTCTTGCATTAGAACTTCGGAAACAGCTCCTCCTAAACCTCCAATTAAAGAATGTTCCTCTAGAGTAACTAATGCGCCAGTATTTTTAACGCAATCTATAATTAAATTCTTGTCAATTGGCTTAATAGTATGCATACTAACTACTTTACAAGAAACATCGAATTCTAATAGTTTTTTTTGAGCTTCTAGTGCTAATTCAACTATCCCCCCTGTTGCAATAATAGTTACGTCATTTCCATCTGTTAAAACTCTTCCTTTTCCAACAATAAAATCTTCATCATTTTTACGTGTATTTCCTGCAGAAGATTTATCTATTCTGATATAATTAACACCTCCAAGTTCTACAACTTTTTTTGTGATTTCTTGTACTTCCCAAAAATCACAAGGGGAAAAAACTCTTAAATTTGGTATTGCTCGCATAATAGCAATGTCTTCTGTTGCATGATGTGAATATCCTAATGCTCCATAACTAAATCCACCGCCAACAGATATAATATTGACGTTAGAATTGTGATAACAAGCGTCATTTCTTATTTGTTCTAAACATCTTAAAGTATTAAAATTTCCAATTGAATAGGTGAAAACAACTTTTCCATCCATTCCTAATCCAGAAGCAATACCTGTCATATTTTGCTCAGCAACGCCAGCATTAATAAACTGTTTAGGATATTTTTTAATAAAATTATCTAGGACTCCAAAACCTAAATCTCCTGTAATTAATACTATATTTTTATTATCCTCAACTATTTCGGTTAAAGAACTAATGAAGTGATCTCTCATGGTGATTATAAATTAATTTAATCTAGTATAGCATAACCTATGTATGGGTCTCCTGGAATAGATTGTATTTTTAAATTCTTAATATTCATACTTTCCAACAAAGCTAATGTTTCACCAGGCCACTGTGGATTATCGAGTTCATCAAAAGCTAAAATAGAACCCTTGTGCATTCTAGGTAAAAAATGTTCAAGAGCAAACTTAGTAGGTTCATATAAATCTAGATCAATGAATAACATTCCAATCAATAAATGTGGGTTTTTGTCTAAAAAATCAGGAATTGTTTTAGTACAATCCCCTTTAATTAATTCAACTTTATTAATATGCCCTAAAAATCTATCCTTATTAAAAGCTTCGTTTAATTCAGTTAGTTCTTCATGAACATTAGTGTAAAAATGTCCTACTTCATGGTCATAATTTGAATTTTTATCTTTTTCATGAATATTAGGAAATCCCTCATAAGTATCAAATCCATATACTTTTCTGATAAGGTTTTCAGGCTCCATTATAGCGCTTAATTTAGCCCAAGAAGTTAAACTGAAACCTCTAAAAACACCAAGTTCTACAATTGACCCTTTTACATTTAATAAATTTTTGTAAATCTCATATAATGTTAAAAACCTTTTCAGATGCTGTCTTCTAACATATTTTGGGAAATTTTCTAATTTAATTTCAACAGAATCTGGATTTTTGTTAAAAATATTTTCAATTGATTTACCTACTTCTAGTTCTTTTTCAGTTCTAAATCTTTTCATTTTAAATCATTATATATTAATTCTTTTTTAGCGTTTTCGTATTCATGTCCTTTTGCTGATCTATAATGCCAAAGCACTTTATTTTCAAAAAAAGAAACTCCTTTTCCTTTAATTGTATGAGCAATTATACATATTGGTTTATTTTTAATTTGTAACGCTTTTTTATAGGATTTAGTTATATCGTCAATATTATGACCGTCCATTTCAATAACATGCCATCCAAATGCTTTCCACTTTTCAGCAAAGGGTTCTAAATTTAATGTATTTTCTATGGTATCTAAACTCTGAAGTTTATTATAATCTATAATAGCTATTAAATTATCTAATTTATGGTGAGAAGAAAACATAATAGCCTCCCAATTTGAACCTTCGTCGCATTCTCCATCACTCAACAAAACAACGGTTTTATTATCTCTATTATCTAACTTGGCTGACATAGCAAACCCTACTCCCACAGATAATCCATGACCCAAAGAGCCAGTAGACAACTCTACACCAGGAATATTTTTATGAGATACATGTCCACTTAATTTAGAACCATCTTGATAATGAGAACTTAACAAACTTTTTTCAATAAAACCAGTTTCAGCAAGAGTAGCATAAACACCAGCACCAGCATGACCTTTGCTTAAAATAAACCTATCTCTATTTTTATTTTCAATATTTTCAGGACTTACACTTAATAACTCTCCATACAAGCAGGCTAAGATATCAACAATTGAAAATACAGAACCAATATGAGAACTTGAACCTTTACTTGTCATGTCTAAAACATGATTTCTAATCTTATTTGCAAGAAATTCTAGATTTTTAATTTTATTTTCCATATCCAAAAAATTTGCGAATATTTTCTATAATATATAAAGCTTCGTTATTAGTAATTGACGTATTCATAGGAATTAAAAGAGATCTTCGCATTAAATCTTCCGTAAAAGGTAATGAAACATTAAAACCTAGTCCCTCAAACTCATGCACCGCTTTGCCTCCCCACTGAAGAATTGTTCCTATATTTTTTGAACTTAAATATTCTCGAAATTTTTTTCTAATTTTAGATTCAAGCACTTCAATTTCATAATTTTGATAAATTTCGAATTTATCTTTATTTGAATCCGGAGAAGGTGGAAGTACTATTTCTTTAACCTCATTCAATCCTTTTTCATAGATAGAAGCAATTTCTCTTCTTCTGTGAATATCTAAATTATATTTCGATAACTTAAAGTCTAATATAGCAGCTTGTAAATTATCTAATCTTGAATTCATTCCCCATGTTACAACCTCTCCAATTTTAGCTCTTCCATGATCCCTACTTAAATAAATTTTATCATACAATTTTTTATCACTAGTTATAACCGCTCCTCCATCACCAAAACACCCTATCACCTTAGCTGGATAGAAGCTAAATGAACCTGTAAGTCCAAATGTTCCAGCAGATTGACCTTTAAATTTAGCACCTAGAGATTGTGCTGAATCTTCAAGCAGTAATAAGTCATGTCTTTTACAAATTTCTAAGATCTTATCCATATCACAAACGTGACCATTTAACTGGGTAGGGATAATAGCCTTTGTTCTTGAGGTTATAGAAGATTCAATAGAATTTAAATCAATCAAATGATCTTTACCACATTCAACAGGAATTGGTGTTGCTCCGCTATGATGTATAGCAGAGGCAGTTGCTACAAAAGTATGAGAAGAAAAAATCACTTCATCTCCTTTACCAATTCCAGCAGCTTTAATAGACAACAAAAGACCATCAGTACAATTTCCAACTCCAAGAGCATACTTAGAATCGGTAAATTTAGATAAGTTTTTTTCAAAATCTAAACCTTCTTGTTGCATAATAAAAGACCCTCTTGATGATATGTCTAGAATTATTTTTTGAAGTTCTTTACTGTATTGATTAAATACATGAGGATAATTAAAAAATGGTATTTTCATTTGATTTATTAAAAAAACAAATTTAGTTCTTTTTTACATAATTAAATTTTGATTTTCGATTAAAAAAGTCATATTGCATAAATACTCTTTCTGTTTTATCATCTATTAATACTCTATTAAGCTCCAATGCACCATTAAGTTTGTGAAATTTCAATACTTTTTTATTATCTAAATCTACTTCAAAACTAACTTTATTATAGCCTAATATCTTAATGATATTTAGTGTAGATTCAAGCATATATATAGATGATTGATCATCTTTATTTTTCTTTGACCAGACCCAATATTCTAATCGAGCTCCTTTAGGTGTTATATAAATATTCTTTTTAGGGTTTAATGTTTTAAACCTTGATATTAACTTTAATAAAATAGTGGGTTTCTTTAAAATTGAAGGTAAAGCTGCAAATGCTAATCTAAATTTATTTTTTTTTAAATTCAAATTATATTTTTCTACATCTAAATTAGCGCAACAAAAACCCACTACACCATCTGTAGAGTCTTCGCCGCATACTAAAATTGAATTAGGATCATTGATAATAGTTTTATAATAATTTCTCAGAAAAAATAAATCTAAAGATGAAAAAATTCCATTAGTGTAAAGATGTCTTACCTTATATTGTAGACTAGCTATTTTATCTAAATCACAAATTTTAGCAAGTCTGAAAATCATTAAAATATTTTATAATCATTAAATTTTAGAATAGAGCCTCCCCATGAGTAACCCACACCAAAACCGGCTACTAAAACTTTATCTTTATTTTTGATTTTTTTATCTTTTATGGCATGGTAAAGAGCAATAGGAATTGTAGATGAAACGGTGTTTCCAACCTTATCCATATATGTATAAAATCTTTCTTGATTAATTTTCATTTTTCTTCTTAAATGATTTAGCATAAACATATTAGCTTGATGAAGTATAAAAAAATCAATTTCAGAGTTACTAATTTTATTCTTAAGTAATATGTCTTCGACAAGTTTTGGTACAGACCTCAGAGTAAAGTCATATATTTCAGCACCATTCATGTAAAGTTTATCACCTTGATTTAATTCTTTTTTAGATCCACTATTTCTTACAATTAAGTTATCTGCACCAGAACCATCAGTGCCTAAAACAAAATTTTCAATACTAGCAAAACCTTTATCAGATATTAAAGTAGCAGTAGCTGCATCTCCAAAAATAGTTCTGTTACTTTTATCATTTCTAGAAAGATATTTAGAATATGTTTCAGAGGTTATTAACAATATATTTTGAGCTATTTTAGATTCTATAAAACCTTTAGCAATAGCTAAACCATAGGTATAGCCTGAACATCCTAAGTTAAAATCAAATGCTCCACAGGCAGTACCTAATCCTAATTTATCTTGTATTATACAGGCAGTTGTTGGAAGGGTATAGTCAGGACTTTGGGTGCAAAGTAAAACTAAATCAACTATATCTCTTTTTATTTTGTGTTCTTTGAATAATTTTTCAGAAGCCATTACGGCCAATCCTGATGTACTTTCATCATCTTTTGCAATATACCTATTAGAAATTCCAACTTTAGAGGATACTTTATCAACAGTCCATTCTGGAAATTCTTTAACAAGATCAGCATTCGTAAAAGCTTTACTTGGGGTAATGTATGAAATTGCTTTAATATGGGCTTTAATCATACACTAAATCAAATAGATTACCTACTGTTTTTGCTTTACGAATTTCTTCAGGGCTAATAATTACATTATAGTTTTCATCAATCATTGTAATTACCATCATAGATGTCATTGAATCCCATCCATTTAGTTCTCGGAATTCTGTGTTTAAATTTATTTTAATTTCTGGAGTTTCTTCAAATTCTCCTATAAAATCACTTATAAATTTATCTTCTTTCATACCATTTATTTTGATTTATCATTATTAAATTTAATTTATTAAGGTAAGTTACTGCATATTCTTTTAAATAGATTTTTTTAAAATCAGAATAAATATGAACGCTATTTGGCTAGCAAAATTTCTTTCCATTTTGAATATATTTTTTCATAGGAAAAATTATTTATTCCGTAAAGATATGCATTTTTTATTTTTTTCTTTAATAATTTTATAGAAGATAACTCATCAAAAGCTAATTCTAAATTTTCAAAATTTTCAGCAACCCATCCCAAATCATTATTAATAATCAATTTTCCTAAATAACTTGACTTTGATGTTATTGCTAGAATGGCTTGTCCTGAGACTAACATACTAGCAACTTTACTCGGGAACAAAACATCATTTGCATTTTGGTCTTGAAAAACTATACCAATATGAGATTTTAACATTACTTTTTCCCAAATTTTATCATCTAAAGGATTTAATAGTTCAATCTTTTTTTCATTGATTTCTTTTGAAAAATTCTTATTAATTTCTTTTTCAAAATCTAATTTTCTAACACCAGATGTTATAAATGTAAATTTTAACTTGGAATTAATCTTGTTCTTATATAAATACTTAATCAACAGTCTAGGGTCATGAAGATAACCAAGAGTTCCAGAATAAATCAAGTCTATTTTTGAGTAATTTTTTTCAATTGAATTATCCAAATTAGAATTTGAGTGTGCGGGCACATTAATTATCTTATAATTTGTTAAGGTTTTATAATTATTTAAACAATATTCCAATAAAGCTTCGTTTATAAAAATTGAATTAGAAGCTCTTTCAAAACTGTATGAGTTCATTCTTTTTATAAATTTGCTTATAATTCCTCCCTGTCTTATAATTTTCTTGGCTTCCAATGCATTGGGATATAAATCATTATATAATACAATAATTTGTTTATTGTATAACTTCCTTAAAACTATATAAGGTAAAAAAAAAGGACTGGTAACTACTATGATTTTAGAAAATGAACTAAAATATTTTTTTGATTTAAAAAATATTTTCAATGGAAAAAATATAAATGTTTTAATTCTAATTAAAATTCTCTTTACTGGATCAGTAGTTCTGTAATCATTATCATTAAAAGAATAAAATTCTGAAACTTCGAATTCTTTATCTGAATTTAAAGATTTCAACATTCTTTGCCAAGATGTTGATCCACGATGAGCTGAAATAACTAATATTTTATTTTTCAAGATTTAGAAATATACTTTAATGATAAATATAATGGAACCAACAAATAAATTAAACCAATTAATGCTGATGTTATACTACTGCCAAAACAACTATATGGAATTCCAATAAAGCAAACTACATATAATAATATTTTATTATTATCATTATTAATTATTTTAAAATAATTATGTAAACGTCTAGTGAAAATTCCAACTATAAAAGTAATAATCAAAATTCCTAAATAACCAAAATTCCAATATGATTCAGCAATTAAACCTGGCGGAACAGCTCCACTACCATAAGCATTAGCATTATATACTTTATTACCAACTTCAGTATCAATGTTAACAGGTTTATTAGGCCAAATAGCCCTTGGAATAAATGATGAAAAAATAAATAAATATCCTGAACCGTATTTAAAATCATTGTGCTTATCAACATAATTCATTATATGAGCTGTTTTACTAGTATCAATACCTCCATTATTAGCAACTAATGGATCCAGGACAGAAAACAAAGAATCTTGAACTGCATCTTTTAAATCAAAACCACTTCCACTCCTTAATGATGTCATAAATGAAAAAAATAAAACTACCATGGAAAATAAAACTAATAATCTTCTATAAGAAAATTTATTAAAGTTTAAATAATAATTTATTATAAAACAGTTTATGAAAAGAAATATAACACCTGATCTACTTTGGACAAAAAAGAAAAATAGTATAGAAATTAAAAAAGAAATAACTAAATAAAACTTATTTGAAAAAGATTTTACTTGACTCGTCTTATAATGCAAATAGTTTATATAAAAGACAACAATTGATAATTGTATTAAAACTCTTAATAAACCATTTGCATTATAATCAGACAAATTATCAGAAATTCCTCTGTATGATGAAAAAGACTGAATGGTAATAAGAAGTAAGTTTAATTTAGAAGAAGCAATAAATTTTACTAAAGAAATAAAAGATATAGAGGAAAGAACTAAAGACAATAAATTTAGTTTTCTCACATTCCATTTAATATTTTTTTTCTTATTTATTGAATATTTATATGGGTAAAAGAGATATCCAATTGTAAAAAAAATAAATCCAACTAGGGTTAGTAAAATTGGTTTTATTAAAATGTCTTTACTTTCAAATAACAAAAAATTAGCGTTGATGTAAGAAGTTGACGGAATATCGAAAAGTATATATAAATTTCTAATAATTATATTTAAAAAAATAAAGTATATTAAATAGTTTAGAGGTGAGAAAATATTATGTTCATTACTAATTAAAATTGGAAAAGAGGTAATTAATAATATTAAAAAACTAGGGATCATAACAAAAAAAGTATAATCATAATCATAAAAAAAGCTAATCGATATAAGCATTAGTGAGATAATCAATATCATTAAATTTATTCTCTTCGCTTGATGCATTAAATTATATTTCATTATAACACTTAATTGTCTTCTTAACAGTTATATCCCAACTGAAATTTAAAGAATTTTTTAATCCTTCTTTTTGGTAAAAATTAAAGTTTTTTTCAATTAAAATTTTATTTATTGCTTCGGTAATATTAACATCATTTGACTCTTTTAATAATATTGCTGAACCTGTTGCAATTTCTGTAATTGATGAGCAATTAGAGGCTATAACTGGACAACCGGCAGACATTGCCTCAATTACTGGAATTCCAAAACCCTCGTACAAAGAAGGATATACCAGAGATATCGCAGAATTATAAAGATCATTCAACTTATTATTGTCAAAATTTTTAAAATGTTTATAACGATTTTTACAATTTTTTTCTAATATAAATCTTTCTTCTTTTGAAAAATCACCTCCACCAGCAACGTACAAACTAAGATCAGGAAAATTTTTCATTGATTTAACTAACTGAATAAAATTCTTGTAACTAGCTCTATTTCCTACAAAAAGTATATATGGTTTAGATATTCTTGAGTTATAACTTAATTCTTTATTGAAATAATTTTTACTTGCAGCTAAATGAGTAACAAAAATTTTCTTATTAGTAGACTCTGGATAATAATGAAGTAAATCAGATTTAGTGTTTTCAGATATACATATGATAATGTCTGAATTCTTTATAGCATTTCTTTTTTGAGCAATATGAATATTATCTAAAATTCTTTTAGAAAATTTTTCATACGTAAAATCATACACTGTGATTACATTTATTTGATTAGAGGTCCTGTAATAACTAGAGTGAACTATAGAACCAGAGGGAATATTTTTTAAATTTTTATATCTTTCAAAAAATCTTTTATTTGATAATTTTAAATTACTATTATTTAAAAAATTTGGGTTTTTGTCGTAAAGAATTAATTCATTTTCAAATTTATATTTATTTAACCCATTATAAAGTTCACTAAAATAAGTTGAAATTCCTCCAAACTTTTGAATAGAAAAAATAATTCCATCTAAATAAAGCATTTATAAAATTGTTGAATTTAAATGAGACTCTATAAGTTTATGAATTAAATTTTCTCCTTTTAATTCTGCTTCCCATTTCAATAATTCTTTAGCTTTTGAAGGATCTGAATAACCACAACTTATATCACTAGGTCTTAATAATTGATCATCTTTTTCAACAAAGTCCTCCCAATTTAAATTAAAATAATTGAAAGCAATTTTAACAAATTTTTCTAAGCTCATAGAAACACCTGTGCCAATGATAAAATCTGATGGATTGTCAATCTGCAGCATTTTCCACATCGCCTCTACATACTGAGGAGCCCATCCCCAATCTCTAACTATTTTTAAATTTCCCAATTGAAGTTTTTTTCTTTTTTTCATATGTATATCACATACTGCATGAACTATTTTAGCCGTAACAAAATGCTTTTTTCTGAGTGCAGACTCATGATTAAAAAGAATTCCTGTTGAGGCATTAATTCCATAAGCTTGCCTATAATTAACCACCTGAAAAAATGCAGCTGATTTTGCAACTCCATAAGGGCTTTTAGGGCTTAAACGAGTTTTTTCATTAGCTGGTTTTGTTAAATCCCCAAACATTTCACTAGAACCTGCATTATAGAATTTTATAGGTAAATTAGATAATCTAATGGCTTCGAGTAAGTTTAAATTACCCAAAACAATACTTTCTATTGTTTCTACAGGTTGTTGAAAAGAAAGAGAAACGGAAGTTTGACCAGCAAGATTATAAATCTCATCTGGCTTTATCCTGTTTATTGCTGATATAACACTTCTAAAATCATAAATTGAAACAGAAATCTTTTCTACTTCACTTAGAATTCCTAAAAGTTTCAAATTATTGAAAGAATTAGATTGAGAATCTCTTGAACTTCCAAAAACTTTATATCCTTTTGACAAAAGATAATTAGCTAATAAAGATCCATCTTGTCCGCTAACCCCTAATATTAAAGCTTTTTTCAAATCAATTAACTTTTTTGAATTTAAATCCAGCATTTGAACACTTACTAGAAATATCGTTTGGGTATTTAGATTGAGAAATGTGTTTTTTAAATTTAACTTTGTAGTGTTTTTCAATATGCCTGTCTAGGTGTTTATTATCGGCACCAAATACCATAAAGACGCTGTTTCTTTCTTTTGGTTCAGGGATTATAAAAGAGTGTGGGAGAATATTTTCAATTCTGCATCCTAATGGTAAATTTGGAAATAGTTTTAACCTAACGGAATTTCCGCTATGAAACGTCCTTAAATCCCATACTACAACATCTCCTGCTTTAGTGTCAGCCAAAACTCTTTTTCCTTTATTGAAGGGGAGTTTGTTAGATCCTTTTTCTAATTTTACACCTCCACTAAATTTATCATGATCTTGCAGATATACTCCAATTCTAATCATTTTATAATCATCGGTCCAATCGGGTCCGTGTAAATATTTTCTAGTACTTATACCATCTAGAATTTCATCAGCCATATCTCTGTGAAATCCACGATCTCCTACACCTACTTGATAATTCCCTTCTCCAAAATAAGAGGGTGTTTCACCAATAATTTCTTTGGCTATATTTACTATCCTTTTATCAAATAAAATCTTTGAAATTGGTTTAATTATCATGTCACCGTGGGTGTAGTAGACATTTTTTTTACCTAAATCAACAAATTCTGCTCTTTCTAATTTTAAATCTTGGTCAAGAGATTTTTTAACTAAATTGCGAAATTCTTGTATTTCGTTTTGGTCAAATACTTTCCTGTATATAGCGTATCCGTTATTATCAAAATAAGATTTTTCTTTACTCATATTTATTCTTTTAAATTGTAAATATAATTATTATTGGTATCAATTTTTCTGTTAAATTTATTTTCAATAAAACTTTTATTATCGTGAATTATCTTTAATGCTAAAGAACTAGATTTACCTTCATATAAAGTGTTGATTGAGGAATTAAATGGCTTTGCTAACTGTCTTATATTTAAATTCTTTAAATCAATTGTTTTTAAAATATCAATAATTTGAGTTGAAGAATTAGCATTGCATAACATTTTATATTTTAAAAATCCATACCAATCTTTTTTGTTACCCTTAAAATTTAAATAAATAGATGGTATATTCAAAAAAATTGATTCAAGATGTATATTAGAATCTCCAGCAATAAGAAAATCTATATTTTTTAAAAACTCTAACGAATTAGTATCTCTTGAGTTAGAGAATATTATTTCATTTAGAAACGAAAATTCTTTCATTTTTTTAAATCTAGGATCAGATGGATGGGGGCGTAAAAACAATTTTAAAGAAGGGTAAGTTGACTTTATTTCTTTTACCACCGATATAATATCATCAAAATAATCATTATTATTTACACATATACCAATTGATTTTAAATCTTTATTAATTTTTGTAAAACTTAAAAATTTATCATACATAGAATTTCCAATTAAAAAAATATTATTATTTGAAGATTTTGTAGTGATTAATTTGTTTAAACTATCCTTCCCATCTATTAAGAGATATTCAAAATCCTCAAATGGAGGCATTCTATTTGTAAAAGATGCGTGTTGAATATAACCTAGACCCCTTTTACTGTAAAGTTTCATTATTATTCTTTGAAATGGTCTTGTATGATTAGAAATAAAAATTTTCTTAGGATTTATTTTTTTTAAATATTTAGGAACTATTAAAATTGCAGCAAAAGACAAACAATAAAAATCAAAAGCGTACTTAAATGAAAGTTTCTTAATCTTATCTTTATTAATAAAATAATGCAATAAAACAATTGGAATAAACAATAGACTAGTAAGGTAAATTTTTAAAATAGGAAACCCATTAATGTATCTGTCATCTCCAATAATATGATAACTATTGTTCTTCTTTAAAATACTATAAAACGGTCTCTTCTCGTTATTGTATTGACCAAAAAATAATATAGAATTTTTAGGGATAATTTTTTTCTTCTTTTTATTTTTTAATAATAAAAAAAAACATGTAAAAATTAAACTTAAAATCCTTGCTACAATGCCTTTTTTTGGGAGGCTAGCTTTATCAAATCCACAATCAAATATTCCAAATTCTTTAGAGGAGAATTCGTAATTTAAATCAAAAATATCAAAATTTTTAAAATTCATTTTATTCTAAAATTTTTGTTTTAATTACTTTAAAAATATCAAAAATGTCATTTTTTAAGAAAATTATCATTTGTAAAAAAAAGATGATTAAACCTATTTTAAATAAATCAAATAAAGTAAATAATGCAAAAGATATTAAGCTTATTTGTACAAAAAAATTAAACGAATTGATTAGGTATTTATAATCAAGTTTTTGTTTTTTACATGTAATAAAAATAACATAGTTAATAAACACTATGCTTGCAATTAAATTTGCAAAAGCAATCCATGAATAATCAAAATTTAAATTAGTAAAAAGAAACGAAAGAAAAACACAAAATATAAGTGCAATTATTGAAGATGAGATTAATAAGTTAAACATGTTTCTTCCAACAAGGTAGGAATTTACGGCAAAGCCAGAATTAACTATTATTTGATTTATTAAAAGAATAACAATTGTATTAAAAGACACTGAATATTCTGGTAAAATAAAAAATATTACTGGTAAAAATAATATTGCTCCCATTACTAAAATAAATAACACAGCTATTGTTTTTTTAGTTAAGTCAAACAATAATAATTGATGATCATTTGTATTTAAATTTTTATCAGATAGTTTGGATATTAATCGAGGATAAATTATCCAAGAAGCAGAATTAAATATTAGCATAATTGCTGTAGTTAGACTAACAGCAAATGTAAAAAACCCCATTTCTTTGATATCGTAGAAATAAGCAACAAATGATCTAGATGTCATTGATATTAAATTAAAACTAAAATTATATATCAAAAATGGCACACCGATTAAAAGTAAAGGCTTTATCATTTTTGTATCCCATTTTATCTCATATTTATAATTGATTTTAAAAATAGATAGTGATAAAACAAGTGCCAAAAACCATGATATTACAACTGCATACAATAATTCTAAGCCGTTGAAAAAGGGAATAACTATAATTGCTGAAAGAGAAACTAAAATCTCAGTAGCTAGAATTATATAGAACTTCTTTTGAATTCTAAAGATATTTAAGAAAATTTCTTGGAGATGAAATAATAAAGTTATTCCTAATAATCCTAAAATGAAATGTGATGTTGGAATGGAATAATTGAAATCAACTTTAAAATAAATAATGATTATTGAAATTATAATTAATGATATTGATGTAAAAACAAACAAAACAAATGAAGAGTCGATAATAGATTTAATCTTTTCAGAAAAAATAGATTGATCTTCATCATTAACTGATAATTTTATATTTAAGGCATATTGCACACCTAAATTTGAATAAACTAAGTATTGTTGTATTAAAATAAAAATTCCAAATAGTCCAAAAAGCTCGGGTCCTAATATTTTAGCTAAAAGAAAACCTTTAATTATTTGAAAAAAATAAACAATATATCTTCCTAAAGTAAAAATAAATTCTTTTTTGCCTAAATCTGTAAGTATACCCAAAATATTTTAATTATAATATTACAATGCAAAATTCGACTCATTTTCTTTAACCCTTATACATTAAATTAATCTACAAATTCTGGATTTAGTAATCTTTTTTACTTTATTACTTAGAATGATTTATTTTTAAACTGTCTATTTTCTTCCACATTTGTTTAATTTCACTAACATCTTTACAACCTTGATAAAATTGCATAGTTTCAGTGTCAATTAATATCCATTTTTCTGGTGATTTAGTAATTACTTTCAAAGTAGTTTTTTCTGTTTCTGATAATTCGCCAAAGATAATACTAGATCGCTTTTTCATATGTGCAAAAAATATAAACAGTGATATAAACCTCTTTCAAATATGTTAGGAGTTCTGTTAAAATGAAGATGTGATCCTACTTCAGCATTATTCCAGTGAGCAAATCTTGGACCACTTAATAACCTAAACAGTAAATTACTCTCTAATGTTATTCTAACCAAAAAATCCTGTTGTTTATAAAAATCATTTGAAACTATTTTATAAGAGGAATCCTCAAAGGATATTAATAAATCAGATTTATTCGAAATATTAAGAAACAATAATGTTTTAGATTTAAAATTTATTTGATTTTTCTTGGAAATGAATCTCTCAAATGCTTTAGGGATTAATTCTAAAATCATTTTTTCACTTATTGATTTTCCGTCTTGATAGTGAAATTTAACATCTTTTAAATCATTTTTAATATAATTATTTCGTTCATTTATATTTACATTTTGATAAGCTCTACTTTGTAGGCCAGTAGAAATATCAAAAAATTCATTGTGGTTTAATAGAATACCTTTTGATTCAAAATTGTTAGAGTTTTTTTCGTAGTATTCAAGCGCTTCGTGTAATTCAGGTATTCCTCTAAACTCATTTAAATGACTCAAAGAACCTGAAAGAATGTAAGTTCCAGCAAATGGCATATAATACTTTGGTTTAATTCTATTAATAAATTTTAAACCAAGTTTTAAAAATTGTAACTTTTTTTCTTCAGAAGCTTTTCTCATCTCAGATTCTTCCATTTCAAAACATTGAGGATAAGGTCCTGCTCCACAGTATCCAACTAACATAAAGTCAATAGAACCAAATTTCTTCATAACTTCATCTATAGCTCCTCCCGCTAACTCATAAGGACAATCATTTAAATTTAAAAGGTTATGGTTTCCATCAGAAATAACCGCTAAAGAATCTATTTGAGTAGATGTAAATTTAGTTTCCATAGGTGCACAACCGAAAAATTTATTGCACAACTCTGGATTACAGTTGTCTGCTGCATAGATTGTTAAACTTACATCCTTACTTAATTTATGTGATGCGCCATTTTCTAATTCGATTACTTTGAATCCTAATCTTTCAATATTAAATTTTAAAAATTTTGCATCATATTTATGTATATATACAGGGATATTTTTATTTAATGATTCAAAAGTCTTTATGCTAAAATGATCCGGATGAATATGGCTAATATATATATGGGTAACATCTTTAAATTGTAATTTTTCAGGATTCACTTTTGGGTAGTGATACCAAGATCCATAATATTCACCATCTTCTGTCCATGGGTCCATTAATATTTTTACACCATTTGATTCAATTATGGTTGTTGCCGAAGCAATATTAATTAGTTTCATATATATTAAAATTTAATAAAATTCGTGTGTAGTCGATCTCCTCTTTTAAGATCTTTAGTTACTTGCTTTCCTAAAATTTCATCATAGTATTTTGGATGAAGCCCAAAGCCTGGCCTGACAGATCTTATGTTTTTTTCAGTAAGAACTTCTCCTGCTTTAATATTTTCCACTATATATAGTGACCTAGAACAGTCTTTACCTTTTAGTTGTTTTTCTGTTAAAGTATAATCCACGTTTCCAATTGCACTTTCAGCTTCTCTAACTGCTTTTACCATTCGAGTAAAATCTATCTCATCCATAGAAAAAGATGAGTCTGCTCCTCCAATTGATTTGTCTAAAATAAAATGTTTTTCTATAATTTTTGCACCGAAACTAGTTGCAACTATTGGAACTGTAGATCCTATAGTATGATCAGATAAACCTGTAATTACGTTATACCTTTTTGCTAAATCTTTAATCATACACATATTTGCCTCTTCAATTGGTGCAGGATAGCTTGAAGTACATTTAAGTAGGGCTATATCATTGTTTCCCATTCTTCTGCATGCATCTAAAGCCAACTCGATGTCTTCAGTAGTTGCAATACCTGTTGATAAAATAATTGGTTTTCCCATTGAAGCAACATATTCTATTAGTGGAATATCAGTGATTTCAAACGAAGCTATTTTATATGCTGGAGTATTCAAAGATTCCAGAAAATCTACTGCGGATCTATCAAAAGGAGAAGAAAAGCAGATCAATCCTTCTTCAGCAGCGATTTGAAATAGTTGTTTATGCCAATCCCAAGGTGTATAGGCTTCTTTATAAAGATCATAAAGAGTCTTACCTTCCCATAAGGTTCCATTATGGATTTTTTTAAAGTCTTCATTATCAGAATCAATTGTAATTGTATCAGCTGTGTATGTTTGTAGCTTAATACAATCGGCACCAGCTCTTTTAGCTGCTTTTATTGTTTCAATAGCAGTCTGAACACTTCCATTATGATTTGCTGAAAGTTCAGCTATAATAAAAACTTTATTATGATTTAAATTAAAATTTCCTATTTTCATTTTAGATAGTTTTAATTAGTTTTTCATCAATTTCATCTAATGAATTAATTAAATTATCAGCTTCAAATTCAGATTCTAATCTTAAATTTTTATAGAATCCCGTAAGAACTCGAACTGTTTTGAATCCTTCTTTCTTTAAATTAACAAAATCTTTCATAGGATTATCCCCAATATATACTAACTGATGAGGACTTACATTTTCCCATTCCAATATTTTATGAAAAACATAAGTAGAAGGTTTAGCATTAGATATTCCAAAATTATGAGTTGGGAGTGCTTTTATAAAATATTTATTTAAACCTAAGGCATGAATTTTTTTAGTTTGAACTATTTTATTCCCATCGGTAACTAGGTACTTCCTATAATTACTAAACCTTTTTAAGCAATTAATTGCTTCGTCAAATAATTTTATTTTTGGAGTATTATTTCTATATACAGACAAACATTTTTTAACCTCGATCTTAGAGTAAATACCATAATTACTTAAAATAATATCAAAAACATTTCCTCTTCCTTTTTTTTCTAAAACATCATTTAGATCTACATAGATGATGTCCTTGTCAATATTATATTTCTCAGAAAGATATACTGCCACTTTAAATAATGAACTTCTAACATAAGTAATCTCATCATAAAGTGTATCGTCTAAATCAAATACTATTATCATATATAAAAGTCTTTCGAATGTCTTATTTGAGTAATCTGACTTTCTAATTGAAAAAATGGATAATCTTTTATTGAAACTCCTTGAGATTCTAGATATACCCAATAAAATGAATCTAAACCAGCCTGCAATGAAATTGTAGAAGCACCCCCAAAACGGGCATTACATTCAATAACATGTATATCATGATTTTCGTCAATAAAAGCTTGAAGAATTATATGACCATAAAGATTAAGTGATTTAATAATATTTCTAAAAATATTTTCTAAATCTTCATTTAGAAATGTAGAAGTTATTTGAGATTCACCATCGACAACCAAAACACGTTTTCGCATTATTATACCTTTTATTTTCTTATTAGATGTTATATAAGCATCAACACTGATTTCGTCCCCTTCTACAAATTTTTGAAATATTGGGTGTTTTAATTTTGATGAATGCCTTAAAGCTTCTGGTTTATTTAAGTTAACACCTATTGATTTAGCACCTGCTCCAAATTGTTCCTTCACAACAAGTTTTTCAGATAAAATATCGTCGATATTATTAGATGCAGGTATAGCTTTTATATTTTCAATATTTGCAAATTTTAGTTTATCTAAACAGTTTACTATACTGTCTATTTCAGAAACCATCAAATGAACTCCATTATCCTTAAATTTCTTTTTTAAACTTGAAAAATATTCAAGTTCTCCATCTCTAGTTGGTATAATTAATCCAATATTATTCTCTTTACAATAATTTAATAAGTCATCAGGATTAAGAATACTTAGTTTTGGCATTTTCCAAAATGAATCAACAAAATATTTCCCTAAGCAATTTTCATCAACATCACCACCGTGTATCTTAATACTTGTAGAAATCTTTTTAACTCCCTTTTCAACTGCCTTTATTAGCGGTATTTTCTTTGAAATGCTTGTAATCAATAAATTTTTAAGTGTTGAATCATTATTCTCTCTGTGTTTCTCAAATTCAATTATTTCAGGAATTGTATCTTCAAGGTATCTTTCAGGCAACCAATTAACAAGGGATTCAAATTTTGAAACATCCGCTTCTGAAGACTCGAACTTTATATCACTACTCACGTATTCTAATTGCATGTCAGGAAAATGCTTCTGTAAAACCTTTACAACATCCCCTACTCTTCGAGATCGACCTGTACCCAAATTAACAATTCCTGTTTCTTCAATTTCCGATAATCTAATTAAACCTTCTGCAGAATCACCAGCATACATATAATCAAACCAGCCTTCTGGGCTATATACAGAGATTTTTTTATTCGCCAACAGATCTCTAACCCAGCGAGAAATCACATCTCTCGAATTCTTTCCATAACCCCTATAAATACGTGCACAAATCGAGGAAAATTTATCAGATTTAAAGTGTGATAGAAATTCTAATTCCATTTCATGAGCTAACTTAGATAGTCCTGTTAAATTTCGAGGATTAATATGATCAGTTTCTTTAAGCTTTATAGGTTTTTCTTTTGGTTTATTAAAATTGTAAAGTTCTTTATCGTAGATAAGATAACTTGAAGCGTAAACAACTCTTTTAAAACTTGGAACATTTCTCATAAGAGTCATTAAGTGATTACTTAATTTTATGTTATGTAAGAAATTTTCTTCCCAGTGTTCATATGTTTCATTAGATCGTTCGAATGTTGCAGCTAAGTGAAAAAATATTTCTGGATTAAAACTATTTAGTTCTTGTTGTGTAATATGATTAAGATCTCCTCTTCTATAAATTATATTCTTTGGGAAATCAACTGGTATTTCAACAAGATCACCTACCATTACGATAGCTCCTCTTTTCACAAGTTTGTTAACTATTTCACGTCCTATAACGCCCGCACCTCCACTGACAAATATTCTTTTATTTTTCATTATGTTCTTCTTTTAAAATTGAATGATAAATTGAATCATAGTATTTGTTCTTTTCATAAATATGCTGTCTCAATCTACCTTCTTTTATTAATCCTGCACGTTCTAATATTGAGATATGAAATGTGCGAAAGGCATATGTTTCTGTAAATAACCTATTAAATTTCATTTCATCGAAACAAAGTTCCTTCATAAGTTCAATGAATATTTGAAAATCCTCACAGTATATTGTATTTTTCTCTGATCGCTTACTATCTACTAAAAATGATATTTCTGCTCTTTTGTCGGCCCATGATATATGCACCAGTCCCCCGTAGCCAATTAATTGTGAGTTTTTTAAAAAACTAAATAATAATTGTTCCGGGTGAACAGATTTAAAAAGAGGCTTAATTGTATTATTGAAATAATTGATTTGGTTCTTAAAAGATATTTCTTTCTTTTGTCGAAGAACATCCATTTGGTTATTTCTCCATATCCTTATTGATTCCATGTCCTGAACACGAATAGGAACAATTTTATATTTATCTTTTGTGAAGACAGAATTTTTAAGTGCTATATAACTCATACTTTAGTAAAAAAACCAATTAATTTAATCTATTAAAACCTGAATGACTTACTGGTCCATCTAGTAAGGTATGTATTTCCAGTTCTTCAGATTCAGATTTATAAATTGTATTATAAATTTCATTTAAGGCATCAAAATATCGATCTAAATGTTTATCGGTATGCTCTGTACAAGCATAAAAATGAGTACTAGCTAAAAAGCCTTTTTTAAGCATTTCTTGGGTAACAAAAGTTTTATATGCCGCAGCATTACAACTATTAAACGCATATGTTGTCATCGCTGAAATACCAGAAACAGTTATATCCAAATTATTGGCTTCTGCTAATCTCAACCATCCATTTTGCATTTTCTTTCCAGTTTCTGTGATTTTTTCCCAAGATTTTACACGCTCCATTACTTTAAGAGCTGCCAAAGCTGCGGTTGGACCAATACGTTCTGTCCAAAAAGTACTGCTTACAAAGGAGGTCTGTGCAGCTTCCATAACAGCCCTTTTACCAACAACTGCAGTTAATGCATATCCATTTCCAATAGTTTTACCAAACATAGCCATATCTGGTTCAACATTAAATTTCTTGAAAATTCCACCAAAAGTTTCTCTAAAACCAGAAGAACATTCATCAAAAATGAGTACAATATTTTTTAATGTTGCCAAATCTCTTACTTTTTGTAAAAAATTATCTTTAGGTTCAAAATTTCTTAATACTTCCATTTTAATAACTCCAATATCATTTTTTTCAATAATATCTAAAAGTTCTTCATAATTATTGTAATGAAAAGGAAATACAGAATTTTTTAAATTTTTAGGAACACCTTTAGGGCTCAATCCAGGTATTAAGTGACTTGATAAATCATCACCGCCATTATGATTAGCCGATAAATACCAATCATGCCAACCATGGTACCCACAAATAGCAACGTTATCTTTACCCGATGCTGCTCTTGCTATTCTAATAGCAATTGCATTCGCCTCACCACCACTTCTAGCAAATCGTACCATATGTGCCCATGGATTGATTTCGATTAATTTTTCAGCCAAATAAACTTCTTCTGGACAATTTAAAGTACTCATGTTTCCTTTTGTAACAGTTTGCATCACAGCAGCATCCACCTCATCATTTCCATATCCGAGTGAATTTGTACCAATACCCATTATGGACATATCTAGTAATTGTTTACCATCCAAATCCCATACAGAACAGCCTTTTGCTTTAGAAAAATAGGAAGGCCAATTTTCTGGTAAGAACATTTCTGGTCTTTTGGATAATAACATTGTTCCACCTGGAATTAGTGTTTTTGCTTTTTTATATAAATCTTGTCCTGTTTTCATTTTTTATTATAATTTTTATCATCTAATAATGATTTTAAATATCCCTCGTTCCTTATGATGTCTTGATTTTTAAATTTTTCAGGGTATTTTAAAATATAATTAGCATATTCTAACCAACTACAATTAATTCCTAATTCATTAACCAAAATTTCAATAGCATTGAAATCTTCTTCCTCATCTACTGTCATTCTTAAAAATCCTAAATCAATTTCTGCACCATAATTAGCATTAGCAAATAAATTATTAATGTTAGATCTAATATATGGTGTAACATGTTCTCTTTCTGAGGGCAACTTTGCATTATTCCAGGCATTTTCTAAAGCCCAAATTTTAAAGACCTCAATATCTTGTCCATCTGGAAAATGTTCTTTTCCAAAACTAGCATTTGAAACATAATCAACATTTTGATTAATTGTAAAGTCTATTACCTTATCTAATAAAGCAGGATCAATTAAAGGGCAATCTGAAGTAATTCTAACAACATAATCACATTCCTGATTGTGAAGAGCGTTATAAAATCTATCTAATACGTCATTTTCACTGCCTCTATATGATTCTACGCCCAAAGTATCAACAAGTTCAACTAATACATCATTAGTCACATCTTTTGATGTGGCAACTATTATTTTATCTACATTCTTGGATTTTTTTAATCTCTCTAAAAGGATTTCTAGTAAAGTTTTACCATTGATTTTTTTTAAAATTTTTCCAGGTAATCTTGTAGATCCCATACGGGCTTGAATTAATGCTATTGTTTTCATTATTAATTTTTAAATAGTTTGTCTGACTCATATAAATGAGCTATCTGAATTGGAATTACATGATTCCAGTTTGGATTTTTATCAATTAAATTAATTTTAAAAATCAAACAAATTCTTCTCATTACTTCTGCTTTAGAGAGACTTAAAAAATCATAACTAGAAACTTCTTCTAAAGAAATTGCACTTATTAAATTTTTTAGATAATTATCTGCAACTTGTTTGTAAGAGATGTTTTCTTTACTTAAAGATAAAAACTGGCGACATTGTTTTAACGCATTGAATGCTAATGAGTAACCCAATGGCATTTTTTTACAAGAATCAAAATCTAATACCGCTACAACTTCTCCATCTTTAGCTATTAGATTATGAGGATGCATATCAAAATGACAAGGAACTATAAGACCACAGGTTAAGTCATTTTTATATAAATTATTCCAAGTACTGTAGATATGATCCCAATGTAAATTAAGTAAACTGGCATTTTCTGATCCAAAATAATCACTCCAATTATTTCTTTCTTCTGCCATTTTATTTATCATAAAATCGTCATTACTAGAAAGATGAATAGGGCCTTTCTCTGGATTTAGTTCAGAAGGAAGATCAAACAAGGTTCTCGCTAACATTCCTGTAATTTTTGCAGCAGATTCTATCTCATTATTTAATCCGGTATAATAATTCCCTTCATAAAATAAATTAAAACTCCAAAGTGACTCATCAAAAAGAAATACAAATTTTTTATCTACAAAACTTCCAGAATAAGCAACAGGAATATTTTTATCGAATAACCAATTAATTAGTTTTTGTATTTTCTCTATACTTTTTTCGTCTGTTCCTATGGGCCACTTTTTAAGTAGAATGCTCTTCCCTTTTGTAGATTCAATTCTATAATTACTTGAATTTATTTCAAATGCTCCTGAATAATATATAGCTGAAATATCTGATATATATCTATTAGGAATACTTTTACACAAAAGTTTAAAAAAATTTATTTTTTCACCCTCAATAGGCTTCCATATAGGTATTTTTTTTGAAAAAATATCAGGCTCAAAAATCATAAAATTTAATATGACTTAGACAATCCGCCATCAACTGAAAGTTGAACGCCAGTAATATAACTTCCATCTTCAGAACATAAAAAATTTGCAGTTTTTGCAATCTCTTCCACAGAGGCAAATCGTTTAATTGGAATACTATTTTCACTTTCCTTTAAAACGTCTTCGTAGGGTCTTTCATCGCTTAATGATTTTTGCCTCACTAGACTGACAAGTCTATCTGTTAAAACTCCTCCTGGACATATTGCGTTAACAGTAATGTTATAAGGAGCTAGCTCAGTTGAAATTGATTTATTAAATGCTGCAACACCAGCTCTCATTGTCGCCGACAAAACCATTAGTGGACTAGGTTCTTTTGCAATTGTGGATGTTATTGATAAAATCCTTCCCCAATTATTATTTTTCATTACTGGAGCAAATGTTGTTGAAAATCTAATAACACTCATTAGACTAATTTCAAAGGCAGACATCCAAGCATTTTCATCATGGTTAAGAAACGAATTTGCGGGAGGTCCTCCAGCATTATTTACTAAAATATCGACCCTTCCCCATTTGGACAAAGCAAGTTTTAAAGCTTTTTTTGGTAGATCAGTATCAGAAACATCTCCAATCAATATTTCAATTTGTTCACTATTATAATTAGACTTTAAATTATTTAGTAATTCCTCATTTCTAGCAATAACTAGAACATTTATCTCCTTGGAAATAAATTCTTTAACGATTCCTAAACCAATTCCTTTACTTCCGCCGGTAACTACTGCAACTCTTTTCATATTTTTTATTTTTAACTTAAATTAAATCCTGTTTTATAGTTATTCTCAACCAACTCTTTCATATAACTGTATATCTTTGGTGTAGTTTTATAAGCAAGCGGAAGAACATGTTTTTCAATCTCTTTTAAATATTTTATCTTCACTTCTTTATCAGGATTTACTCCTAATATAAAAAGATTATCTAGTTTATCAATTATTTTTATTACCCTCGCCTCGATAGGACCATTTTCTATTTTTTTATAATAATCAGTTTTATAATCTTCATCCCACTGAAGACCTCTATTTACTGTTAAATTGGTGATTTGATTAGAAATGTTTTTTCCAAATTTTTCTGTAATGAAATCATTGGTATAATCTGACAACTCATATACGTTATGAATTAATCCTAATATTCCTAAATCAACATTAATTTCATCATAATACAACATTGCTAATGAGGCTACTCTAATTGGATGCGCAAAATAAATTTCGGAACTTAATCCTGCGTGGTCATACTTAATATCTCTAGCAAATTTATAAGCTTCTAATAATTTTTCTTTTTTATTAATGTCAGTGGTTAGAGACAATGCTTTGTTCCATAATAAATCTGCCTGAGGATCAATTACAAATCTTCCTTTTAATCTTAAATTTCTTTCAATTTTAATACTATCTAATAAAATTTTATTATTCATATCAATATTTTAACCAAGTTATTGGGTTTAAAAAATCTATATTTTTTGTTTTAATTTTTTCTATGGATTTTACAATATTTTCATTAATTTCTTTATCAATAGATGTTAAATTTTGTTTTAATTGAGATAAACTATCAACACCAATTAAAACGTTATCAATATATTCTTGATTTAAAACATAACTTAAAGCTAAATTAATAATCGGAATATTGTTTTCAGATGAAATTCTTTTAATTTCTTTTAATTCGTCTCTTAATTTCTCTACAATAATATAATTTTCATTAGGATCTTTAAAGAAAAGACCTTGTAAAAATATGGACCTAGCCTGAACTATTTTACCTTTACTTTTAGCTTTCTTAATTAAATCGATTTTTTCTATAGAATTATCTAAAATATTAAATGGTATTTGAATTAAATCAATTCTATCATCATTTATTATATTATCTATTTCGCTATTTGAATAAGCGGAAACTCCTATTTTCTTTACAATTCCACTTTCTTTAAGTTTAATAATATCTTTAAAGTTATTAATATTACTATTATATGTTGAAAAGGAATGGAACATTAGACTATGAATTTGATTTGAGTTCAAAGATTTCAAAAATTCCTTAACTATTTCATGAATATTTTTACTTCTAGTGGTTTTAGATATTTTGGTATTAATATTAAATACTAAATTTGGATTCTTTTCATGAAAACTTCCAATTAATTTATGTGCATCTCCATAAGATTCTGCGCAATCAATATTTTTAATTCCATTTTGATAAGCAAATTTTAAAATTGACAAACTCTCTTTCTCGCTAATTTTTCCTTTATGATTATTTATTCCATAATCTAGACCCATTTGAGCGGTTCCTAAAATCAGCTTATCAGTAAAATTATGTTTTGATTTTGAACTATTCATAAAACTTGTTAATGGTTTTAATTATATATTTTAGATCAGTTTTAGAAAGTGTTGGAAACATCGGAAGGCTAATGCAGTTTCTGTAATATTTTTCTGCTAATGGGAAATCATTTTCTGACCATCCTAATTTTCTGTAATATGGCATTAGGTGACAAGGTATATAATGAATTTGAGTGTAAATATTTTTAGTTCTTAAAAAATTATACAAACCTAACCTGTTCTCAACTTCTATTATATATAAATGATAGGCATGTCCTTCAATAACTCCGCTTTGTCCTTTAATAAAATATTTGTCATTTAAGTTATTAAAATAATATTCTGCAATTTCTTTTCTTTTTTGAAGGCCACTACTTGCTCTTTTAAGTTGACTTATGCCTAACGCTGACTGAAAGTCAGTCAACCTGTAATTATATCCTAGTTCTTGCATTTCCATGTACCAGTTTGGATATTTGTCAACACCTCCAGAAAGTTCAATTGAATTTTTAAATTGCTTTGAGTTTTTTACAATTCCATGGGTTCTCAATGAAAGTAATTTATCATATAAATTTTTATCATTTGTAGTGATCATTCCTCCCTCTCCTGTAGCTATATGTTTTACTGGATGAAATGAAAAAATTGCTAAATCTGCAAAATTTCCGTTTCCACAGTTTTGTACTAAATTTTTAGAATCTCTAAAAAATCCTCCAGGTGAATGACAAGAATCTTGAATAATCCATAATCCATATTCATCTGCAAGTTTTTTATATGATTCTAAATCAACTGCTCGACCAGCAAAATCAACAGTTATTATACCTTTATAAGTTCCTCTGGGTGATGATTCAAGTAATAACTTTACTTTATCAAAATCTAGTAGATATGTTTTAGGATCAATATCTGCAAAAACAACTTCTCCCCCGCAATATCTTACGCAATTTGCAGATGCTGCAAAAGTTATTGGGGTTGTAATAACCCTATCTCCTTCGCTAACTCCCAAAGCAATACAATTTAAATGAAGAGCAGCTGTACCATTTGAGACTGCGATTGCATATTTAGATCCTACATATTTTGCAAAAGCAGTCTCAAATTCGATTACTCGAGGTCCTTGCGTAAGAAAATCTGAGCTTAATGTTTCTATTATAGCATCAATATCAGATTTCTGAATATCTTGCCTACCATAAGGTATTGGTTTCATTAGATTTTAAAATTAGGATCTACATGAGTTTTCAGTAATTCTCTCAAAGATTCTATCGTTTCCCATTCTTCATTATCTCCAGAGTTGTAAGAAAAATTTGGGTCAACAAGTTTTGCATTAAAATGTTTAATAAACTTGTCTCTGTTAAAGATAGTCTGCTGTGGTAAAATGACATAATATTTACCTATATCATAAGTATTAATTGCATCAGAAATTGTAATCATTTCTTCATGTAATTTTTCTCCTGGCCTTATTCCAACTTCTTTTTGCTGACAATCAGGTCCTATAGCTGTTGCAACGTCTACAACCTTATAGGATGGTATTTTTGGAACAAATAATTCACCACCCCAAGCTTTTTCAATAGCATCAAAGACCATTTGACATCCATCTTGAAGAGAAATATTAAAACGTGTCATTTTTTTATCAGTGATTGGTAATACACCCTCCTTTCTTTTATTTAAGAAAAATGGCATAACGGAACCATTAGAGCCCATTACATTTCCATACCGCACTACCGAAAATTTAATATCTCTTGAACCTTTAATATTGTTAGCTGCAATAAATAATTTATCTGAAGTTAGCTTAGTTGCGCCATATAAATTAGTAGGGGCACAAGCTTTATCCGTTGATAGTGCAACGACATTTTTTACACCACACTTTATAGCAGCAGAAATTACATTTTCTGCTCCATTTATGTTTGTCATAATGCATTCAGAAGGATTGTATTCAGCTAAATGAACATGTTTCATTGCAGCAGCATGAATTACAATATCAATCCCTTCAAAGGCTCTTTCCAAGCGCTCTTTATCGCGAACATCTCCAATAAAATATCTAATAGCTGGATATTTAGTCTCAGGAAACTCCATGGCCATATTAAAATGTTTTTGTTCATCTCGAGATAAAATAACAAGTCTTTTTACATCTGGATTTCTCTCAAGAATTAGCTTAGTAAACATTTGACCAAAAGATCCGGTTCCTCCAGTTATTAAAATTGATTTTCCATTTAAATTTAGCATTATTTTAAATTTTATTTTTTATATCTATTCATCATAATTATTAATAGAATACCCTCCCTCTTTCAGGTACAAGTTTTTCTGCATCAACTTAACATCAGATTGCATCATATCTTTTACCAATGAAGATAAATCATGTTCTGGCACCCACCCTAATTTAGTTTTTGCTTTTGTTGGATCTCCAATTAACAAATCTACTTCAGTGGGCCTAAAGTATGAAGGATCTATAGAAAGTACTTCTTTTCCTATTTCAATTTTAAAGGCAGGATTATTACATTTTACAACTGATGCTTTTTCATTGACTCCTATACCTTTAAATTCTAATTCAATACCAACTTCTGCAAAACTCAGTCTTACAAACTCTCTAACTGTTGTTGTCATACCTGTGGCAATCACCCAATCTTCAGGCTGATCTGCCTGCAAAATCATCCACATCATGCGTACATAATCTTTAGCGTGACCCCAATCACGCTTAGCATCTAAATTCCCTAAATACAGTTTGTCTTGTAACCCTAAGGCTATTCTAGAGGTAGCTCGTGTAATTTTACGAGTTACAAAAGTTTCTCCTCTTCTGGGACTTTCATGATTGAATAAAATACCATTACATGCAAACATATTGTAAGCCTCTCTATAGTTTTTGGTAATCCAAAAACCATAAATTTTTGCAACTCCGTAAGGAGATCTTGGGTAAAAAGGTGAATTTTCATCATAAAACCCTTTGTCATTTTTATTTTCTGGCATCCCTCCGTACAGTTCAGAGGTAGAGGCTTGGTAGATTCTAGTTTTCTTTTCTAAGCCGAGTAAACGAACCGCCTCTAAAACGCGTAAAGTACCTAATCCATCGACATTCCCAACATATTCAGGGGTATCAAAAGAAACCTTCACATGAGACATGGCTCCTAAGTTGTAGATTTCATCGGGCTGACATTCTTCAATAATTTTCGTGAGATTCATCGCATCTGTTAAATCTCCATAATGTAATTTTAATCGTTGATTAGGATGGTGAGGGTCTTGATATAAATGATCGATACGATCAGTATTTAATGAAGAAGACCTTCTTTTTATTCCGTGTACCTCATACCCTTTTTCTAACAATAGCTCCGCTAAATAAGAACCATCCTGTCCCGTAATTCCAGTAATTAAAGCTACTTTCATATATATATTTATTTATCGAAGTTTTATAATTTAACTTCTTTTATGTTATCTATATTCTCTAAAAACCATGAATAGGTTTTTTTAATGCCGTCTTCTAATTGTGTTGAATATTGCCATCCTAGTTCTTTCATTTTGGAAACATCCATAAGTTTTCTTGTTGTGCCATCTGGCTTACTGTCATCCCAAATAATATTCCCTTGGTGCCCTATAATCATTTGTATCATCTCTGCCAATTCTTTAATAGTAATATCTTTTCCAGAACCTACATTATATAAGTGTTCTGGCAATTGGTTTTCTAAAGCATAAACTACAGCTTCTGCCATATCATCTACAAACAAAAACTCCCTTCTAGGAGTTCCACTTCCCCAGAGCATTACGTCTGAGTGCTTGTTTATTTTGGCCTCATGAAATTTACGCAGCATCGCTGGCAATACATGCGAGGATTGCAAGTCAAAATTATCAAAAGAACCGTACAAGTTGGTAGGCATTAAACTTAAATAGTCTTTGTGATATTGATTACGTATCGCTTGACATGATTTTACTCCTGTAATTTTTGCTATGGCATACCACTCATTTGTAGGCTCTAAAGAATCCGTTAATAGGTATTCTTCTTTTAGCGGCTGCTCAGCAAACTTCGGGTAGATACAAGAACTCCCTAAAAAAATAAATTTCTCAATACCAGCCTTATAAGCGCCATCTATTAAATTGTTTTGAATTTGCATATTCTCCATTAAAAACGGATAAGGGAAGTCATTGTTGGCTAGGATTCCCCCGACTTTTGCAGCGGCATCAATTACTACTTCTGGCTTTTCTTGATTGTAAAAATCTAAAACAGCTTGTTGATTCCTCAAATCAAGTTCGGCGCTGGTTTTTCCAATTAGATTACTATACCCTTTAGATTCAAGTACTCTCCAAACCGCAGAACCTACCATTCCTCTATGACCTGCGATATATATTTTAGTTTTTTTAGTAATCACTTAACTCTATTTTTCTTAACTACCAACAGTAGTCAGGTTTATTTTGTTTTTTTAAAGCTCACAGACCGGCCTTCTTTTTCTTCCCAGTCTTTTTCTTGTCTTACTTTTAAATTTGTCTTCCAACCCGCTTTAATAGTATTTAACTCAATATCATGCTTTTTAGAAAAAGACAAAAGAGCGTTGACATCTTTTGGGAAACATGTTCCTCCATAGCCGAGCTTTCCATCATGTCCTGGAACATTTAAATGACTGTCTCCAATTCTACCATCAGAAACAAAACCCTTTAATGCATCCTCCCAATTGGCTCCAATTTTATCGCACAAAAGTTTAAACTCATTCATAATGCTGACTTTAGTAGCAAAGAAAGTGTTGTTCATGTATTTTGTGAGCTCTGCTGTTTTTGAATCTGTTTGAATAAT
>CESO01054474.1_pt1 | contig 33530 bp, 26 predicted proteins | sample 356341 | NCBI WGS metagenome assembly CESO01 (sample SAMEA2621812, study PRJEB7988) | marine metagenome | biome: marine biome (ENVO:00000447); feature: deep chlorophyll maximum layer (ENVO:xxxxxxxx); material: "saline water (ENVO:00002010), including plankton (ENVO:xxxxxxxx)" | depth 35 m | reverse complement strand
CTTTTGATTCATTGCCTTGACTCATCTTAACTTCGGTATTGAGCATCTTAGGTTGCATGGAATCGTCAAGATTGCCCTTTCTCTAGAGCCCTTCCCTTCATGACTCTCAGCTCAGGCTTTCTTGGCTTCATATTTTCTAAATCTCGTTGGCAAGATCGCTTGAAACAAATCCTGCAATGTAAAAGATCCCCCCGTGAGAATTGTATTACAGAGAGTAAATGAAGCTTCTGTCTCGATTGAGGGAAATAAGATCTCCGAAATCGGGCCAGGCTTACTCATCTTTCTTGGAATCGAATCTTCTGACGATCAAACCGACATCAATTGGTTAATACGAAAAATTATCAACATGAGGATGTTTGACGATGAAAACGGAAAAATGAACCTCTCCCTCCAAGATAAACAAGGCGAAGCCTTAGTCGTTAGCCAATTCACCCTCCACGCCTCGACTAAAAAAGGAAATCGACCTAGTTTTATCAAGGCGGCACCTCCCAAAATATCAAAACCTCTCTACCAATCGTTTTGCGAAACATTCTCAAGGGAAATCGGTCCCCCACTTAAACGAGGGCTCTTTGGAGCAATGATGGAAGTCGCCCTAGTCAATGATGGCCCAGTCACCATCATAATGGACTCGCAAGATCGCGAATGAATCATTCTTTTAAGCGAATTGAAGTCCCGCAATACATACAGCGGAACCAGTGAAAAATTAACAACTGAAAGCTGGTTGGTAAAATGTATCCCAAAAAGGGAATATGGTGGGCTTGGGGGTTGCGACGACAAGATTTTGCCTGGAATAAGGGCTGTCCACAAACACGGCATTTTACTGGACGCGCAAACATCGAATACATTAACGCTAAAATCACCAAAACAGCGGGGACAGCTGCAGACCAAATCACAAGCTCATGATCATCCTTGAAAAGCAAAAGAGCCCCACCTGCCATGAGTGAAAGCGGAATCAGAATTAGCGTTAATACGGTCAAAAAAGCCCCTAGCTTCACCCTAAATGGTTGAGGGTGAAGAACCCCACGGATATAAGTCCGGGAGTGCAATTTCCTACCCGCATTTAGTTCCGGAGTTGCCATTTTACGAAGGTCGAAATCTTGATTACGCTCCAAAGGCTCAACCTCTGCCTTTTCTGTTCCAGAAATAGACTCCCTAATATCTTCTTTTGAGCTAATTTTTCGGGTAGGCGTGTTAGGAGAAATCTCTCGGATTGTTGCTTTGATCTCAGAAGTTTCTGAATCAATCTTCCTCACCTCTTCCACGTAGAGATCTTTCTCCTCAAGGAATTCGTCCATCACAGGCACATCTCCAACCTCGATTTTATTCTTTAGGATACTTTCTTTACTGACCGGATAAGCTTTCACCACTGAGATAGGAATTAATTCAACAACCTCATCAAGACGAGTCACCGGCGTTGACTCAGCCTCATCCAACCGATTACGGGCTTCGTTGATCCATATCACGAGCTGATCAAGATTCGGTAGTTGCTCTACTAACCCAAGATGAGAATTCGCATTCTCGATTTCATCGAGCAAATTCTCGGGTTCACTTTGCGAAAGCGCTTCTAATGTTTCAACGCCAACTGCACCAAGAAGTTGCGCGTCATCCCCGCTGATAACTTGACTGTCTAGTAAATCGGCAACCTGCATTTCTGTTCCTTGAAATAAACACGATTCGAGCAATGGCTCCAACCTAAGTTTTATTTATGTTAAATTTGAGCGCATTTCTTGTAACTGGGAGAGCTTGCCTTCCCACTCGCCAAGACGCTCTCGCTCAACCCTCACGACCTCAGGGTTGGCATTCGTAACAAATTTCTCATTTCCCAACTTGCCCTTTGATCTTCCAACTTCCTTCTGAATTTTCTCGATCTCCTTATCGAGACGAGCTTTTTCTGCCTCCACATCAATCAATCCTTCAAGAGGCATAAACAACTCTCCAGATGCAGTGACCGCTCCCGGCGTTCCCTGTTCGGGAATATAATTCTCGTCCCGAGTAAGTCCCTCAGCCCCCACAAGGAGTGCTAAAGTCGCAGCCTCTGCCTCCAACCAGGAAGGGCCGGTCTTCGCAATAAACCTCACATCCTTGCGAGCAGCGAGTCGGTATTCAGCTTTTAAATTACGTAACTGGGCAGCTGTTTTATAAACAGCTGCTGCTTGCTCGCAACCTTCCGAAATCACTCTGACATCCACTCCATCAAGTAAACCAGAAACGGGAAGCTCCTTCTCCATCACAAACTGCCCCTCTTCAATGTAACCCATCCGTAGGCTCAACTCTTCAGTCAAGTGCGGCATATAAGGGTGCAGCAACTGAAGATAACGAACCATCACTGAGTCAAAAACACCAAGCGTAGTCTCACGCTGAGACTCGCTTGCATCATCACGCAGATCTCCCTTCACGGCTTCCAAGAATTTGTCGCAGAATTCACTCCACAGAAAATCATAGAGCTGCTGACCAACCTCATTGAAGCGATAATCGTCATAGGCAGACTCTTGATTTTTTGCCAATTGATCGCACTTCGCCAAGATATCTACATGATACGGTCGAAGTGTCTCGCACGCCGACGGTTCGAAATCCGCCTTTGAATCACTCCCGGCCATACGACGAAATCTGCAGGCATTATAAATTTTATTGGCAAAGTTTCGCCCCTCCTCAACCTGAGCCTCATCGAAACGAAGGTCAGCACCAATCGGCGCTGTTCTCATCAGACCGAAACGCAAACCGTCCGCACCATATTTTTCCATGAGGTCAATCGGATCGGGCGAATTACCAAGCGATTTACTCATTTTCCGGCCTTGGATATCCCGAATAATCGAGGTGAAGAACACGTTTTTAAAAGGCAATTCACCTTTAAAGCGGTATCCTGCCATTATCATACGGGCGACCCAAAAGAAGATGATGTCTGGCCCAGTCACTAAATCAGCTGTCGGGTAAAACTTTTTCACCAAGCTAGATTCCTCATCGAGATTCTGCATCGTCGCAAACGGCCAAAGCCATGAGCTAAACCAGGTGTCCAACACATCATTGTCCTGTATCCAATTTTCCGGATCTACCGGAGGCTCAGCGCTCACGTGTAAATCTCCCGCCTCCAAATTTTCGAGCGTCAAAGATTCCGATTCCTGCAACACTTCGACCTTCTCTTTTCGATACCACACAGGAATCCGGTGTCCCCACCAAAGCTGCCTCGAAACACACCAATCCTGGATGCCGTCCATCCAATTTGCGTGTGTCTTGGCCCAGCGTGCCGGACGGTAATTTATCTTTCCATCTGAAACTGCTGTCGCAGTTTCTTCGGTAGCTGGATATTTTAGAAACCACTGCATCGATATTCGTGGCTCAATCGGAACATCCGCCCGCTCGGAAAAGCCCACATTATTTTCATGCTCCTCCACTTTAATCAACAAGCCCATTTCCTCTAACATCGCAGCAGCCTTCTTCCGCGCCACAAACCGGTCTAGCCCATCCAAATCCGGAACTTCCGGGCAATTGACCGTCGCATCAGCGTGGAATACATCGATAATCTCAAGATCATTCCGTAGGCCGATTTCAAAGTCCGCCTTATCGTGAGCCGGCGTAATTTTTAGCGCACCTGTTCCAAACTCCGGATCCACATGATCATCCGACACCACTGGAATTTCAGCCGCTGGGAAGGGCCGCCTAACCAGCTTCCCCACATACTTGCCATAGCGCTCATCTTTAGGATTTACCGCAACTGCGACATCACCCATCAAAGTCTCGGGCCGCGTTGTCGCTACTTCCAAAAAAATTCCTGGCTCTTCAACCAACTCATACTTCATGTAGTAGAGTTTTGAATTCTGTTTCTTCGGAATCACCTCTTCATCCGACAAAGCGGTCCGCGAAACCGGACACCAGTTCACCATCCGCTTCCCACGATAAATGAGCCCATCATTGAAGAGATCCGCAAAAACTTTCGAGACCCACTTCGAATAGTCGGCATCCATTGTGAAGCGCTCACGACTCCAGTCGCAAGAGCAGCCCAATCGTTTCAGCTGCTTAATTATAATACCGCCATGCTTGTCCTTCCAATCCCACACTTTCTCTAAGAAAGCCTCGCGTCCGATATCTCGGCGCGTTTTCCCCTCCTCCTCCCGAAGCTGACGCTCAACCTTCGTCTGGGTCGCAATCCCTGCGTGATCGGTCCCCGGAAGCCAAAGAACTTCGCAACCTTTCTGCCGGGCCCGACGTGCCAAAATATCCTGAATTGTGTTATTTAAAACATGTCCCAAGTGTAAAATCCCCGTCACATTCGGTGGCGGAATCACAATTGAATACGGTGGTTTCTCGGAGGAAGGATCCGCCTCAAAACACTTAGCATCAAGCCAAGCCTGATACCAGGACTTCTCGACTTCAGTGGGCTCATAGGCTTTGGGCAGTTCAGACATCTTGTCGGATGAGTAGCTGACTCCCTCCCGCCAAGCAAGCACTACGGGGTTTGGACTTGGGTCCGTTACCCCCCAACTCTGGAATCTTTGATCAAACGTCCACAAATCACCCTTCTCATTTCCTCAAAAACAGACAGACTCTCCTTGGACAACTTTGGGATCGACCCCTGCTTCGAAAGAGATGTCTTCAGACCTCAAAAAGCGCCTTATTGGTCTCTGGCCTCGCTTCTCTAGGTGAGAGCCTTCAGCCAGACTAGCTAAATTCTTAAAAAATCAATTTTCGCAAATTCCGTAGTTGGCTCCCCCACCTCCAGACTTCTAAGCTCCTCCATCCCACTCAACATGGCTATCCAACAAAAACTCCTTGTCGCCAACCGTGGCGAAATCGCCATTCGCGTCTTTCGCGCTGCCACTGAACTCGGGCTTCGCACCGTCGCCATATACGCCGAGGAAGATCGCTTTTCCCGCCATCGCTTTAAAGCTGACGAGGCCTACCAGCTAGACGCCACTAAAGGTCCTGTCGGTGCCTACCTCGACCACGAAGGCATTGTCGCCCTCGCAAAATCAAAAGGTGTTACTCTCATTCATCCTGGATATGGATTCCTGTCCGAAAATGCCGACTTCGCCCGCGCCTGCGAACGCGAGGGCATTACCTTCATCGGCCCATCCGCTGACCTTCTAGGCTCCATGGGCGACAAAACCGCTGCTCGCGCACAAGCGATCGCAGCCAAAGTTCCGGTTCTTCCGGGCACCGACGACGCCATTTCCGATCCCGATCAAGCCCTTACCGTAGCCCATGAGGTCGGCTTCCCTCTTATCATCAAGGCCGCATTTGGCGGTGGTGGTCGTGGTATGCGGATCGTTGAAAAACCTTCCGAACTTCAAGCCCGCTTGGCCGAAGCCCAAGAAGAAGCCCAAAACGCTTTCGGAAACCCTGCAGTTTTTCTCGAACGCTACATTAAACGAGCTAAACACATCGAAGTTCAGATCCTTGGAGACCAACACGGTAATGTTGTCCACCTCCACGAACGCGATTGCTCTGTGCAACGACGCTACCAAAAAGTAGTTGAAATCGCACCCTCCATAGATCTAGAGGGCACCCTTCGCCAAGATCTTTGCCAATCAGCTGCAAACCTCGCCCAATCTATCGGCTACAACAACGCCGGCACTGTCGAATTCCTTTACGACATGGATTCCAAAGAATGGTTCTTTATTGAAATGAATCCGCGTATTCAAGTCGAACACACCGTTACCGAATGTGTTACCGGCATCGATCTTGTCCGCTCTCAAATACTCGTGGCACAAGGCAAGAAACTTCACGAACCCGAAATCGGAATCCCTACACAGAAAGAAATTCCCTGCAACGGCTTCGCTATCCAATGTCGGATTACGACTGAAGACCCTGAAAAAGGATTTGCCCCCGACTACGGCCGCATCACAAACTATCGATCCGCTGCCGGGTTTGGCATCCGACTCGACTCAGGAAACGGAGACGCCGGAGCTGTCATTACTCCATACTACGACTCGATGCTCGTTAAGCTCACCGCCACCGGTCGTGACTTCGAAACCGCCTGCCAACGAATGGACCGCGCCCTCCGCGAATTCCGTATTCGAGGCGTTAAAACCAATATTCCTTTCCTCGAAAACGTCATTGAAGATTCCACTTTCCGATCTGGTGATGCGCACACCAAACTCATCGACTCCCAGCCGAGTCTCTTCAGTTTTATACCGAAACGCGACCGCGCAACTAAACTCCTCAACTACCTCTCCGACCTGACCGTGAATGGCAATCCAGGAGCCAAAAACTGGCGCCCCGCCAAACCCTTCGCACAGCCTCGTATCCCAAGCAGCACGAGTGTCTCGACGGCATCTCCTTCCTCCAGAGAAATCCTCCTTAGCCAGGGCCCCGAAGCCTTTTCAAAATGGATTAGTCAACAAAAACGCCTCCTCTGCACTGACACCACAATGCGCGACGCCCACCAGTCGCTTATCGCCACTCGCATGCGCACTTTTGACATGCTTAATATCGCAGAAGCTTACGCGAAGAGAACTCCTGATCTTTTTTCGATGGAAATGTGGGGGGGAGCCACCTTCGACACCTCAATGCGCTTTCTTAAGGAAGACCCATGGGACCGTCTTCGCGAACTCCGCGAACGCATCCCAAACATTTGCTTCCAGATGCTCTTCCGCGGATCGAACGCTGTCGGTTACTCTAACTATCCTGATAATGTCGTCGCCGGATTCGTTAAACACGCAGCCGACTCCGGGATGGATATATTTCGTATTTTCGACTCCCTCAACTATTTGCCAAACATGAAGGTCGCCATGGAAGCTGTTCGCGAACATGGAAAATCTGTTTGCGAGGCTGCTGTTTGCTACACTGGTGACATCACCGACCCAAACCGAGCTAAATACTCACTCAAATATTACATCGATAAGGCCAAAGAGTTGGAAAAAATGGGCGCACATATTCTTTGTATTAAAGACATGGCTGGCCTCTGTCATCCTGCCGCTGTCACAAAGCTTGTTTCCACACTCAAAGAAGAAATCGGCATCCCCATCCACTTCCACACTCACGACACATCCGGGCTTAATGCTGCCTCTATTATGGCTGCCGCTGACGCTGGGGTCGACATCGCAGACATGGCTCTTGCCTCCATGTCTGGATCAACAAGCCAACCAAACCTGAACTCTGTCTGCGCCGCGATGGGTGGCCACAAGCGAGACCCCGGCCTCGACATCGAAACCCTCAACGAGTTTTCTGATTACTGGGAAGAGATCCTAACCCACTACGAACCTTTCTATTCCGCTCCCCGAAGCGGCACCGCTGAGGTTTACCTCCACGAAATGCCCGGCGGGCAATACACCAATCTCAAGGAACAAGCCAACGGCATGGGACTCGGTCACCGTTGGCAGGAAATAGCCCATACTTATGCTGACGTAAACCAACTCTTTGGCGATATCGTCAAAGTCACTCCCTCTTCCAAGGTAGTTGGAGACATGACCATGCTTCTTGTCACACAGGACCTGAAAGCTAAAGACCTCCTTAACGGCAACGCGCCCAACCTCGACTTCCCCGAAAGTGTTATTGATATGCTGGGGGGTGGCCTCGGTCAACCCGACGGTGGATGGCCCAAAGAAATTCAGAAACTGGTTCTGGGAGATAAGATCCCGGTCACAGTCCGCCCGGGTGAACTCGCACCTCCATGCGACCTAGATCAAACTAAGGCTGAACTCAGCCAGCAACTCGATCGCGAGGCAACGAACGATGACCTCTACAGCCATCTCATGTATCCTCAGGTCTTTTCAGATTATTTGGATTCACTGAAAAGCTTCGACCGCCTCACCGTCTTACCCACTCCAGCTTTCTTTTACGGACTTCAAATTGGGGAGGAGGTCCACGTTGACATCGGCCCGGGAAAGACCCTCTTCATCAAGCTCATCTCAATTGGCGAAGCTGACGGCGAAGGCCGGCGCACTCTTTTCTATGAACTAAATGGTATGCCCCGTGAGTGCGTTGTAATTGACAAAGCTCTTGGCAAGGAGTCGGTAGCCAACCTCAAAGGAGAGCCCGGCAACGATCAGCACATTATCGCACCACTCCCCGGAATGATTAGCGAAGTCGCAATAAAACCGGGCGACGAAGTCAAGGAAGGTGAAAAATTAGTAGTTCTAGAGGCTATGAAAATGCTTACGACGGTGAGTGCCCCGGCAGATGGCGTGATTGATGAGATTCTTCTCAAGAAGGGCCAGGCTGCCGACACTGGTGACTTACTAGTAATCGTCAAATAGACCCTACCGGAATTAGGTCGCCATCAACTACAGATCTCTTCGAAAACCTGTGTCAGAGAACAAGAACTCAAGAAACTTACATCTTAAATTGAGACCTGAGGCTGAGTGAGCGACAGAACTGGTCTAATTGGCCGGTAAAGAAAAAGTTTCAATCGGACTAAACTTAAGATGACACGTCGCACTTTCCTCACCTTCACCTCGATTCTTGCTGCGATCGGCCTAGGCTTCTTTTTCGGTCAAAACGCCAAGCTTAATCCAATTCGGGCCTCTCGACCCATCGCAGAGAAAAAGTTCAATGCCCCACTTATTGGAATTGCGAGCCTCACCAATGATAGCTATGTCCTCGCCGTAAAGGAGGCAGGCGGAGTTCCAATCGTTCTTCCAAACGGTGATGGCTCTTCCGATAAGATTGCAGAATACCTTGATCTTCTAGACGGATTGATCATGCCAGGAGGTGCTGATATCCCTCCATCAGAGTGGGGAGAAGAACCACATCCCACGACACAGATTCTCGAAGAGAATCGCTACCTGTTCGAAAAAGAACTCATAACCACTTGGATCAAAAAGACTAACAAACCCTTGCTTGGAATTTGCTTGGGGAGCCAATGGATCAACGTCGCTCACGGTGGCTCCTTGATTCAAGATATCCCATCTGAGTTCGGAGTGAACCATCGAGGAGTCACCCATCAGGTCACACTTGAATCCAGTTCGCGTCTCTGCGAAATCTTCGGCGAGACAAAACTCTTAGTAAACTCATTTCACCACCAAGCGGTTGGCCGGCTCGGCGAAGGGCTCAAACTCGTTGCAAAGAGCCCCAACGGAATCGTTGAAGCCACTGAAACAACAGACCCAGATCGTTTCCTCATCGGAGTCCAATGGCATCCCGAAAAAATGGCCCCAAATGATCCCCTGCAAGCAAAACTACTTAAGGCCTTCGTTCAAGCATCAAGGAAATGACTTCTCAAAATAATCAAATGACTAAATTTCTAATCGCTCTATCCCTGAGTCTCTCAGTCTCTCTGAACGCGGTTCAAAAACCCAATATTCTCATCATTATTGCTGATGATTGCACCTTCAGTGACCTCCCAATAAATGGCGGACAGAATGCCAAAACTCCTCACCTAGATGCTTACGCGAAACAATCACTTATCTTTAATCGAGCCTATCTAGGAATGGCAATGTGCTCACCGTGTCGTTCCGAACTCTACACCGGGCGATATCCTCACCGAAATGGCTGCGCTTGGAATCACGGCACCTGCCGTCCCGGGACTCGAAGTATGCCTCATATTTTGAGGCCACAAGGATATCGAGTCGGACTAGCAGGGAAAACTCACGTTAAACCGAAGGCAGCTTTTCCCTTCGAAAAAATTCCCGGCTTCGATCAAAATTGCGTTCGTAACCCGACCCAGCCTCACGATCTCTCGGGAAGCAAGGAGTTTGTTACCAGAGATTCGGATCAACCATTTTGCCTTGTCGTGGCGCTTACCGAACCACACGCACCTTGGGTCATGGGCGATGCTTCAGCTTACCCACCCGGAAAAATCAAACTCCCTCCCTATCTTGCCGATACGCCAATGACCCGGCAACAATATGCTGACTACCTTGCTGAGATCACCTACATGGATTCCCAAGTGGGCGAGCTCCTATTACTCCTCGAGGAAACCAAAAACTCTGATAACACCCTCGTTCTCTTTACGAGCGAGCAAGGCGCTCAATTCCCTGGCTGCAAATGGACAAACTGGGACAACGGCCTTCACACTTCGCTAGTGGCTCGTTGGCCCAAAAAAATAACATCAGGCCGCACCAACGCGATTGTGCAATACGCAGACATTCTCCCTACGATTCTTGACCTCGCGGGCAGCAAACCTAACCCCAAAACTTTTGATGGCCACAGTTTCGCAGGTGTCCTCTTGGGAGAAGCCTCTGATCACCGCGACTACGCCTTTGGTATGCACAACAATTATCCGGAAGGGCCCACTTATCCCATTCGTTCCATCACCAATGGCAAGTGGCGTTACATCCGCAACCTTTCGCATACTTCTCTCTATATCGAAAAACATCTCATGGGCAAACACGAGCACAACCCCTACTGGTCAAGCTGGGTGTTTTCTTCTTTCTCAAATCCCAAGCACGAGATGCTCGTCAACCGATTTATGAAACGCCCCGCCGAAGAGTTATATCACACCGATGAAGACCGTTACGAAATGACTAACCTAGCCAGCGATCCAACCCACGCCAAAATTAAAGAGACGCTCGCCACCATCCTAGACCAGCACCTCAAAGACCAAGGTGATCCCGGCCTCTCTCTCGACACCAAAAAAGCGCATAAAGCCGCCGCAAACCTCACACCCTCCTTCCAAAGCAGACCTTAGGATCTCAAACCTCAATGGCGAAAGCGCTATACCCGCATATTATCACGATTCGCGGTGACAATTTAGAATCTTAAAGCAACGCGAAAGACACCAACGCTTGCGGGATTGCTCTCGCGGGATTACAGAGGAGGTGTGAGTGCTTTAGATCCTTATCAGATTCGCTCTGCCTTTCCCATTCTCAGTCAGGAGATTAATGGGAAACCTCTTGTTTATCTCGATAATGCGGCTACTTCGCAAAAACCCCTTTGCGTCCTTGATTCCTCTCGGGATTACTACGAGAAGATCAACTCCAATATCCACCGAGGAGTCCACAAGCTATCTCAGGCCGCGACCGCGGCACATGAAACTGCCCGCGATACGATTGCAAGGCACCTCAATGCAACCCGGCCCGAGGAAATCATTTTCACTTCAGGCACTACGGATTCAATCAATTTAGTCGCTTCCGCTCTAGGAAGGTCTGACCTGTTGGAGAAGGGCGACGAAATCATCATCTCGGGATTAGAACACCATTCTAATACCGTACCATGGCAAATGCTTTGTGAACGACTGGGAATAACTTTGAAAATTATCCCAGTCCTCGATAACGGCACCCTCGACCTTGAGATTTTCGAACAGCTTCTCTCCGAAAAAACAAAATTGGTCTCCGTCAACCATGTCTCGAACGCTTTCGGCACTGTGAATAACATTGCTCATATTTGCTCACAAGCAAAGAAGGTCGGAGCTCTTACTTTTATCGATGGCGCTCAGTCTGTTCCTCATTTCTCTATTGATCTTCAATTGCTTGATTGTGACTTTTACGCTTTTTCTGGGCACAAAATTTATGGACCTACCGGGGTAGGCGTCCTTTTTGGTAAATACGATTTACTCTGCGAATTGCCTCCTTGGCGTGGAGGCGGGGAAATGATCAAGGAAGTTACTTTTGAAAAGACGACCTACAACGTGCCTCCCTTCAAATTCGAAGCAGGCACCCCAAATATTGAAGGCGGGATCGCGCTCGCCACGGCATTCAACTATGTGAATAACTTGGGAATAACCAAAATCGCGAATCACGAAGAAAAACTCATTCGTCGAGCCGCTGACATACTCGCAGATTTCGAGGAGATTACCTTATATGGGCCGGACGACCGTATTGGAGCCATTTCGTTTAATTTTGAGGGGATTCATCACTACGATCTCGGCACTTTACTCGATCAAATGGGGTTTGCACTTCGCACTGGACACCACTGCTGCCAACCGCTGATGGCTCGATTTGGTGTGACCGGAACTCTACGCGCTTCCTTTGCCGTCTACAACACACTCGAGGAAGTGGAAGCGTTCGGTGAAGCGCTTCAAAAAGCTCTCATGATGTTGCGTTGATTCCATTGCGTTTTTTGGTCTCCACGATTATTGGTTCTTTGTGACTATCACCGAGAAACAACAAGAACTCCTCACAGAACTCGATCTTTTTCAAGATTGGACGGAGCGCTACGAATACGTCATCAGCCTAGGCAAAAAGTTGGCGCCAATGAACGAGGAATTGCAGACCTCAGATCGTCTCATCAAAGGCTGCCAATCCCAAGTTTGGCTCGATTCCTCATCCCAAGATGGCAAGATGTGCTATCTCGCAGACTCAGATTCTGTAATAACTAAGGGAATGATCGCCCTCTTCGTTCGTGTTCTAAATGGCGAATCCCCCGAAGATGTCATTACGGCAGATCTCTCCTTTATCGATCAAACTGGGCTCAAGGAGCATCTCGCTCCGACTCGCGCAAATGCCCTCACCCTAATGGCTGCTGAAATGAAAAAAGGCGCCCTAATTGCTACTCAACGCTAAATCTTCCATGGAAATTTCTCTCGGCCCGACCAAGGTGGAATTACTTCCAGGTCGGGCCGCTTTTTTGCCCGCTTCTAAATCTCTAATCGTCGCAGACCTACATTTAGGAAAAGCCGCCACTTTTCGGGAACGCGGGCTAGCAGTCCCCGAAGGTTCCAACGCCTCCGACCTTTGCCAGCTTGAAAGTATCGCAGATTTTAAGAAACCAAAACAACTTGTGATTGCCGGAGACCTGTTTCACTCCGCCGATGGACTGAGTTCATCAACAATCGAATTATTTGAAAATTGGCTTCAAAGATTAGATTTACCGGTACTTCTCACCGAAGGGAACCACGATCGCCGCTCTTGGTTTTCCCGTTATCAGTTTCCAATTGATGTCAGTCCGCATCTAAGAGTAGACGGGGTGACTATCACTCACGATCCTGACGATCTTTCGGTAACAGAATACGGCATAGCAGGCCACCTCCACCCTGGTATACGAATCAAGGAGGCACCGCGCCAATCACTCAAGATTGCCGGCTTTTTAGTCCGACGCTCAAAGCATCTGATCTTACCTGCCTTTTCAGAATTCACTGGAATAAGTCCACTTAAGATTAGCGAAAAAGATCAATTCTTCACCGAAATCAAGGGAACAATCTCAGAATTGCCAAGCGAGCTAACTTCGGCCTAACTATCTTCTATTTGGTGCAGAACTTTTTTACTGCCTCCCCACTTGGAAGCTAATCTCAGCCATGACAAGACGATCTTCTAAGTCTACTCTAATTGCTCTTTGGCCCGATGAATTGCAGATGATCGATATTTCCTCCACTTGCTCCATTAGTTACCAACACGATTGAATTCCTTCCTTTTCGAAGTTCCACCCTAGCAGCCATTTCCTTCCAAGTGCTCCATCCTCCTGTGCCAGGAAATGGAAGAACAGAATGTTTCTCACCATTTACGATTAAATTGAGAGGGCGAGCACTCGCACCGAGAGCGTAGCGAATCAGGATTTCGCCCTGACCCTCCCTCCCACTCTTAATTTCCCACTCTATAGACTCGTTCCCTTTATCAAAATCAGCATAGCCAGCCCCCGTATACCCATCGTGCGAATTCGAAGTTTTAACTCCTTTGAGCTTAGCGTCAGCAACCTGATAAACCTTCCCTTTCGGATCAATCACCTTAACTGGCTTTCCAGAAGAAGAGCCCTTCTTTTGTGTAGTTCCGCTGGCATGAAGCGGATCAGGAGGAGTATTTTCAAGCAAACGATTCAGAGTATACGCAAAGTAGGAGTTGGCCAACGACGTTCCATCTGCGGATTTTATTCCCTTAATATTCACTTCGTGAATGTGCCAAGCCTTCAGCTCTTCTAGGTGGACATCGACCACCTTTCCATCCTCCGAAACCTCTATCGATTTAACTTTCACCGGGCTAACATCAATCTGAGGAGAACCATAAGTTTTATGATATTTATAATAGTATCGTTTGAAGGGCCAATTTGCGACCTCTCCTGCCACCTTAGAATCTATTGGTTGAGTGAATAAAAATTGGAACCCGGTTTTTGTAAGCTTCATCGAAACGGCCTCAAAAGGGTCTACTCCATTCCACTCAACACGTGAAATCCCCTCCCCACCGGCCCAAGTATGTTTGGTGTGCCCGACATAAAGGCTGCCATCTGGAGCCCACGCCATGCGATTACAACCGCGCGCGAGCGCGCCGCCGTCAATGAAGGGAACACAAGCCCCTTGAAGCTCACCGCCGACCTCTTCTAACATAACTCGCACGATGCGATTTGTGTTCATTTCACCAACCAGAAGCTGTCCAGTAAAAGGTCCGAACCTCGCATCTGGAGAAATCGCGAGAACTTGAGTTGGGGAGTTCGCCATTGATCCATGAGGAAATACGACCGCGGCTCGGGTTCGCATCCTGGCGAGATCTTGGGGATCAGCTTTCAGTGGTGCACCTTCAAACCCCGACTTCCAAGTCAGACTGGCAGCGTGACCATAAAAGCGCCCTTCTTTAACATGGAACAGCTTACTCGAACCAACCCAATCACCTTGGTTGTCAGTGACGAAAAGGTTTCCTTTTAAGTCAAAACCAAGTCCGTTTGGAGTCCGATGCCCATATGACCAAGGGATCGTCTCTCCATCCTTGGTCAATTTCATCACACAACCACGAAAAGGAGTAGATGAGTGCATACGACCTGGCCTTCCGCGTGAATCAAACTTTCCTCTAACGATCGGCCGAATCCCGTCTCCCGAAGAGCCAGTGCCCAGAGAGAAAAAGTAGTTTCCCTCCTTGTCTTTTACCGGAGTGAAGTGGAACTCGTGGTAATTCCCGGACATGCCGAATTCATCTGACATTACCTGATAAAAATCAGCTTTTCCGTCACCATCGGTATCACTCACACGAGTCACTTCGGGGCGTTGGGAAATCACTAACGAAGAATTAGACTCAGCAATAACACCCAAAGGGTTGTGTAATCCCTCTGCAAAAAGCTGCCAACCGGAGGTCTTAGGATCATAAAAGAAAACTTCACCGCTAGGTAAGCACACCACCATCCGTCCATCAGGGAGAAAATCAAGACCATCGATTTGCTTCGTCCCAAACTTCGAGGGTGGATTAGCAATTTGAGTCACCTTATAATTGGGAGATGTCTCACCGAAGGCGAAATTCGCAAACAATGACAACATGAGTAAGTGGTTAAGATTTTTCATTCCTTTGATCCTTGAGTTTGGGTGGCAGCGGAGGCAGCGGGATTCTTTTCAATGATAGTGAGATCAAACTCCATAGCCTGCTTCGCAGTGAGCTTCAGAGTCCCATCACTAGAGATTTTTCCAGCAGAACTTGAATAGCTCGAGGAACCATCCGGAGTGAGCTTGAACGTGATGGGGATCTTTGGAGAGACTGAGAACTTGCGAGTGATCCCTAAATTATTCTTTGAAGCCTGGATCAGTTCTCGAATCTCGTAATCGCCAATCTTATAAATAAATTCGGGGTATCCTTGAATCAGCCGATAGCCTTTGTATTTCGGAGAAGCCTCGACACCTTCAATCTTGATCGGAAAATCAACCGCTTCAGTCGTATCATAAAAGGGTATGCTTCTCGCAGTTTCGGCCAAGTGCTCATAATCCTCCGGCTTAAGTTTACTAGATCGAGCGCGGTAATAAGGAAGCCCGTTGAACTTTGCTACCGGTTTACCATTACTTGACCAATGCACTTGATTTCCGCGGATAAATCCACCCTTAGTCCAAGCATAGCGCAAACGACATTCTCCGGCATCCCAGCAATAATAGTGGTTTCCAGGAAGAGCCACTGCAAAGGCTGCTGGTGATGCCCCAGGCATAAAAGTGCGGTAAACAACCGGTTCGTTTATCACCATTAAGGAGTCATCGAAATCCGGAGTATAGGTCCCGTTTTTCCTTCCTCTTTTATTGTCAAAAGGAAAAGCTTTCAGCAAAGTTTGCGGCGTGTAAACAGCCTGAGGAAGTGTCTTCCTCGCTTTTGCAACCTGGGCAGCAGTCACAGCAGCACCCTTATTTCCCCAAGCCTGATTCACGTAAGTGATCATATCAGCGATCTTCTCGTCATCGAAAAGAAGCTGAGGTGGCATCGCGGAGTAATATCGGTCACCATTCACTTTAACCGGCCCGGCCATCCCGCGCAGAACGATTGCAATCGTCCGATCTGAATTCTCCAACCAATCGCTCCCAGCCAGTGGTGGAACCGATCCTGGTTGTCCTTTTCCATCAGCCATATGGCATGCAACGCAAGAGCCTGCCCCGTTGTAGAGATCCTTGCCCTTCGCAAGAGTTGCAACGTCCCGAGCAGAACAGGCCATACCTACGATTGAAACTGAGAAAAGGGAGATAATAATCTTCTTCATTCTAATAACCTTACTTACCGCTGATTGTTAATCTACCAAGTAAAAAGAGTAATCTTCACTTCCTTCACCACTCTAAAAACGATAAAAACAAGGCCGCAACTGATCATCTTGATTGAGTTGCTACGAGGGGAGCGCTAAGAATTAAGAATGCCCCTGCGACGCTACCTGCTCCTCACCCTCCTAGCTCTCTTCCTTGGATCCGCTTGTTCAGCTAAGCAGCCAGAAAAAATCCTCTTTATTGGAAATAGTTACACAGGTGGCATCCGGAAAATGGTGACCGAATTGATAAAACAATCACCTCACTCAGAAACGCATATCTCATTTATCAACCCTGGCGGAAAAACTCTCGAGTTTCACCTTAAGGACAAGGAAACGATCGATAAAATAAAACAAGGAAAATTCGACCTTATCATTCTTCAGGACCAAAGTCAGTTTCCCGCACTCTTTCCAGATCGGTTTCAAAAAGCTGCGGTCGCCTTAGCTAAAATCATCAATAAATCCGGATCCAAACTCGTCTTTTATGAGACTTGGGGCAGAAGAGATGGTGACAGGAAGAACAAAGAACTATTTCCAACCTACGAATCTATGCAAAGCGCACTCAGCAAAAGCTATCTCTCTACCGCTACAAAATGCGTAGCAGATATCGCTCCAGTCGGTTCAACTTGGAGAATGGTAAGAGAAAAGAATCCAAAACTTGGAACCGAGCTCTACCGTAGCGATGGAAGCCATCCCTCTAACAAAGGTGCTTATCTCGCTGCTTGCGTCTTTTACACAACTCTATTTGGTGAAGATCCCCGCACGCTAAAGTTCAACGGTGACCTACTTACGTTCGAATCTGATCTCATAAAGGCAGCCGCATTTTCCACCAGAAAAAATTAACTACCATTCCTAGCACTTGAAAAAAATTGCCATCAGCTCCTAGATAGAAAGCCAGCTTCAGAAATAAGTCGCGATCACTCATGGGTTCAAAAAACTCCGTATTTCGTTCCTGATACCACCGGAATTTGTTGGATTTAGGGCGAAATCAAACCGCTTGAGTTGGATCAGCCATTGAAGAAACTCAGCAGACGGCCATTAATTCTAGGATACCGGAATTGTCTTTTTTTGCTCCCCGACTTCGAGGCGACGCGCTACTAATTGTATGTGCTTTTTGATAACCGTATTGCTGAACTTCGAGCCGAGCTCAATCGACACAACCAGCTCTATTATCAAGACGCCAAACCAGAAGTTTCGGATGCTGAATACGACCGACTTTTCCGAGAACTAGAGGACCTTGAAAAAGCGAATCCCGAATTTCATGACCCAAACTCGCCGACCCATCGGGTAGGTGGTGATCCACTAGAAACCTTTGAGCAGCGAGCGCATCTGCTCCCAATGCTTTCAATCGATGACCTTTTTTCTGAAGAAGAAGTAAACGAATTTTTTAAGCGGCTCCAGAAAGGTCTTAACCTTAAGGAAATACCACTCACCGTGGAACCAAAAATCGACGGGGTTGCCTGTTCCCTTGTTTATCGGGAGGGATCACTCGACTACGCCCTAACCCGCGGTGACGGTCACCGTGGTGACGATATTTCACAAAATGTTCGTACAATACGCAATATTCCTCTCAATCTTAAGAATGCTCCGCCGCTCCTCGAAGTTCGAGGTGAAATCTTTATGCCTTCAGAGGGCTTTGCTAGGCTCAACATCCAACGCGACGAAGCTGGACTCGATACTTTTGCCAATCCACGGAACGCAACAGCCGGAACTTTAAAATCACTCGACTCAAAAGTCGTAGCCTCCCGGCCCCTTGCCTTTTTAGCCCATGGTCTCGGGGCAAACGAGGGAGCAGATATGGAGAACGAAGACGATTTTCGTAAGCTCCTCGATAAATTCCAAATCCCTCGCAACTCACCAGTTTGGTATGTTCATACTCTAGACGAAGCTCTGAAAGCGATTCGTGAACTTGACGACAAGCGCCATGACCTCGGCCATGGAACTGACGGAGCAGTCATCAAGGTAATCAATTTTAAGCAACGTGAAACCCTTGGCTTTACCTCGCGTGCGCCGCGCTGGGCTGCCGCCTTTAAGTATCCCCCCGAGCAAAAGAAAACCCTTCTCAAAGACATTACGATTCAAGTTGGCCGAACCGGTGTCCTCACTCCGGTCGCTGAACTCGAACCAGTGTTCGTATCAGGCACAACTGTCTCCCGAGCCACTCTTCATAATCAAGAGGAAATAGAACGCAAAGATGTTCGTATTGGAGATACCGTAATAATCGAAAAAGCTGGGGAGATCATTCCTTCGGTTGTTTCGGTAGTTGTCTCGAAACGCCCGGAGAACACCCCGCCCTTCCACCTACCTACAGCTCTTGACCACAAATGCCCTTCCTGTGACGGCCCTATTGAAAAGCCAGATGGATTTGTTGCTTGGCGGTGTGTCAACTTTGAATGTCCTGCACAAGCGGTGACTAGTATTACCCACTTTTCCGGACGCAAGGCCCTCGATCTCGATGGGCTTGGCGAATCCGTCGCAATCAAGCTGGTTGAAACCAAACTTGCAGCTTCCCCGCTCGAACTCTTCTCACTCAGCCTTGATAATCTCGCCAATTTACTTCTCGACCCCGCCAAATCATCCGATGGCTTGACGCAGTCCAAGGAGCGTCGCTTTGGGGAAAAACGAGCAAACACCCTAATTAATTCTCTCATCAAAGCCCGTGAGGAAATGCCATTAAGTCGCTGGCTTTTTGCGATGGGCATTTCCCAAATCGGTGAGTCAGCCGCGCTGGAACTTTCACGGCTTCACGAAAAACTGAGTGATCTGCCCGAGTCACAAATCGTCGCTGACCTTGCCGACCTTCCAGATTTTGCTGAACTTTCTAAATCAAAGCGCAAGAAGGAAAACCATCCTCGACTTCAGCAATACAAGATTGATGACAATTTAGGACCAGTGGCAGCTCAGCATCTACGCACCTTCTTTCGATCCGAGGCAGGGCAAACCGTTTTAGAAAAACTCCGCGAGCTTGGTATCAATCCAAAATCCGATAATTTTGCACCCGACCCTACTGCTTCCACAGAGGGACTACGATTCACTGGCAAAACCTTTGTGATTACCGGAACCCTTTCAGCTCCGAGGCAAGAATTCAAAAAACTTATTGAGAAGAATGGCGGAAAGGTCAGCGGCGCTATCTCTTCAAAAACTGACTTCCTTCTTTCCGGCGAAGGAGGCGGATCAAAGCAAACTAAGGCCGAATCTCTTGGCGTTCCGGTGATCAACGAAATCGCACTCAACGAAATGCTCAAGCAGCCCCCTACTTCAGAACAATGAATTCAAAAAACCACCAGGCTTACTGGTCGAGAAGGTCTGGCCGATTCGCTCGAGTTCGCTCAATAGACATCTCTGCTTTCCATTCCTCAATTTTGGAGTGATGTCCAGAGAGCAAGATTTCTGGAACCTTAAGACCTCGAAACTCGATTGGCTTAGTATAGGCCGGCGCCTCCAGAAGATTCGGATCAAAAAAAGATTCATCCACGGCCGATCGAGCATCGCCAAGTGCACCGGGAAGGAGTCTTACGATGGCATCTGTCACAACTGCTGCGGCAATTGCACCATTGGTCAAAACGTAGTCACCAATCGAGAGCTCCAAATCTACCAGCTGCTCAATCACACGATGATCAACGCCCTCGTAATGGCCGCATATGAAGATTAAATGCTCTTCACCCGAGAGCTCTCTCGCCTTTTCTTGCTTAAAAACACTCCCTTGCGGTGTGAGAAGGATTATCTTGGATGATTCCTTCCTCAACTCCTCAATAGCGGCAAAAATCGGCTCCGGTTTAAGCAACATTCCCTGACCACCCCCGCAAAGATAATCATCAGTTTTCCGATGTTTTCCTGTCGCCCACCTACGAAGATCGTGGGCGCAAACCTTAACTAAGCCGGCTTCTTGGGCACGTTTCATCATACTCTCGCCGAGAGGAGCGATCGCGATCTTGGGAAAAAGCGTTAGAATATCGATGCGCACAGTTGTCGAAGGAGAATATTGACTCAAGCATCTACATTTTCAAGAACTTCGACAAGCTTGGCCAGATGAGGTCTTTCAGGCAGATTGACCTTTTCACCGGCAACAACAAAGAGGAAGTCCTACCATTGAAATAGAACTAGCTAAATCTTCATCTTTTCTATTCAACGATCACCGGGGTCCCAACACTTGCCGCTTCATAAAAGCGAACCGCCATTTCTTTGGGCATTCTTACACAACCATGAGAAGCAGCATAACCAGGAAGGTGTCCGACGTGCATTCCAACTCCGCCATTAAAGCGCATGAAATAAGGCATAGGAGCAGGTTCAAAAACCTGTCCCGGACCCGCCCGATGCTTCCTCGTATCGGCATCATCATTTACAATCTCTCCGGTGGCTAGATCTCGAATGACGCCATAAAGAGAAGATTCATGATCAATGTCCTTCTCAGTCACTTTGAAGGTTCCAGCTGAAGTGGCACGAGTTGAAGTTCCCGTCGAAATCGGGGACATTCCCACCACTTGGCTGCCCTTGTAAAAATAAGCTTTCTGCTCATCTCGGTTGATTCGGATTAAGGGAGGATCTTCGACAGCGTCGCCATCCCAATACCCGCGCTCATGAGCCATCGGTTGGCGTTCATTAGTCGGAGTCGCTGAACGAAAACCATTGAGATAGCCACCGCCAGCCTCTTCTGAAACTGGAAGAACACAGGATTGCGAGACAATCCCAATCGGAATTAACAAAAGTAATGCCTTCATAAAGTATTATGGTTAGTCAAACTAATCCCGAAACACCACCGGGGTCAAGAGGAGGAATTCAGCCGGAGAAGAGCAGCAAAAGCACCATCGGATTGATCTTTAAAGGGTAGAAGCTGATCACTCTTCTCAAGCGAAAAGGTTGGGTGTCTCTTTAAAAATTGGGTCACTAAATCAATGTTTTCTTCCGGATCGATTGAACAAGTAGAATAGAGAAGGCGCCCACCTGGCTTTAGGCACTTAATCGCTTGTTCCAAAATCTGATTCTGGATCACCAATAATTTCTCTAAATCAATTTTTTGAATCCGCCATCGCGCGTCCACTCGACGACGCAGCACCCCGGTATTTGAGCACGGAACATCAAGTAAGATAGCATCGCAAGCTTCGAGCAATTCTTCCGGTGGAGCTTTGGTCCAATCATGGCAAGACACTTCAGCAATTTTCACACCGCATCGTTCAAGGTTTTCGTTAAGACGCGGAAGTCGCTTCTCATTAGAATCCATACAAATCAAACGCCCTTCATTTTTCATCAATCCTGCCAAGTGAATCGCCTTACCGCCTGGGGCCGCACAAGCATCCAGCACTATCTCACCTGGCTTGGGTGCCAATAATTCTGGCGCATGTGTCGTTGAGGGATCAGTCACATAATAGTGACCATTTTCTACTGCTTCTTTGGCGCTCTCAGGTTCAGGACTCCCGGAAGGTGGAAGATTCAAAAGATTAGGTCGATAATAAGACTCAGCCGGCAGATTATTCCAATCCATCAACGCGACCGCGTCCTTTTGACCAAAAAGCTTCTTCCAGCGTTTCCACAACCAGTGGGGATGCGAAAACTGAATTGGAAGTTCAATATCGGGAAGCTCGCGCAACAGCCTCATTCGACAGTGTGCTGCCTTCCGCAAAACCGCATTGATTAATCCCTGCACCGGCTTGCGAGCACAAGCCACAGTTTCGTAGATCGCAGCATGGTCCGGAGTCCGCAAAATCAACAATTGAAAAAAACCAACCCGTAAGACATCTCGAGTTTCAGGGTCCAATTTCCCTTTTCGAAACATCCCTATCCAGTGATCAAGCAGACTTCGATTCCGCAAAACACCGAGTAAAATTGTTTTAAGAAAAGCACGATCTGATGACGACAAATGGTTACGCTCAGAGTGGCGTTCCACAAGAGAGTCCGCATAGGCATGACCTTTCGCCCAAGCTCTAAGGGCAGAAACCGCAGCGCGGCGAACGTTCTTATCAGACTTTGGCATAAGTTACTTAGACTATGAAATTGCTTGGGAAATATGACACCATTCGTCATCAAGAGTCACTCCCGGTAAAGGAATCTCCTTTCCGGCACGATGATACCAGTAGGACGCGTTTCCAAGATCACCTTCCTCTCGATGTAAGTAGGCATGAATCCAAGCTCCATCGGGATCGGGAATATCCTGACAAAGATCATGTGAATCATCCCAGCGCCCCGCCTTGACCAACCAAAGAGCTTGTTGGCCAAGAGAGATTCCAGCAGGTGGTTCGGGGTCGGATTGCGCAGAGCTTGCGAGATCAACGGCGTTCATGTCAGGACTGTCTTGCCAAATCCCGCAGAGAAAGGAAGTCGGAACTCGATCAGTTGAGCGAGAATTTAAGCCTAAAATAAGACTTTTGGCTCCTTGGTATAATCTCGAGCCCCTCAGCAACTCTGATCACATCAACCACCTCCCAATTTTCCAAATCGCTTGAGCCCTCAATTTCCATAGTCGCATCTGGCCGATTTGGGAGTATCCCAAAGGGCCAGATGAACTTCTTGTCTCTTGCAACCAACTCAAAGGTTGGCCTGTCACTTGCCAAGCTTGGATTCGTTCCAAGCACATATTCTGAGAGTTCATTGAAACCATCCCCATCTGAATCAGCCAAAAGATTGACCTCACCTCCCAAAAACAAGGCACTCCAAGTATCGATATTCAACAGGTCAGAAATCACTAAAGAAACCGAGAAATTACGCCCTCCAACAAAAGCCGGGTCTCCCGATGGTATCTGAATTAAAGCTGTTTCGGAACCTTCGATTATAGAATCTGGAATCACCCTAACTGGAATTTCGAGAGAAACCTTTGCCGCGGGTAAAACAACTTGGGGATTGATCAAATAATCTTCCGAAAAAATCGCACTTCCTAAAAACTCGAGCGGAATACTTAACGAGGAGATAAGTGGTAGATTGGTTTCCAGTGCTAAAATCGCAGAGGAATCTGGATAATTCTCATCAATCTCTCCACTTTTGAGAGCAAGCGTGACTTCGGGACGGTGTGGCTCACAATCTTCCGCCAACATTTCCATTTTCACATCGTCGATCCACCAACCACCGCGCGCCGAAGAAGCATCATGAACCACCCGCCACCGAAATTGAACAATCTCACCAGCCCACGCTACAGGAAGCTTAACCGAGACTGGCGTGAAACCTTCAAGGATACCCGACCAAGCCTGCTGCCCCATGATCGCAGAACCAAACCCTTCACGAATAATGCGATTGTATCCTCCTTTCGTTATGACACTTGGATCAAGCAATAGATCAACCCACTCTCCACCGTCCCTTGAAACCTCAAGCACGGCCCCATCAAAACCTGCTTCAAGACGGTAAAGATGGCTGAAAGATAAGTCACCTCCACCGGAGGCCAACTCAAAGACAGGAGATAAAAGAAATGCCTCACCAGCTGAATCACGCCCCGGAACAAAAGCTGAATGGATCGGAGAATCCCAACGAGAAGAAACCACATCCCACTCTTGACCTGATCCAGATGTCTTAGATTTCCAGTCAACAGGTAAACCTCTCAGATTTTCAAAATCAACATCAAAGGCAACTGGCCGAGTCAACACCCCAGCTTCGAATTCCAAGTTCTCCTTTAGCAACTCCCCTGACCCATCCTCAATCTTAAGATCAATCATCAAGAATTCTCCGCAACTTCCAGTTGCCCCTACCACAACTTCAATGACACCCATTTTACCAGGCTCCAATTGTAGGGGTGATGATTTATTAAAGAGCACCGCATTATCCGAAACTAAAATATGAGTTAAAAGTGGCCCACTCGCTAGTTCCCCATCATTTCTAACCTCAATCGCCAAGCGGATCGTCTCACCAGGATCCAGACGACCATTTTTAATCGTTCCTGATTCTTCGATAATTCTATGACCAACCAATTTTAACCACGGCGCCGGAACCCTCGCCATCAGCTCAATCCCTAACTCATAGATCTGTGCTGCATTCGTTTGGTCACCAGAAACCCTCAGATAAAAATAACCAGTCGAAGGTAAGCGAAATTGTTCAATTCTTTCGGTCTCTCCAAGACCTCCTAATGCAGCTTCAAAAAGAATTTTTTCTCCGTCCTCGGCAAAAATTTGGACCGATAAATCATGGACCTTTGAAGAGTCAAATCTAGTTCCTTGCGAGCAACCAAAATCAGTCTCCCCTCCCTCTAGATAAGCCCCTTCACCAGGAACAACTTCAACGTTCAACCTTTGCCCAATTAGCCCTTCAAAGCGGTAAAAGTCTTGATCTCTATCATCATCAATACTCAACCTTATAAAATCGACCTTCGAGCCTTCAATTAGCTCAATTGGTTTAGCCGCCCGCACCGTGTCATTATTGCGGAAGTCTCCATGTAGTTCGAAGCGATCGCCATAAAGACGCTGCAAAGACTGGAACTCATCGAACTGCGGCCCCCGAAAACTAGTAGTCAGACTTGGTTCCAACAACTTAGTTCGATTAATGGGGCACACATGCGCCAACCCGAGACTGTGTCCGAGTTCATGAGTAATCGTATTAAAGAGCCGAATCGAGCTACCCGAGGTAATTTTAAATATTCCATCACTCGAATCAAAGATCATGTCTCCATGATCAGGCGGAAAAGCGATTGCTAGATTACCGCTATTTCCATCTAAGCCTCTTGCCGCAATCCTAATATCACCGCGTCTCCCCAATTCCCCTAGGTTCGATGAATTCACACTGACACCATCATCTATTGGTTCGTATACTAGGGTCAACCCACAGGTCGCTGCCATTTCTTCGAAAGCACTTCTAAAAATATTAAACCACGGTTGATCTGCAGCAGCTCCACTTATTGAACCCCCATAAAGAGAGGCCATCCAGGATCGGAAATTTGATCCAACCGCAGACTGATTCATTAAACCGGGTATTGTCGTATTATCAGGAACAATACTCCATGTGATAATCGAGGTATCACCCTGAGCAGAAAAAGAAAAGCCATCTGTGGCTGTCTTAGTCCAACGTCCTTCAGGCTGAAATTGATTAGCCAAAACCTCATAGCCCCCTCCAGACAAACCAGTGAGCTTTTCGACTTCATGGTAGAGTTCTAGCTTAGCTCGATCAACTCCTTCATCCCAACATAACCAATGCCGATCCATTCTCTTCGCCGATTCCAAGTGCACAAGGTAACCTTTAAGCTGCCTTTTATCTTGTTCACAGAGTTGAGAAAGGAGATCAAGATGCAGCGAATGAAAAGAGGCTTCTGGCACAGCCGTTTTTTCCAGTTTTTGGTCAGACAACCTAAAATAGTCGGGCCGATTGATTGAGCTCGTCATTGGCGAAACATTATCACCTCCCTTCCCTCCCCTCTGCAAAGCTGGAGACGATTCCGCACTCCCAATCTTTCTAAGGCCCAATCCAGTATCCCTAGATGTTGAGCCGCGTTCGTTTCGAGCGACATCCAGCCCACAAAAACAAACAACTAATAAAGGAAATACCAACACGATCACTCGCTGTAAAACGGTGGTTGAAATCCGTTGGCTCACCTAGAAAGATTAGCACCTTAAGAGAAGGTCTGTCATCCAGCAAATCTCATGGTTGTCAGATGACAAACTCCATGATCAGGTCTACCAAAGCAATGAGTGAAGAAAACATCGACCCGATTGGGCGTCCACGAGAGTCCCGTCACCCCAAAATAAAGAAAGTCCTCAAACCTTTTTTGGCAGGAATGGCGACCGTCGTTCCTATTTTGGCAACCGGTTGGATTGTCGTTCTCGTTTTCCGCCTTCTTCACAAGATCGGTCTCGCCATCATCAACGGAATCCTAAAAGGGCTCAATCTTCTACGTGGAGTACCCGAATCAGAAAGAGGCGCTTGGTCAATTGAGGGATTTCCAGGTGACGACTTTCTCTGGCTCCTCATTCCTCTCGCTCTTCTTTTCTTGGTGGGAATTACTGTCACAAACCGGCCCGGCAAGAAGGCGAGCAGCTGGATCGATGATTTTATGATCCGTATCCCCCTCCTCGGATTTATCTATTCCACCATCAAGCAATTCGTTGATGCGGTCCGAAATCTTGGCGGACCTCAAAAGTTTAAAGGGGTCGCTTATGTCGAATACCCGAGCCCAGGCTGCCGCCTTATCGGTTTCATTACCGGCAACTTCGTTGATCCGCAGACTGGCAAAGGAACAACTTCCATCTTCATCCCCACTTCGCCAAATCCTATGACGGGATTCGTAGTCCTTATGGATGACGAGAAAGTCTTCGCAAGTGATATGACACTCGAAGAAGCGGGGAAAATGATTCTCTCCGCCGGACTCGTAGCACCAGCATCTTATAGCGGAGGCCGCTACGATTTGGAGGACCAGAATAACAAGCTTAAGAAGTCGCCTTTTGAGCCCTAAGCCCCTGAAGACGCTTCCCCTCCGCTTCCCATTGGATTTGAAAATCGGTCTTTGGATAAAAGAAAGCATCGTCAGGCCAAGCCAAATTTTCTAACCGGGAGTATTCTGCAAGATGTTCCTGACTCCATTCAAAATAGTCGTCGTGGTCCGTTTTGAACAAAAGCTCTCCGCCTGGCTTCAGCACCCGGACAACCGAATCAAGAAAAGGGATTTGGAAAAGCCGACGACGATGATGCTTGGCTTTGGGCCAAGGATCCGGGCAAAGCAAATGAAGGCGATCGACACAAGACGGCGGCAAAAGCCACTGGAGAGTATACAAGCTTTCCAAGCGAAGGACCCTAACATTTTTAAGACCGCGCTTCTCGGCACCACGGCAAACCTTTCTAACACGTCCCAAAAGCCTTTCAACTGCCAAGAAGTTTCGATCGGGATAATGTTCCGCCATCTCTAACGTAAACTTCCCATCACCGCATCCGAGATCGATCTCCAGCGGGCCTTTCTTCATGAAATAATCACTGATTTTTATTTCTGAGAAGTAGTCGTTTGGGACCAGTTCATTAGGCTCCGCTGGCCTGATAAATTTTCCTCTAGTGATCATTTTACTGAATTTTTTGAAACACTCCGCTGTAGCTCAAAAAAGGAACAAGCGGGTCGCTAGTGCGGGCATAGAAACGGCGAACCAAGGTCGCAGGATTAACCTGCGGGTTATTAGTAAATCGACTTGAATCGAAATGCAGGGAAAATTGCTCAGCATTTAAAGGGCCGGTAAAACTTGTGATCTTTAAAACACCTAGATACGGACTGCGCGAAAAATCATAAGTGGCAGCAAAAGTGCCCGCCCCAACAGAACGGACCACTCGAGGATCATCCCCGAAGACGTTTTGCTCAATATTCATATCAATCGAATAAGTGCCCCCAGTTCCTCCTTCGTTGAAGATCATGTTCAATTTACCTAGGTCGCTACCCGAGGTCGCACTCAGCAACAGGCGAGCCCTCTTGAGCTCAAACTCTGCGGAAGGCCAAGTCGGCATAGCAGTCGAAAACCCCCTAAAGAAGGTCTTAGGAGCAAGCTCAAGGATCTCCGTAAGATCGATTCTTTCCGGGGAGGTTTGCTCTGGAGATTGGGCTTCGATAGTTCCTCCCAAATACGATCTAAGATCAGAAGTGGAGTAGATAGAATTCTGGCTCTTAGGGCGAAGTGGAATTACCAACTCCAAAGCATCTTCATTTTGCTCGACGGATAGAGGCAGTGTCTCGATTTTACCTGGCAAAAATCCCTGATGATAACCCTCCATAAAAGCATTTGCCGTAATTCCGCCACGGCGAAACTTAATATCAAGGATAACCATCTCCTCATCAGGAACCCCGTTAACGCCACTAAGGGAATCTGCAATACTCCGCACCACATTTAATCCGGGGACATTCGCAACTTGGCCAAAGGCGGTGTATTTGCCGTTTAAGGAAGGAGCAGCAACCGCAGTTATGAAAAATCTACTCCCATTCTGATTCGGGGCTACAGTATCCATCGCGAGAACGCCTGCCACGTTAAACGGAAAACCAAAAGGATTACCTAAGTTGTTTGAATTACGTACCAGCTCGTCTTGGAAGTGATATCCTGGATGCTCCAAAGGATCGTTTGTCATACTTCCAGCAAAAAAACGGACACCTGTCTCGACTCGATTCACCCGTATCGCTCGATACATCGGCGCCTTCTTCACTCTAAGCTCACGAGAATCCAACCAAGATCGCGGATATTTTAAGGTGATCCGATACTTCGTCGGATTCGAGCTTACTTGCTGCAATCGGATGCGGTCTTCCCCCGTGATGTCCGCGTGGTAATTTGGCAAGGCAAAGCCCTCAACCCCGCCAATGTAGGTGTTACTCTGAAAAATCGCATAGAATCCCCTCATGGTCGGGGTTGATTCAATTCTCTCAACTCGCAGTGGGAGCCTCGCAACATCAGAATCAATGGTCGGGCGATAATACGATTGTGTATAATGCGCAGCGTCCTCCAAAAAAGGCACCCCCGCCGGAGTCTCCAAAACATCATCGGGCTTACCCGCTAGCTGAATAAAATTAGCCACCGCCAATGGAGAGTTCACATAATCAAGAGAAACCGTAAAATCTCCCTTGGTGGTTCTAAAGTCAGCGGCGATAAAATCAGCCCTCCCTGGTAGAATAGCCCCTACAAAAAGAAGTGAAATTTTTAGCTTTAAGAGCATCAACTAGTTAAGTGTGTAACGAAGACGATAAAATGATTGAGGATCCTCCTCGTCCGGCCTCGCTACCGTGAAGAGCTCCGTCCTTCCATTCGCGCTCTCTTTCGTGGTCTGTGCAGATTCGGTAGCTACCCAACTTTTGCCGTCTGTCGAAACTTCCACACCAAAATTGATCCCCTCAATTAAGCCAGTCTTAAGTTCAAGGCCCACCGTTGAGAGCCCAAGCACCAAACTTGGCCCCCCTAGCCCATTTATCGAATTTATATTACCATTCAACCCGTGAACGAAGGCCATTAAATTGTCGACTCCGTCGCCATTAAAATCTGCAGCGGGTCCGGTGAGAAGATCATTTTCGACGTCCTCAGCTGGAAATACCGCTTTCCGCCACGACTCGTAATTAGCCTCCATTACAATTTTAAAGGTATCCACTACCGTATTCCCTACAGAATCCTCAGCTTGCACTATCACTGTCTTCTTTCCACCGAACGTCGCACTAGGAAACCCTACTACCAGTTCACCCTCTGAAATCTCCACTACCGGATCACCCTCTTCAGAACCAGAAATGAGCGAGTAGCTCAAATTAGTATCTGTCCCAGCTTGTCCGTCCGGCAAAGGCACCTCAACGACACTTGAGAAACGATAGAACCTCTCAGCCGTGAAGTTGGCGTTATTGGTATTTCGGACTAAAGGAGTGCTGCCTAATGCACCACCAAGATCATAAATCGTAAATTTTTGTCGTCGATCAAGCTCAAGAGCTGCCTCAAAGCTATCTCGACTCACTACGCCGAAGACAGTGAAGCCACCATTTTGTGAATCAAGATTGTCCGAATTAGCCCCAGTGCTAATAAACCATTGACTGGTTGCACTATCAGGATTTCCACCCAACTTCGCCATCGAGATTGTCCCAAGAGTGTTCGACACTCCAAATTCATTTCTAATCGTCGGCTGCGTTGCAACAGAATCGGCCGAAATTCCACCGTCTGCGCCATTCACAATTGTGAATCCTCCACCTTGAATCACAAATCCTGGAACCAATCGATGAACGATCATATTTGTATAATCCCCTCTGTTCACATAACCCAAAAAATTTGCAATCGTGATAGGGGTTCGTTCACGGAACAAAAGAAAATCGATGTCTGAGGACTCTTCCGTGCCATCAAGAAGAGTCCACTCAGCTTCCAACCTTACCGCAGTATCACGGATTTGCTCTGCACCGAAATGACTCGCAAGCATAAATCGCTCCTCTGCATCACCAGGGCTCTTATCTAAATCAGGGAAGAGCTTATTCAAGACAGGCACTACAGGAATCTGAGCCCAACCAATAATTGGGACCATAAATAGCAAGAAGACTAACCTCACGGATGGACGGTAACCTTATCATTTTCAGATTGAAATTCCATTTTGTCCGTAACTCTCTAAGTTCCGGGATGTGGAGAAAAGCCGTAGCCCCATCCTTTTCGACTTAGATCAAACCATCATTCCGTGGGACACCCAACTGGTCTTTCGTTGTTACATTCTTAAAAAGGAACCAGTGCGCCGCCTGCTCACTCTTATCTTCCTCTGCTTTTTACCCCTCAATAAAGTCCTCGGAGCAGGTGGGATGAAGCGCGTTTTTCATTCCTATCTATGGAAGATGCCACACTCTAAGCTACAAGAACATGTTGAAGGATTTCTCGATGAATGGCTACCAAAGCTCCCCTACCCAGAAATTCTGAAAGAGATCGCTTACTACAAGAAACAAGGAAACCCTTTGATCCTGTCCTCTGCCAGTCCTGAACTTTGGGTCAAGGGAATTGGACTAAAGTTGGGATTTAACCAAAGTTATGGCACCTTATTCGACTGGAGCGAACAAACTCCGCTCTTCCCACAAATCATCGGAGAGAACCATAAAGGCCAAGAAAAAGTTCTTCGACTAAAAGAAGCTGGCATAATTAACGGTCTCGCAGGATTCACTGACTCGAAAGCAGATCTCCCCCTCCTTTATCTTTGTGAGGAAAAGACCCTCGTAAATCCACTCCCTAACATGCGAAGAATTGGAGAACAAAACAATTGGCGTATCATTGAACCGAATAAGCCTTGGAAAAATAGATTATCTTTTGGAATCGGGTGCGCCCGCCAACTCTTTGGCTTTTGGAACCCATGATCCATTGTCTACATGGAGCGGTTGGGAGTTTCCGAGCTTGGGAAACATTTAGCCAAGAACTGAATGAATCGGTCAACGCTCTTGATCTTTGGCGCCTCTTTGATCATTCCACACCCACTCTCATTAAAACTGGTCAGGTGATTTCCGAAGATGCGGAATTCGGCGATGTCATTCTTGGCTATTCGATGGGCGGAAGACTCGCTCTTCACGCACTGACTGCAGCGCCCGAAAAATGGAGGGCCGCTATCATAGTTAGTGCTCACCCAGGGCTGATATTTGGGCAAGAAGAACGGAGAAAAAAAGACCGCGAATGGGCTAGTCTCTCAATGGGTAATTGGACCTCTTTTCTCGATCAATGGAATAGGCAAGAAGTCTTCTTATCATCCCCCGAAGAATTCCACCAAGCTGATGTTCAAGACCAAGAGATGATCTCTAAAAGCTTTCTTCATTGGTCTCTCGGAAACCAGAGGGACCTACGGTCAGAGTTACCTAAAATCACCTGCCCAATTCTCTGGATTACAGGAAGCCATGATCGAAAATTCACAGCGCTCGCAGAGGAGGTAACTTCACTACTACCAAACAGTGAACACCTAATTATATCAGGATCAGATCACCGCGTTCCATGGGAGCGGCCCAAGGACTTCAGTGCGTCAGTGCAAAATTTCCTGGAGCGTAATGCTTCTTTTTAATCCTTCGCGACCCCCACTGAACCACCCTCGATAAACTCTGCATTCGCAAAACTTTTAACCAAATCCTCCTTACCTCGACTGATCTTATCCGCCCAACGAATGATTCGCCGAACGATAGGGCGTGAACGCCAAGTCATGTGAGCAATAGTCGGTTCGCACCAAGCAAAATTTGGATCGGGATCAGAGCAAATAAGCGAAACATCATCAGGAACTTTTAACCCCCGATTAGCCAAGAACTGCTGGACCGCTGCAAACACCGGGGCCTCCTGAATGATAAGAGCTGTTGGAGGCGTCACCTTGAAAAGCGAATCTAAACAAGATAGGAGACCATCTTTGCGATCATTCCAATCCGGCAAATGATACTCGCCGACTGCAACCCCCCCTTCTTCTAGAGCATCTAAAAAAATTTGCTCTGACTCGCCAGGAATTGGCTTACGCCTCTGGCTTTTCGCTAGCAGAACTATTCGACGATGGCCAAGCTCGAGAAGAGCGTTAACACACTCACGATAGGCTGTATTCTTATTCGGACCTGCACCTGCAAAACGCCGGTCACGCGAACCTCCAAAAAGTGTGAAAGTTGGGAAACCCTGACAAGCGAACCAGTCGAGAACCGGTCGGGAACCCGCAACTACAATCCAAGCATCTGCTTCCGTGGCTTCCACCAGCCGACTGACACGATTCACTTCAAAAGAAAGATCAGCCAAAGACTTTGAAGCAAAAAAAGGGGCATGCCCTGCCTCCATTAACATATGCTGGACCTCAAGAATGTAATCGATCCGCTTATCAGACATTTCATAAAGGAGTATCCCGAGAGTCAGCGGCGCTGGACTCTGATCTTCTGGTAGAAAACCAATCAAGCGTTTTCGGCCTGCCCCCTGCGGAATTAAAACCCCCTCGGAATCCAATTGCCTCAGCGCCGCATCCACAGTCTTTCGATTAACCCCCATTTCCGCAGCGAGGCTCGGCACCCCTGGAATCGAATTCATCCACCGCCCGCGCAAAAGCTCACCCTTAAGATGGTCTGCAACTTGTTCAGATGGTGAAAGAATTCTGAGAGGAGGCATCCCCAAACCTACCCATCACAGGGCAGGTGTCCAGTTTCTAATTAATTTGGCCATTTAAGCGAAAGAGAATCTTTTAATAAGAGAAAAGTTGCCCCTTTCTCTTTCGTAATCACACCAGTCATGATGACAAAATTCACTCTGCTGCCTGCCCTCGTCTTTGCATTTTCCCCCCTTCTTTCGGCAGCTGGGCCAAAGGTAAGAATAACCTTACCCGACTTCACAAAAGGAGATTCGATTCCTGCAGGAGCAACTCACGACTGGAACCTCGGATCCACCGGAGCCCGTGGATGGATGTTCAGCGAGAAAATGGAAACATCCACTGCTAGACAAATAGCCATTACAAAGATTTTCCCTAACTCTCCTGCCGATGGGCCACTAAAGGTTGGCGATGTTATTCTGGGAATCGGAGACAAAAACTTCTCCTATGATCCACGGACTGAATTCGGCAAGGCACTAACTGTTGCAGAAGAAAAATCTGGACTCCTAAAGATTTTACGATGGCGGGATGGCAAGACCGAAACTATCTCACTCAATCTTACCATCCTAGGAAGCTACAGTTCAACCGCACCCTATCACTGTGCTAAATCAAAACGAATTCTTGAAAAAGGATGCGAACAGCTGGCTGAAAAACTTTCAAATTCTGCAAACCGCCGACAAAATCCAATCATCCGTTCTCTCAATGCCCTTGCCCTCCTCGCAAGCGGTAATGAAACCTACCTTGGCATTGTGAAAAAAGAGGCTGAATGGGCTTCGAACTACAGAGCCGACTCTATGGCCACGTGGTAT
>CESO01027422.1_pt1 | contig 33541 bp, 38 predicted proteins | sample 356341 | NCBI WGS metagenome assembly CESO01 (sample SAMEA2621812, study PRJEB7988) | marine metagenome | biome: marine biome (ENVO:00000447); feature: deep chlorophyll maximum layer (ENVO:xxxxxxxx); material: "saline water (ENVO:00002010), including plankton (ENVO:xxxxxxxx)" | depth 35 m | reverse complement strand
AGATCCAAGGTTTCCGAACGAAGTCTGTGCTGTCATTCATCAGGGCGGCACGAAGCGGCACCGGTGTCAGTTTAGCTGGTACTGTGATGGTGACCCCGATAAGCCGCTGAATAAAAGGGCTTTTCGGGAGTCGCAAGAGAACGCCATCACGGTCATGAACGGCTGGGTTGGCGGCTTCTTGGACGGGGCTACGCATTACCATGCAGATTATGTCAGCCCTAAGTGGAGACACGAGAAGACTTTTATAGTAAAAATTGACAGTCATATTTTTTATAGGTGGGAACAATGATGGTGGTTGATGACAACCTATCGCCGCTCCAGCCGATGGTTGAAGAGGCATATGAAAAAGCGATAGCTGCCGACTGGAACGACGACCCGAAAGCTGGGGGTCTATGGCAGGAATACAGAAGACTTAAAACTAAACTAGAGAATGGAGAACTTTATGAGCCAAGATTTTGACGACAACATGAAAGGTGTCTTGTTCAATAACAACACCGACAATCCGAAAGCACCAAACATCAAAGGAGAATGTACGGTAGATGGTAAAACTTATGAGATCGCTGGCTGGCGCAACACGTCGAAGGCTGGCAAGACTTATTATAGCCTCAAGTTCCAAGAACCGTGGACAGGCGACAAAGACAGCAACGGCACCGATAACATGTTTCCGGAACCGGGGGACTTGGAATAATGGGTAGCGTAGTAGACTTCCCAGAGCGGCCGAAGAAGTTTGACGTAAACACTGCCCCGTTGACATCAGCGGATGTCCTGTATCTAGCTGGGTTAGATAGTCAGATGGTGCCAGTTACATCGGACGAGAAGGCAACATGGTGGGGCACGATAGGGGTTTGGTATCCCGAAAAAGAGGACAAGTCCGATGTAATGCACTGCCGATTGTCAGCCGCGTTCTTGGATTATCAACACGCTCAGATGTTTACGAGCGATATCGCAACAGCCTCAAGCCAAAGCGTAGAGGACGGAATGCCGGATGAAATGGTTAAAGACCTACAAAAGGCAATGGTCGATAGCTTCTTGCTAGACTTCACTGAACTAGAAATGGATGACGATGACCCAGCATGATTATAAGCAACTGACTTTCCTCCGCACCAACATGAGCGGGGAGGATGAGGATACGCATCCGGCTGAGATTTGTATATCGGACGGTAGCGGCAAGCTGCATCTACAAAAAGTGAGCAACAGAGCACTGATTAACATGGCACGAGATGCAATCCGCATCTTGGCAGAGACAAGATTTTTCGAAACAGGAGAGACTAATGGCGAATAGAGAAAGCTACCACGATTATCAGGGTCGCAAGATCCGAGAAACACGAACAGAAACGCGTGGTCGCAAGCCCAAGTTTACAAAAGGGCGCAAAACAATGGCGGTGGATTTCGAACCTTCAACGTATGAACAAGTGTCAGAGTTGAGCAAAGAGTTTACAGCCAAGTCGGGCAAGCATATCGGTAAGGGTGAGCTTGTCAGAACAGCCGTAGATTACTGGTTGAAGAACGGCGCAACCTATTCAATGGAGCTATAGAATGAGTGATGAACAATACAACATGCCCCTGATCAGCGAGGCGGCAGACCCTTTGACCCATTTAACTGGTAACGAATATGAGTTAGGATGGAGATCAGTTTGGATAATTACACCGAGAGGTAATAAGGTTCGTGTTCTCGAAACTCCAGAAGGCCATATTGAGACGGTGGTTCGATCGGCCGGAGCCTATTCAGGAAATGGAAACTCAGAGCCTGGGGTACAAGGCGTGGGCGATCACAATACTATCGACCCAGAAGCCGAGCCGCCCTTTACCGTCTCCGCGTAGTTTTGATGGTGTTATAACATGCGTTATAGTCGTGGTTTGTATTCTTGGTTACGTGGTTTTCAGAGAGTGAAGGAAGACCCAAGACAACACGCTTGGTCGCCATGGACTGTGCAACAAGAGCATCGAGTTCCGAGATCCAAGAAGCAAGACCCAGACAGCAATGAGGAAGTCGCCAAGAGGGGTACGCTTTGCAGCGAATGCCCCGGCGGTTTCCGTTGCTGCCAGTATCCTGAATAATTATTGGAGGGGGTTGGACAGAGCGTCTAGCCCCTTCCAAATATCATCAATCTCACGGTTGATTTTCTTGAAGCGGCCGCTGATCCCGTCTACTTTTTCTTTGAATTGTTTGACCAGCAGATCATTCTCCACTGTCGTCTTCTCTACTTCTGCAATTCGATCACGCAGATCTAGCAACTGCTTTTGGTTTTCCATAATGGTTTCGAGATTGGTGCCGAGCACTATAAGTTTCTGAGCAGTGTCACCGTTCCCAGCGACTGCGGCCTCCACTGATTCGATCCGTCCGTAGAACTCCGCGACTGCCCATATACCGCCAGCTAGGGTGGTGCCTATAGACAAGACGATTGCAATCCACACCCCGCGCAGCTTCGTGCCGCCGATTGTTAGCTCGGTATCTTCTAGGCTCATTGGTACATGTAGGCTTGTTGGTCGGCATAGATTGCTTCGCCTTCACCTAATACTTCCGCGGCCGATACGTAGTCGCCTTGCAGGAAGTCATGAAAAGAGATGCTGCCAATGTTGGTAGCCCACTCGATGCTAAGTACATCGCTAGTAGCTGAATAAGACATAGAGGCTTCAGCCATAGAGTTTCCATAGTCTTGGGCGTGTTGGTCAGATAGGCTGGTCAACTGTTCGTTCTTAGACGCAGCCAAGAAAGCACCAGCGTCACGGGCATTGACCGCGATCTCTTCTAGCGACTGGTTATATTCGACCACAGTCTCTTGCTTGATTTCAACGTCGTTGACTTCGACGAACTCTTGGACTGCGGTTTGATCTGCGACGTTGTTTGTTTCTTGTGCGACTTCGGCCACCTCGGCCACCTCCTCAACCATGCTGAGTTGAACACTCGCGACAACAAAATTGTCTACAGCTTCAGAAACTTTGACCATCGATTCTTCGTACTTTTCTTCAAGTTTCATTTTAGTAGTAAAATATAAAGCGTTGCGAACACCGTTGAGCGCGTCGTTATACGCGGCGATGTCACCGGAGTTGATGATGTACTGCTCGTCGTCCACAGCGTTGTAGTCGATGATACCACCGACGCTGGCGTAATGTTCTGCGCCATAGACCGCGTGGCGACCTTGCTCAAGCTTCGCGGCGATTGTCCGACTAGCGTTAACTAGGTTATCAATCGTCGTTTCGGAGTGTGCTGCGGAAACGCTCAGAAATGCTGAGACCAGAATCGCTATTCTCTTCATTGCTTTCATCCTTACCAATCTGCAATATCTTATCATACCACGCCTTGCGATCTTTGTAATCTGGGATGAACGTAGCTGGATCTCTTTTCATGAGAACAGTTGCCGCTCGTCCCACTACAAGACGGCCGTTCACCGCCATAGGACACGGGGTGCCGGAGTCGAACATGGCCTTCCATGTTTCCAGCGACTGACAAAGTCGAGCCACCGAAGCAATAGACATGCCCTGTTCCTTTAGAGCTTTAGCATCTCTACGCCTGTTACACTCGGAGTCTTGCCTATACCCGCCCATAGATAAACCAAGCACGTTCACCTGCACACCCATACCACGCCCAATCAGGCACGACTCAGAGCCGCCCGACGGTGCGCTGGGCGATACCGCCGTTGGAGGCGGGGTAACGTCAGAAGCTGCGCCAGCACCGTTGTAGTTATTGGTGGTCGATGTTGACGGGTTGTTACTGCTTACCGTACTGTTCAAGTTGCTCGTGTTAAGATCGCCTACCTGTTCGTTTTGTGCTAGAACTGGAGAGGACACAAGCAACAAGACAAAGAGAAGCCGTCTCATTACATTATCCTTTTGCGAGTACTTAACTCGTTCGAGGATTATACCATATTTTTAGTTTGGTTTCTTGTCTCGTTCGTCGAGGTTTATGAGGCGGTCATCTATCTCCGCGTCTTCTTCGCGGGACATGAGGAGGACTTCATACTGAGATCGATGGTGAAAATCGTATTCATCTTCTTCCCCAGTTTCTATGTCCGGGTCTCTGAAGCCAGCCATGTGTCGAGCAAAAGCAATCCAAGATTGCAGACTGCTCATCACAACTTCGCTTGCGACGAGAGCGTTTGTTTCGAACATAATGTTTTTAATTGCTAGGTTGAGCATGAGAGCGGACTGTTCTTGTACGTTTACGTCCTCATACTCCATAAAGACTTCTTCTATGGCTTGGTCAAGACGGTCAGCTATTTCAGCCTGCTGTTCTTTCTTGTCCGTCCCCAGTTCGCTCATCTTCTTTCCTTATCAACCATGAAATCTGACGAGCTACGCTGCGATCATTCTTCCTTGCTAATTTTTGCACCTGTTCCCAAACTTCTATCGGAACAGCCACGCTTTTATATTTATCAGTATTCATTGTTCGTACCTTTGTGACAACCCTTGCAGGCATACTATTCCATGGGAGAGGTTGGGTCAATGTAGTTGGGGGTTACGATAATTTACCTTCTTATACACTTCATCGGCAAAGATTAAAAAAAACCGATTCCTGCAAGCCAAGGCTTGAGCGGGGTAAGTGTGTGTTCATTACAATAGGGCACACAGCCTACCCGCCATTATCGCATTGTCTCTGGTGAACCCCCTGGTCACCACTGAAAGGATGGCCTGCACCCTACAATTTCAACCATTCTCTAACTTCTTCGCCTAGTGCTGCGCCAGCTAGATCAATCTTTTTTGTTAGTGTCTTCACAATATGTTCGTCCACCGTGCCTTCTGCAATGAGGTCTACATACGTCACTGCTTTTGTCTGACCAATCCTGTGACAACGGTCTTCCGACTGCACCCGTGTTTCAAGGTTGAAGTCGTTGGCGTAGTAGATAACGTTGCTGGCACTGACCAGCGTCAGGCCGTATCCGGCCGTTTGCGGATTACCAATGAAGAACCGAGTTTCGTGTTCCGGGTCACTAAAGTTTTCAACCAGCTTTTCGCGCTCGTCGTCTGTCGTGTCGCCGAAGTAGCACCCTGCGGAGTTCTCGCCGTACTTTTTCTTCAATGCTTCAGTGATTCGTTTTATGTCGTTCCGGAAACGTGACCAGATAATTATCTTACCGTCCATCTCTTCAACCGTGTCCATCAGCGCGTCCATGCGGCGGTTGGGTATCTCTACTACTTCATCGTCGTCGGTCACGAGGTAGCCGCATAGTAGTTGTTGAAGCCTCACCAGTTGCGTCATGACTTGTGGAGCAGTGACTTGTCCTTCTTCCAGCACAGCCAGTGCATAGTTTTTCAGTGTCGCATAATGTCTAACCTGTTCAGGAGACAGAGACACGTACCGTGCTGAGTATGTTTTGTCGGGGAGGTCTAGGCAGTCTTTCTTTAGCACACGATTGGAGAACTCGCGAAGCTTGTCCGCTAGTTCTGACATGTTCCTGTAGCCGATGATTTGCTCGAAGGTGTGAGCACCCATTCGTTGGCGGCGAGTTACAGCGTAGCGGTTTTGATATGCGTAGAAATTACTGAACCCCAGAAGGTCTGGGTTGAGAAAAGTGCATTGTGCATATAGATCCATGGGTGATTTAGTTACAGGCGACCCTGTCAGAATGCGCTTGTATGTAGCTGCCTTGCCCACGGCCGTAAGCTGCTTGGTGCGTTTGGCCTTCGGATTTTTGATTGTAGTGCTTTCGTCTACCGCCAAGAGGAAGTAACTGTCTTTTAGAAATGTCCTAAGATAGCGCATGACTTTTTCGGTAGCGAATGCTTCTACGTTTACAACCAATATGCGGAGCCCGTCATGTCCACCGATGATGGCGGCTTCTTCCAACTCTTTCTTCTGCGCCTTGTTCGGTGATGCCCTCCAAGTAAACACACGGTGATCGACTCGTTCTGGCAGGTGGATGGGTATCTCTTTCAGCACCCAGTTCCGGTATACGCCCTTCGGTGCCACGATAACCGCGGTGTCGATCTCACCGTTCTCGTAAAGGTACGCCATGTTGTCGATGAGGACTTTGGATTTACCGCAGCCCATCTCCATGAAGTATGCGTAGTTTAGATTGTCTTTGCTGGCTTCGAACGCATCACGCTGATGGTCGTATGGTTCAGTCTTATATTCGTACATTTGTATAAATCCAATTAGGGGTTGACGTTTAAGTTATCCCAACTTATATAGGACATAGTAGATGGTTCGTCAACGGTGCGATCGATAGATCACTTATCACCGCCAGCGATAGGAACCCTCCCTCAACTCCCAACTAGCTGGGACGAACTGTCTACATCAAAGCCGACGGGCTCTAAGCGGAGAAGTAGAGAGTAGAAAGGAAGCCAAATGAGTAATGGCCTATTCGATCAGATGGCAGCAGACGCAGAAGCGTTTGACACTGTCACTACCGAGAGCGGATCAAAGCTATCCAATCTCATTCGTGAAGCTCAACAGCAGCAAAGCCTGCAAGAGCAGCACGAGCAAGCGGCGAAAGATGCGAAGAAAGAATTTCAACGTATCACCCGCGAACTAATTCCAGCAGAGATGATAGAGATGGGCATGGATCGTGTCGATGTGGACGGTAACTCCGTTTCACTGAACCAGTTCGTGTACGCCTCAATCCCCGAAGCTAGAAAGGAGGAAGCGTTTAACTTCCTCCGCAGCATTGGCGAGGACGATATTATCAAGAACGAGGTCAAGGTTTCCTTCGGCCGCGGACAAGATAACCAAGCCGGTGCATTTGTAGACGACTGCATGAGGCAGGGTCTCGATCCGGACAATCGAAAGAGTGTCCACCCGTCCACTTTGAAAGCTTGGATTAAAGACAAGCTGGGTACGGGAACCGAATTAGACCTCGACATGTTCGGGGCTTATGTCGGAACTGAAGCTAAGATCAAACGAAAGTAGAAACTAAAATGAGTGAAACTAAAGCAGTAACTAAAAAAGCAGAAGCGCAGCTTCCAGCCGCAATGCTGGATACCTTCCTAGAGGATGCTGGCGCAGGTACCGAAAACTTTACGCAGGATGATTTGCAAATCCCGTTCTTGCGTGTTCTTCAGCCGGTGTCGCCGGAACTGAAAAAGAAGAACGAGAAGTTTATTGAAGGTGCCGAGCAAGGTGACATATTCAATACCGTCACCCGCCAGGTGTGGAAGGCCGAAGATGGGGTGAACATCATCGCGTGTGGTTTCGTTAAAAAGTACTTGGAGTTTACTCCATACGACGAAGGCGGCGGGTTCCATGGCGAACTGTCACCTAACGATCCAAGCGTGTTGAATGCGAAACGTGAAGGCAACAAAGAGATGATGCCAAACGGCAACGAGCTTGTTGTGTCCGCACAGCACTACGTCATGATCCAAGATCCGACAAGCGGCAGTTGGCAAACCGCTATCTTGGATATGAAATCCTCGAACCTTAAAGTGTCCCGTCAATGGAACACAATGATTGCGATGCAGGAAATCAAGAAGGGTGACAAGTCCTTCAAGGTTCCGTCCTTTGGCATCGTATGGAACATGTCAACGGATGAGCGATCTAATGACATGGGTAGCTGGCAGTCATGGAAGATTGTCGGCAAAACTGGATTTGTGGAAGACCCTTCCTTGTACGAGAAGGCGAAGGACTTTGCTAGAATGGTCACCGCCGGTGAAGTTAAGGCAGCACAAGATCCAGATTTAGAAACGGCAGAAGCTAAGACTATTGAGTCTGACGACTTGCCGTTCTAGTGTGGTGCGGGGTGTGCTACTTCGAGCAAGAGGGAGCACACCTCGTATTTTTTAAGAGGGTGACATGGACATTACCAAAAGGTTCATGGCTGTATTTGAAGGTTTCAGTGCAGCGCATGGACAGACAACAATTTCGGATTCTCGACGCGGTGGCAAACAAGAGGCCAAATCGCGTATAATTAGAGAGCCACTTACAGAGGCCTTAGTACAGAAACACTTGGACGGAGAGCAGGGTGTCGGATCTATCCCTATCACCGAAAGAAACGATTGTCGTTTTGGCGTTATTGATGTGGACGTTTATCCACTCGATCTCGACGCTATTGCTCGGCAGTGTGCTTCTCTTAAGCTTCCTGCTATTGTTTGCCGTAGTAAGTCTGGTGGAGCTCACATATATTTCTTTATCAAAGGTTGGGTTTCTGCGGCGGATATGCGCGACAAGCTATCAGAGGTTGCAGCCATACTGGGACATGGCGGCAGTGAAATCTTTCCGAAGCAAGAGCAGCTTCTTGTTGAGCGTGGTGATGTCGGTAACTTCATCAACCTTCCGTATTTTGACGCTGATCTTACGACTCGTCCTGCGCTTGACGCGAAGGGTAACGAGCTTTCTTTGGAAGAGTTTCTCGACAAAGCTGAAAAGATTGCCGTAACACCCAATAAGTTTTTATCCATAGAGTTAGCTGACAGCACCACCGACCTGCCCGGAGCACCGCCGTGCCTGCTTATACTTGCCCTGAAGTCATTCGGCTCCGGTGAGCGTAATCTCGCCATGACGCAGATGGCTATCTATCGCAAGCAGCAAGATCCGACAGGATGGCAGCAGCAGCTAGAGAAAGACAATCAATCATACTGCAATCCGCCGCTGTCTGCGTCGGAGGTTGTATCCATACAGCAGTCTATTGACCGCAAAGAATACTTTTATATGTGCAATCAGTCACCGTTCAAAGACCATTGCGATAAGGCGGCGTGTCGGCGTTGTGAGTTTGGTATCGGCGGCGGCACTTCTGTAGAAGTCACGGGTCTCTCGGTTGTCGAGTCCGATCCGCGTGTCTGGTTTGTTGATGTAAACGGCGGACGTATTGAAGTCAGCACAGAAGAGCTACAGATGTTCCAACGGTTTCAACGTGCCTGCATGGAGCAACTAAACTTTATGCCCCCGGAAATTAAGAAGAGCGACTGGGAGATGGCTGTTAATGGTTTGATGCAGCAGATGGTTGTGATCGAAGTGCCGGAAGAGCTTACCTACAAAGGCCAGTTTGTGGACATGCTTGAAAGCTTTTGCAACGGCCGTGTGCAAGCACAGTCTGCGGAGGAACTTATGCTGGGCAAGCCATGGACAGAAGAGGGTCGCACATACTTCCGCCTCGACTCCTTCATGGAGTTCCTACGCGCTAAGAACTTTAGTGCGTACACTCGTGGTCAGATACAGGAGCGGCTGAAGGAACTGAACAGTGGCAAGAGTGCCAGTGAGTCTCGCCGCTTTGCCGACACTAAAGGCAAGTCCAAAGTTATTCGTGTCTGGTCGATACCAGAGTTCGGCATGGAGCCTGACATACCGCAACCCGATGTACGTGGAGAGGAGACACCGTTCTAATGGAACCCAGAGCAATACTTGGACCACCCGGCACCGGCAAGACGTATACACTAATCAACTTGGTCAAGGAACGCTTGCGTGAGGGCGTAGCACCGGAGCGCATTGCTTTCGTATCTTTCAGTAAGAAAGCCGCGGAAGAGGCGCGTACTCGTGCCGCCTCCGAGTTGGGGTTGGAAATAAAATCAATGCCATACTTCCGTACGCTTCATTCGTTGGCGTTTCATCAGCTTAGACTTAGCACTAAAGATGTCCTGGCAGCTTCTGACTACAAGCGGCTAGAGGAGCTACTTGGCGTAGAGTTTCGTTCTACAAAAAGTATGAGCATGAACGACGGAGAGTTCTTTCGCATGGGTGCGCCGGGAGATGTGTACCTGTCTATTATAAACATGGCTCGTGTTAGACGCGTGTCTCCTTATCGCCAGTTCGCCAGAACTAACTATGATAATCTAGATTATCGCCAGCTTGAGATAATCAACAAAGGGCTTCAAGACTACAAAGAAGAATTAGGTAAGATTGATTTTACCGACATGATCGAAGGGTTCGTTGACCGCGGCGATTGCCCTGACCTCGACCTATTGATTGTTGATGAAGCACAAGACTTGGTTCCTTTGCAGTGGGAGATGGTTGATAAGCTGGCAAAGAACACGCGAGAAGTAGTGTATGCCGGGGATGACGACCAGTGCATCTACGAGTGGATGGGCGTAGACCCAGAAGATTTCAAAGGGCGTTGCGAAAATGCAACGGTATTGAAGCAAAGTTACCGTGTTCCTTTTGATGTGCATCTAGTTTCGGGCCGCTTGATTAGTCGTGTAGCAGATCGTGTATACAAGCAGTGGGAGCCAACCGAACGTAAAGGGACGATCAATTGGCATTTCAATTTAGATGAGCTTGACCTCTCTCAAGGCCAGTGGCTAGTGTTGTGCCGCACTAACTATATCGCTAATCAGGTCGCCTCTCGCATGAAAGAGATGGGGCTTTTGTTCTTCCGGCAAGGCTCCGGGTTTAGCGTATCCCAAAAAATCATAGACGCAACAAGGGGATGGACAAGGTTAACGACTGGCTCTAGTCTGGGACGTGATGAGTTTAAGAATATGTGGGCTTTTATGGATATTGAAAAGCGCATACGTCGTCAGGGCGACAAGCACATAGACAGCATGATCAATGAAGATGTTGTCTCCATGTCGGATGTCCAACGGCTTATGGAACAGACAGAAGATTTGTTCGGCGAATCCAAGCAGTGGTTCGACGTTCTCCGTATTCCAGATAATGACCGCATCTATATCCAGTCCGTACTTCGGGCAGGGGAGAAGTTCGACTCTGAGAACCCCCGTATTAAGCTGTCCACCATTCACAAAGCAAAAGGCGGCGAAGCAGACAATGTTGCTCTCATGCTTGAAACGTCTCGCGCCTGCCAGACAATGAATGACCCCGACAGTGAGATACGAACTTTTTATGTGGGCATGACACGTGCCAAGCACAACCTTCACCTGATTGAAGGTCGCGGAAGATGGAGATTTCAAGTATGACCGGACAGCTAGGCTTTTTTCAAAAGCTCCAAGACGTACAAGACAGTGATATCAAAGACGTTGCCTACGGTGCGCTCGACCAAGACTGGTCACCACCTGCTGGGTTCCCACGAGGCTATGAAGAAGCCAAGATTATATCGATTGACTTAGAGACCTCTGATCCAAACCTGATGACCATGGGGCCAGGCTGGGCTCGTAATGATGGCTTTATTTGTGGGATTGCTATTGCCTACGGTGACTTCACCGGATACTTCCCTATTCGCCACGAGGGTGGTGGAAATATGCCAGAGAAGTCTGTAATGGCTTTTGTTAAGAAAGTCTGTGAGACCGATGTGCCGAAGGTGATGCACAATGCTCAATACGATCTGGGCTGGTTGCGCTGGGCAGGTGTCAAAGTTAACGGCAGGGTTTACGATACAATGACCGCGGCTGCGATGCTGGACGAGAACCGCCGCTGGTACAACCTAAACTCTTTGACGATTGATTATCTAGGCGAGGGCAAGAGTGAGAAGACACTCCGTGCCGCTGCCATGGACTATGGCTTTGACCCGAAGGCAGAGATGTGGCGTTTACCTTCTCGCTTTGTTGGTCGGTACGCTGAACAGGATGCGGATATTACACTACGTTTGTGGAACAGGCTGAAGCCAGAACTGGTGAAAGATGAGGTGTCACAGATCTTCGAAATGGAAACTGACCTAACGCCTCTACTGCTCGACATGCGTTGGAACGGTGTGAAGGTGGATCTCGAAGGAGCGCAGAAGGCTCGTGACTATCTAAACAGTGAAGAGAACAAGCTGCACCAGACAATCGAAGAGACGGTAGGGTTTCAGGTTGAGCCTTGGGCAGCAGCCTCTCTGGCTAAAGCGTTCGACAAGCTCGGCCTCGACTATCCGCGAACAGCAAAAGAAGCTCCGAGTTTCACGAAGCAATTTCTTGCAGCCCATGAGCACCCTGTCGCGCAGTCTATATTACGTATGCGAGAGTTCAACAAAGCGAATACGACATTCATCGAGAACATCTTCAAGTTCTCTCACAAGGGTCGCATTCACGCAGAGTTTCACCCCCTCCGCTCGGATGATGGCGGCACGGTAACGGGCCGGTTCTCTTCCTCCAACCCTAACCTCCAGCAGATACCGGCTCGTGACCCACAAATTAAAAAAGCTATTCGAGGATTGTTTGTTCCCGATGAGGGTAATAAATGGGGCAGCTTTGACTACGCGTCACAAGAACCGCGATGGCTGGCGCACTACGCTGGGTCGCTATCGGGCGCAAGGAAGCACCCGATGATTCAAGAAGTAATTGATAAGTACGAAGAAGATGACGCTGACTTTCATCAGATGGTGGCGGACATGGCAGGCATCTCCCGTAAAGATGCTAAGACCGTGAACCTCGGCATCATGTACGGCATGGGCATCAACAAGCTGGCTGGTGTTTTGGATATCGAAAAGAACGAAGCCAAAGACTTGCTGGGCGATTACAACTCCAAGGTTCCGTTTGTCAAAGGACTTGCTGATGCTGTGTCTCGAGCAGCAGAAACCAACGGGGTTGTTCGAACAGTGCTTGGCCGACGGTGCCGCTTTGATAAATGGGAGCCGAAGCGTTATGGCCTGCACCGTGCGCTGCCGTTTGAAGATGCCCGACGTGAGCATGGCCCGAAAGAGTCGCTGAAACGTGCCTACACATACAAGGCTCTCAATCGATTGATACAAGGCTCGAGTGCTGACCAAATGAAACGTGCAATGGTGGACTGCTACAAAGAAGGGTTTACTCCCCTGCTCACAGTGCATGATGAACTGTGCTTCAATATAGAGAGCGAAAGTCAAGCAAACAAAATTAAAGAAATCATGGAAACATGCATACCAGCTTTGGTACCATTTAAGATTGACTTCGCGTTAGGCGACAACTGGGGCGAAATTGAATAACAATGATTTTGCTAGACGATTTTTTACCTACTCACCTCACTAATCATGTGAAGCATTTTGAAAACATAAGCTGGTGGGACGGTGCCACTAAAAGTGAACCTGCTCACGATGTGATTGAGTTTTGTGTAGATTACTTTCAACCAGAAGGAATGTGTGGTTTTGAGTATTGGTACAATATTTGCTATCATGGACACGTAAATAGCTGGCATTTCGACAAGGACGAAGAAAAGGGATTAAACGGGAAGTTTGTTCCGGCGGATTGGTCTTGCGTTTTATATCCAACAGAACACTCTTTGTGGGGTGGGTTTCTAGAAATTCAAACTGCGGACGAAACACGGACAGAGGTAGAGCGTATAGCCCCACGGTTCAATAGATGCGTGGTCCTAGATCCAGGTGTCTGGCACCGGGTCTCAGGGATTTGGTCTGGAGAACGCCACGCATTTCTAATTAATGGTTGGAGAAATCCTCCCACGACGGCGCAGTTACACGAGGAAAACAAATGAGATACGAGATAATCGACGGTGGAATACCGGCCGGAGAAATAGAGCGCATGTATGACTTTGTGCTTCATAGTAACTTCAACGTGGGCTGGGTTGACCGCCCCGAAGAAATAAGCGGCTTGTTTCGAAACATGGCAAGTCACTACAGCGACGACGACATAAGAAGGCTGGAGTTTTTTGAAAGTATTACGTCTCAAAAATTGTTGGATAAAATTGACGGACGATGGCCTACTAAGACCAGTGTTAACCTGTCTTACCCGGGCAACGTGTATTACCCGCATACGCATCAGCGAGAAGAAAGCATGGTGTACTACGCCAATGTGCGGTGGCTACCCGAATGGGCGGGAGAGACCATGATCTTTAATGACGACATGACGGTAGATACAGCCATTGAGTTTAAGTCGGGTCGGGTGCTTTGGATGGACGAGGGTGTACCTCATTCGCTACGCGCACCGAGCACAGTTTGCCCCGACTTTCGCTTCACAATGGCAATGTTCTTCGAAAAGAAAAACTCTTAGTACAGCTTTCTGACAGCCTTGTTCCAGCTACAAGCTGCGAGTTCCGAGTCTAGATAATCAGCGGCCGGTACACGCTTTGTCTTTTGGTGTCGCACCCCGGACATTGGTAAAAATAAAACGCCCTCGTGGTCGAGACCAACAAGGGCTAGTATATCGCAATCAGCTTCGGTGAGGGCGACTTTTGTTTTGCTGCCCTTGGCTACCGAGAAGTGATAGGTGGCTCGTATAGGATATTTCTTACCGCCATCCTTCTTTGCTCTAGCCCCCTCGTATACAGTACGAGATGTCTTAACCTGAATGCGAACGGGTTTTATACCGACCATGGCAATGATGTCAGTGGTTCCGAGTTGCACGACCTCACACGGAACATTCATTTGCCGAAGACGGTAGAGGCACAATGCTTCTCCGATGTCTCCGGTATGGACCTCCAATGAAGATGGTGTCATCTAATACGACCAGATAGTTGGGCGTGTCGGGCCCATCTCTTTATCATCAAGATGAAGAAAGCGGGAACCGTGACTGCCCTTCTGCTGTATGCCGATGCCTGTGAAGGCTCCGCTGCGAAGAGCTAGTGTTAAGAGTTCAACGGCTGCGCCGTGTGATATCTTTATGTCCGCGGCATGACCACTTGAGTGTGTGCCGGGCTTTGCTTTCTTCTTTTCGATCGGGTGATCGGGACAACGGTATCCACTAGATATCGTCAGTCCCCTTCCGTAGTGAGAGCGAAGAGATTGAAGCTTGGCTATAAAAGACTCGTTCATGTGGCACTCGCCACAATGTGAACATGCGAACTCCGACTCGCTAAAGTTCGGATATTTTGACCAGTCCATTATTTATTGCCCCTCTGTAGAATTTGGAGATTTTTAAGTGCGTCTATTGGGTTTGAGCCTAATAACTCTAAGTCAGGTGTCTGTAACGATGCCTCTGGTCCCCTGGCGGTGGGCTGGGGTACCGTAGCCGGTGCTACAGGCGACGAGAGAGGCTGTTTTTGTTCAATGTTTTCAACAGGTTGAGAACCCCCTTGTTCGAGCTCAAACAACGAATCGCGTCGTAAACCACGGGCAAATCGATTGAGAGAGCTTCTATCAAGGCTTTGCATCACACGATTTTCGTCCCTACGAGCCTTGCGTCTAATTTCTTTAGCCAGTTGCTGAGAAGCATAGTAAGGATTGCGCCTACCTCGCATGATCGCGTTGATGTCTTTACTGCCGACATTGCCCTCTTTAAGTGCTCGTTTAATATCTCTCCGTTCGAGTCCAAGTTTTTGAGCCGCTTCGATGTCTTTAGCCAAAGCTCTTTGATGCCGGAGCAAGTCTTCCTGAACATCCATGAACTCTGCCATGACTTCTTCAGCAGAAGAGTCTGGGCGACGTGCCAAACTTGTGAAACCAGACTTGATACTGTTAACCTTCCCGCCGTATTCAAAACCCTTGTATTGAAGAGACTTCTTCAAATCCATTTCCATCTTGCGGAAACCGGTCATGTGCGTCAAGAGTTCTTCTTGAAGAGTGTACTCTTGTCCCTGCCTACCAGGTTCATCTGTGATAGCTCGAACTAATCGGCCCGGCTGTATCTCCCCTGCTCGTATTTCAAAGATGTACTTGAGCATGGCTGGTTCAAATCCACCGAGCACGTGAATGAAAGACTTTGCAATCTTTTCCCCTTCATCATCTCCTTCACGGAAGATAGGAGAGCCTAGTTGTGTGCGACCCTGACGACCATAAATATCCATCAGGCGTTCTGCTACCAACGATTCTCCAGCAAACGGTTCGAGCAAAGACTTGGAGGCATCGAAAACAGAAGACAGGATTTGATCCGCGGTGCCTGCATCCACTGCTCCTTTTTCAGCGTATGTACGCATAGCTCTTCGGGCCGGTGCCACGATGAAGTCATAGGGCATCATGTAGCTTAGATCGACATACTCCAGTTTACCTGTTTCTCTGTCAAAGTTAACGGGAGCAAGTGCGTTGCCACGTTGGAACGGAGCGGAGAAACGTTGCATGGCTTCCAGATCTTGATCGTCCATGCCATTGAGTCTTAGCATAGCTCCTTGAACACCTGCTGTTAGGCCAAATGCCGACGTGTACAATCCAGCGACTCTTTTGGCCCCGATTGCTTTCACCTCGTCAACAAATTGCTGCGCGGCTTTTCTAGCTCCTTGATCCGACAATCCTGGCCGTGCTGTCTTTATTGATTGAACCAGATCGTCGGTAACTGTCATGCCCATCTCACGCATAGACTGACGTAAAATGTTTGTAGTGTTCCTCATAATCTCCGCTGGGAAAGCAATAAAGTTCCCCATGACAGGAATGCGACGAATCGCCTTCACTGCTTCTGGCACACGAGAATAGACAGGCATCGTGCCTTTAACAATATCCGCAGCCATTACAGTCAAGAAGGGAATGTTCTCGTTTAGTGCGGACGTGCGTACAGCCAGTCCTGAGTTGACAAGCGTTTGTCCCAGAGCTCCAGCATCTTCTGGGTTTATACCAGCACGTCGGAAAGCGTTTGCGTACTTTGCTTGTTCCGCAAACAGGCCCGCGGTCTTACCAGCGTTGTCCACACCAGAGTACGCTTTTTGTAAGAAGCGATAAAAAGGTACTGCCTCCACAAGAGATTGACCAGCCTTCTGAGTTTTCTGAGCAAAGCCACTAAGATCTGCTCCTTCGCGAATTAAAGACCTGTACTCGTTTGTCACTATGTTTTGATCTCGAAGACCTAAATCACCAAGCCACTGGTACATCTCCTTAAACTCAGCGTCGCTCAGTTTACCCGGCTTACCAAACGTGAGAGCAAGTGAGTCTGCAAGATCCGTGGCTCTAGCTATGTTGCCGTTAGCCGCCAACAAAAAGAAGTTAGACAAGCCGTTTCTGATTTGACCCAACGGGTTCAAGACTGTTTGACCAACCTGAGAGATACCCTTTGCCTGTAGGGACACAGCTAAAAGCTTGTTAAAGGTCGTATCTTTTATTCGGTCATAGACCAAAGTATCGTAGAGTTCTTTACGAACAAAGTTCCCACCAAGGGTTCCAAAAGAACTATCCAGCAATCCCCCCGGTTTCATAGGGACTTTAACGTAACCCAAAGACTCTAGTGTTTCTTCTTCGACCCTTCCTAGCGGAACAGCTTCACCAGTATCATCAAGAACTGATGGCCTAATAATAAATGGCTTGGCTCCTGTGCTGTTAAACAAGGAAGCTGCCTCGTCAAAAGTTTTTGTAAGAGTCGAGTCTTCAACCATAGACCGATACATTTTGTTGTGAGCAACAAAATTAGCCATGTCACTAACGGTTTTAACAACTCGTTCAGGAACATCAGCCGCGCCTCTTTTTTCACGCAACAGTTTACGAACCGTAGGCGACTCTTCGAGCACACGAGATCGCTTTGCTAAGATGCCTTCCGATATATCGTATAAAGGCACGTCTGTCTTAGTTATATTCTTAGCAGCTTCTAAGTTTTTCGCAGCCTCCGCTGCAACTTTATCAGCGTCAAACCCTGTTTCTAAGACTCGCAGACCCAGTAACTCATCCACGTAAACTTGCGCTTCGGCCCTGATTTGATCATCAGCTTTTCCTACAGCCTCTGTTGTGCTGGAAATAAAATCAGTAACTTCATCAACTGCCTTGTTATATTCTGCCGTAGACCTAAACACGCCAACATCACTGACCTGTTCTGGGCCATTGTACAAGCGGCGCAGATAAGACCCTTTTTGTGTTTGAATGGTCGAAAGGATTGCACTAGCTGTCCCGTCGTCAACCTGTCCAAGCTTTCTTAGCTCTTCGACTTCTGCATATACCCTGTCGGACAGGTCATCTACCTGTGTTCTTAATAAAGAAGCTGCTTCCTCAACCTTAGATCCGTACTGAGACAAAGCTTGCTTGTCTCCTTCTAGATATCTCTGCAAGTCGCTATATGCTTTTTCCAAGCCCTTTTTGTTTCGAGCAAAAGGTAGTTGTCCTTTGACAACCTTCCGGGCTTGGTCGTCGAAGTTCTGCACAAGACGATACACGTCGTTTGCTGCCTCATCACTGATACCTCTGGCATCTGATAGAAGTTCAAACTGTTCTCGAGGGATACCGCCTGATGCAGTAAAGTTTTTGTTGAGCCAGTTCCAACTAGCTGCCCTGTTGCCTAGATAGTCAAAAGCACCAGACACCCTCCGGGCAACTGCCCCAGCACCCGGAAGAGCCGACACACTTCCTACGGCTTTTCCCACAACAGGTATGGCTATATCAAAAGCCCCGGATAAAGCTCCGCCTTCGGTAGCCACTCTGAATTTGTTTCTAAATCGACGTAAAGCCTCGTCCCTACCAACCAATCCGGTATCATCTTCTGTTCTTAGTTCGGCCGGTAGTGCGTCGAAAGCATCTGCGATAGTAGTCATACTTGATGGAGATACAAAAAAGTCTGACGCGGCAACCCCCAAAGACGTGGCTGCAACCTTGCCCGGCATGTTTGTAAGAAGAGCTCGTCCGGCTGCGGAGGTGCCAAAAGCTTCAGCACTCTTGGCAAAAGTGCTTGATGCTTTCAAAGACTGTGTGCCAGCGGCCGCAGCTTTGGCTCGACTCAACCATGTCAGAGGTATAAAAGCACCCAAACCAAAGTTAGTGATTAGATTTGTTACTTCCCCTGCCGTCGTTTCTGGGGTGAAACCCAAAGCTTCTTTTGTTGCCTCAAAGCTTTCTGTCACTCCGCGGCTGGTACTGCTGTCGGTAGCAATGTCAAAACCCAGCGCAGCAGTTTCCGATAGTCCCTGTGCTATACCGACCAAACCCGCGCCAAACCCTTCAGCCACATCTCGAAAAACAGACACGTCGCTGTCTTCTTCGGTGTCGGGCATTTCTGCTGGACCGGATTGAGTTGCTCGGATTATTTCCTGCTGCTGGTCTTCTGGTGAAAGATCTAGAAAGTCATCTCGTAACTCTACCGGACCAAACCCTTCTAGGTTGATGGTAGCCATGATGCCTCCTAGTCAAACAGACCTGATATGGAATCGTACGTTTTACTAAAGAACCCAGATCCTTCGTCTTCTTTTGCTTCCTGTTTTTTACGTTTAGCAGTTCTGGTACCTGCCATCTCTTCCTCAACCTTCTTAATAAAGTCTTCTGCCTCTCCTGTAGGATCATCTGACCCGGACTGAGAAAGGAGCGAAGCAAGGGCTACAACATCTCCAGCCATTGCAGCTTCGTATATCGCCGAGGACATAACCTCGGCTCCAGTTTCCGTTCGTGTCTTTGTTTTGAACAAGTAGTTCATTGCTACTTTTCTTTCGTCTTTAGTCAGACCTGCTTTGTCCAAGGCTCTTATTGTTTGTATCATTGCGGGTGCAGCTTTCTCCTCCGCAAGTTTACGGTTTTTGAAAGAAGTAAGTCCAGCAAGAGTTCCTTGAGCAATGTTGGTAAGAGCGTCATCACTCTGACCAGAGGCAATACTGAGGCCGATCTGTACAAGCAAGTCGTTAGTGCCGCTTTTCTTCTCGTCCAAACTACTATCGGCAAGCTTGCTCATTGCGCTTTCGAACGTGTCTGCTTCCGAGCTAGTCCCTTCTCGTTCCCCTTCCGCTGCTGCTTGCCCAGCTTTGTCCCCTACAGTAAGACCAGCGGCACGTGCCGCTTCCGCAGCTTTGACAGTCATCGCCTCTTGCAAAGCAGCTTCTTGATCTTTTAGAACCTTGTCTTGTGCTTGTTTAGCTTCCTTACGAAGTTTCATAGCTTCCATAGCATCGCCTGCCGGAGATGCTAGTGCCTCTCCAACCCTGCCCGGAAGGCGGTCAAGAGCGGCCATGCCCTCGTTCACTTTTGCCAAACCTCTTTGACCCAGTTTCGCACCGGCCTGAAGAAGTGTGTCATCGGGCTGTATCTCTGTGCCTTGTCGAAGGAGTTCTGCTCCTTCCGTAAGAAGAGCAGGGTCTCCCAAACGTTTAGCACCTTCTGCAAGGCTGGCAAGACCAGTCTGAGCAGTATCAACAACACTGTCAGGCAACAAGGGCATTTCAGATGCTTTTTGCGTTACAGCTTGACCAAGAGCAGCAATGCCTCTCCTTGTTTCAGCCGCAGGATTTTTAACAAAGTCTGCTATTGATGAAGCAGGTGCAGCAACTTGAGGAGGTAGTTTAGCTGCGTCGGGTATTTCTTGGCCGACAGGTCTTGCTTGAGGTCTTTCTGCCGCACGTTGACCGAGCTCTGTCATTTGCTGGCGTAACTGGGCTATGTTCCGACTATGTCTGGCTTTGGCGTTCGCAGCCACAACTGGGCTGCGAAAGTTAAGAGCCTGATTGTACATGTCCATCTCAGCAGCCATTTGCTGCTTTAGCTGGTTTATACTCTCGAGCAGAGGATCTCCTCCGTTAGCCATTCTAACGGGCTGCACCTCGTTCATCAGTTCTCCAGATGAAGCAAGAATACCAAGAGCCTGTCGAGCGAGGCCCGGCTTACGAAACATCTTACGGTGCTCACCAACAACACCGCCTTTATTGTAGCCGACTGGAGCCTGCCCCGGATACGCGACGAAGCTCGAAGGAGCCGTTGATTGCGTCCCTCCGTACAAAAGTCGAGCTATCTTTTCTTGCTCTTCTTTTTTCTTTAGTTGTTTTTGAACTTCCTTAAAAAGACCCATGTCTTACCCCTACTGTGTCGTGCTACTACTGAACGGGCGATAACCCATGCCGCCCAAAGCACCAAGTCCCGCGATACCCAAGCCAACAAACTGCGTATAAGGATTTGGACCCGCCGGTTGTTGTTGCGGAGGAGTGGCGGTCATGGAGGACTGGACACTAGGAGTGCCTCCCATAACGTCCGTCATAAACCCAACACGTTTATAGGGTTCGTACAAGCGTTCTAGTTGTGTAGCACGGTCTGCGTCGAATTGTGCTTGCTGCTGTGCTTGACTCATGGCACCCAGACCTTGCAGGGTGGCGATGTCTTGACCGGCCTGTGCTTGACCTTGTGATGCAAGGCCAGCCATCTGACCGCCAGCCTGACCAATTAGACCAGCAATCCCCAGGTCGCGACCACGAGCAGCTTCGAATGCGCCCATACCAGCTTGTTGTGCTTGTTGGAAACCAGCCGAACGAAGCTGGGCTGCGGTGTCAGCCATTTGTTGCATTTGACCACGGTACTGCTCGGCTTGCAAAAGTGCGTCACGGCTACCGCCATAAGCACCTGCACCGACGGCAGCGTCAGAAAGTTTCTGGCGCTCCATTTCGCCAGCACGAGAGATGTCACGCATTGATGCGTCGATTACTTCTTGTTGGAACGGGTCCATAAACTGGCGTGTAATGTCTTGATCGTACATGCCTTCAGCACGACGAGCTTGACCAGTGGAAGTGCGAGTACCAGAAATCGCTTCTTGCAACAGTGGTTGATATCCGCCGATGCCCGTGCCTGCCTGCAAGAGTTGTCCCGTCTCGGGATCACGGACACCAAGAATCTGTTCTTGCCCCGCGGTTAAAGCAGCTTGTTGAAGTGGATCAAAACCAGCAACTTGCTGCTCGGGTGTCATGATAGGTGCGTCGGCTAACTCGCGAGTCGTACGGAAGATGTCCTTTTGGAACTCTTCCTGATACGGAGCCAAGCGATTCATGGCAATTGAAACATCTGCTTTGTCAGGCAGATTTTCCATTACGTTTTGACCCTGAGAATACAAAGGAGAAGAGCCGGATTGGCTCGGGTCAAAACCTTCTTGATACGCGTAAATCTGCTCCGATTGCAGCTTGTTCTCGGCTTTCAGCCGGTCAAGCTCTTCTCGAGCTTCTCTAAGCTTTTTTTGTGTTGCGGAGTTTGAGCTTTGGCCTGGCATTATGCTTGTCCTTCAAACTTGTTCATCATGGCGTACATCTTAGCGGCACCCTTTTTACGGCTACCGTTACCTGCGCCTTTAACTGCGTCTGCTGTCATGACGAACTCACCGTCAGACAGGTATGCAGGGATGCTGTCCGAAGTCCCTGTTCCGGGGCCCATGATGTGTCCACCAGCGGCCGCTGCCATTATACCACTACTTTGCACGTATGGTACATCCTGAAACGATTCTGTTTCAGGATTGTAGTACATACCTTGAATGGGTCTGCCTTGATAATTCAGGATGTCTCCCTGGTTTAAGAGTGCCTTTAACTCTTCTTGGTTGAGACTCATACTAGACTGCTCCGGCGTTTCTTCGCTCATTAAGAGGGGTGCCGCCAGAGAAGCAGTGCTGAGAGCCGTACCTGTCGCGCCAAGCGGATTCTCCTTAAACTCGTTCTTTATGCCTTCAAAGAAACCTGTCTTCGCCGTCTCTCCTTCGGCAAACGACGAAAGATCAAGACTTTCCAGACCTTCAGTGGCCGAGGATGTGATATCAGGAAGGGAAGATGTTGAACTGTTTGATAAAGACAAGGTTGAGTAGTCCGGCGGTGTTGTTGCGGCTGTTGAGGCGGCCGGTGTACCGGCCTGTGCCTGTAATTGTGTAGATGGGGGTAGATCTGTGATACCGCCAGTAGTAGGGGTGGATGCTGTCGATACTGTTTTTGGAGTGGCCACGTTGCCGACGGCCCTACCAGATTGATCGATGTAGCCGCCACCAGAATCAACAGCAGCCTGACGTGCCGCCGTTTGCTCTTTAACAGACTGCTCGAAGATATTCGGCTGTGCCGCATCGGTCATTGTACCAGTTGCACCAGAAGAGTCAGCGACTTGTGGACCAGTTGCTGTAGAAGCACTAGACGATTCCATACCCGCTTTGATTGCATCGGCGTTAGCGGTAGCCGCTGGGTTATAATTCGCACCAGATATATAACCACCAGTGCCATTAGTCGCTAGATTAGAGGCGAACTGACCAATACCACCTACAACAGCACCAGTAGCACCGGCCTTCAGAACATCCTTCAAATTACCGCCCTTAAAAGCAGCATCAAGAGCACTACCCGCAGCAAGCTTTGCAGCGGCTCCACCCAGTACACCTGTTGCTCCAAAAACAGCCGGAGCAGCAAACGGCAAAGCAGCGGCGAGTAAAATCGGAGCGGCTTTCTTTACAATCTTTTTAATTTTCTTAAACACCTTAGAGAGAAAGCCAAACTCTTGAACGCCAGTGTTGGGGTTGATGGCGACCATCTCGTTACCAACAATAAACTGCTCTGGCTCTAGGCCTTGGTCTCTAATAGCAGAGAAAACCTGCTCTTTGACTTCAGGGTAATATTTTAGGATTGGGGCAGGGACAATCACCTCGCCCTCTGCAACGTGAGCGATTTGATCGTCCTCGAACTGGCCCATAGCAGCCATTTTTTCTGCTACGCCTGGTCCTAATGTCTGAATACCTTGCATCATCTTATCCCTTGTTGGCCCATTATAGCCAATAAACCGTTACGTTACCACCTTCAGATTGCCCAGTACATCACGATATACTGACCCAGTTTCAAGTCCCGTGGCTGACGTAGGCAAATCCTTGAGAACCAGCGGTGATTTAGTGCTGTCCAATGCCGAAGCACGAAGCTCACCTTCAGAGTTGACCTGCTCGATCAAAAGCTCCAAGGCACGAGCCAAGTCGGTAATATATTCGCGGCGATACTCCTCTGGAGCATCAGAAATCGTGGGCGGTACAAGTGATCGCTGCGGCATTATCGTTTCCCGTCTGGTCTTAGTTCGACACGCGGAACACCGACCCGCCATTGAGTCCCGAGTTCCGAGCTACTCAAACGCAATGAAAAGGAGCGACCACGCAGGCGCATATACAACTCGTCCGTGTATTGCTCTACTGGGCTAGTGGCACTACGAATCACGTCGCTCGTCAGTGCTTCCCCGAAGGTCTCACCCGGATTATTGTACGCCCTCATCTCAAACGTTAGTTCCGGATTAGCTGATGTCGATCCCGCAAACGTGACATCTGGTAAGACTTTATTGGTCAGCATGTACTTGTCACCAGCTTCGAGTGACATGGGACTGCTTTCAATAAAGGAGGAAATCGCAGTAGCTGGGTTGTTCGACCCATCATCGTTACCATTTTCGTGATTGTAGAGGTTCCCGTCGGGAGCAGCAGCAACGGGATATGAACGCGTCTCAGCATCAACCCAAGCGGTTCGACCTAATGTACCGAAGTACCAGACTTTTTCTTCATAGTTGTACACCACGTATTTATCGTTTTCTGTGGAGTTGATCGACGGATAAAACCACCACACTTCGTTGTACTGAGAGTTAAGCGCAGCAGTTACAAGTTCTCTCTGATCTAAGTTTAGATCGTCAAATATTTTAGAACGAACCGAACACGGAATCTGCGTGGTACGACCGTCATAAACGTAGAACTGATTTTCACCCATCCAGAACACGCCATCGTTTACGGCCACGGCAGCGTTCGGTCCGATGATGCTAATACCAGTGGAGATCTGAGAGATACCAAAAGTAAATGGGGCACCAATAAACTTCAGCGTGTGAAGCGAGGCATCGGTGTAAACCAAAATCTCACGCTTAGTCTCAATTGCTGTCACAAACTTAGAACCTGAACCAATGATCAAATCACCGGCAGTGTTTGTAGCCGATGGTGTCCAGACAGCAGCGTTTTCCTGATCAGAAAAACGAATCAAAAGCGGGTCTTGTGTTCCGACAGCAGTCGTCGGATCACACGCAAAAGCAATCACATGACGATCTCGGTCAGAAACAATAACCTGACGCGCTATTGTCGGTGTGCCACTTGCGCCAGATATGGTACTAAGCGGTACGGCTCTTTGACTCAAACCATTACTCTTTTCCCAGTAGTAGACATTACCGTCTCGCACGTTAGCGATCAGGTCTTCGCCAAAGTTGTCAAAAGACCAGATTCTTGCTTCCGTGCCGGACGTAACAGAGATTGTTGCAGCTTCCCCCCAAGCGGTCATTACAGTAGTAGCGGCCACGCTTGCTCCCGTTGAGTGCGCGGCGGCAGTAGTGCTTTCAACGCCACGAGTACACGTAGTTAAGTCGTTGCCGCTTTTACCAGCGTAGTTAATAAGCTCCGTTCCAATGCGAACCTGGCCGCTGGCCGGGAAGCTGGCCGCGCTTGTTAGTGTGATTGTCGTAACACTATCATTGATTCCACCGTTCAAGGATGACGTTACGTCGTCAGGGGTCTCACCGTCCCACGTGCTGGCACCCCAGCCCGTACCGCCGGTGATTGTGGCGAGGCCAGTGTTAATCTGGTATGTGAGCGTGGGCGTACCGCCCCCAGTGGCTGTGCTTGTAGCTGTTGTTGAGACAGTTATTGTAAAGGTGTTGCCGTCTACACGGGTGATAATATGTTCTTTGTTCAAGTCAGCGGCTGGGACACCCGCAAATGTCGTAGCATTAGTTATAACAACGTAGTCATTAGTGATCGCGCCATGAGCATTGTCTGTGACCGTAATTACTGCGCTGCCGCTGGCGGCTGAAAGAGACCCTGCCGACAAGGTCGATGTCTTACGGTCAGGGGTAATGTCAAAGTAGTTTGTACCTTCTTCGACATAGAGCTTCAGGTGTGTGCCAAGAGCTAAGTAGTTTGACGCGTCTAATGCAATCCAGTTGTGCATTTTACGGCAAACGCCCTCAAAAGTATTGGCGGAGTAACGTGTCCACCCGCCGATCTTTTCCGCTACACCGTAACGAAAGCGAACTTTGTCGCAATCAAACCAGCCGCCCTCGTTCATGTAGCGGGTGGTTTCTTGGTTGATACCGGGCCGAAACTGGAGCTTCATCAAAGGCATGTGATACTCCTAGTGTTTTATAATCGCGTTAAGGATAAGACTTGTGTATAGCAACGAACTAACGTTGTCGCTGGTGGCGTTGATGGTTCCCCCAAGAGTGGAGGTGACAGCTAGGTTTCCTGTCCCGTGGGCATGGTTAGCTCCGTTAGCGTTGCCACTAAAAGCGTTGCCAGTCTTACCTGCATTGGGCGTGGCATTGTTCTGGTCTCGTTGGATGACATACCCTGCGTTACCACCAGAGCCTTCATGCGCTACGTTACTATTCGGGTGACTATTAATCCTTAAATTAGCGGGCCTGCTGTTATTGCTGCCGAACATCTTGTGCGTGTGAGCAGGCAGATGATTTGCTGTTAAAGCAAAGTTATCGGTGCTACCGTTGACATTAGAAGAAATAGTTGCCGAAGCTGTGTTGATGTTCGTGTTAATCGTAGCTGAAGCAGCACCGGCGTTAGCTGCCAGAGTGGTGTTGCCGTCGTCAAAAACAACCTGCTTACCGGCGAGGTCGGGTAGATTAAAAGTGCTACTGCCGTTACCCGAGCCATACGTAGTCGAGATTACAGCGAATAACGCAGCGTAATCAGTTCGTGAAACCTCTTGCCCGGCGCACAAAAGAAAGCCGCTAGGAGCAGTTGCCGTTGTCCAAGGAACTATAAGCCCAACCGGAACGAATATTGCAGCGTCTCTTTTTAGCTGTCCGTAACTACTCATCTTCCATGTGCTCCAACATTGCGACATTGCTTTCAAACATTGTCTTCAAATGACTGCACCGCAAATCACCGTCTTCGTTTACGTCTTCCCCGCCGTTGATGCAGTATATACCTGTGCCGCTATCTTCGTCGTAACTGACGTGAGTTGTGCCTTCAGGAAAACGATCAAAAAACAAAGTAAACTCTTCGTCTTGTCCATCACGCGCACTATAGCAATGAATAGGAAGGAACGAAAAGCTAGAGCCATCGCTCGTCCATAAAAACCTATCTCCTAATCGTGCGTTATATCTCATCTTAAAACTTTATCATGTAACGAATTGCAAGGTACGGATTTTCAATATCAACAGCACTGGCGGTAGCAGCTAGGTTTGATTGATTGAAAGTAGATGTGACGGAACCGTTGATAGTATGGGCGTGTGAGCCATTGCTGTTGCCGCCGGTGACAGAAGTCTTACCAACGGATGCGCCTGAACCACTGTCAGCCATCATGTACGCCCAGTCAGAGCCTTGGCCCCGATGTTGCTGGAACGGGGCGTTGACGGTGTTCAGGTTTGCCTGGTTTAGAGTAGCATTTGATCTGGTCGAATTAAAGGTAAAGTGAGTATGGGCCGGAATATCAACGTTCTGGTTTGCTGTTGCTATGTTGTGGTTCGAAGTAACTGACACAGACGCTGAACCAAAAGTAACATTAGGGGTTTTATCAGCCAAAGCTGTGCTGTTCTTCGAAGCAAACGCTCGGTTGTTACTCGCGCCGATAGCAGATCTGTCTTGGAAATCAGGCAGGTTAAAGGTAGAGCTTCCATTGCCCGAGCCGAATGTCGTACCAACTAAAGCAAACAGGTCAGCATAATCGGTTCGTGACACAGGAGAGCCGTCACAGTACAGAAAACCAGTCGGTTGATTGGATTTTGCCCAAGGCATAATAGTTCCTACCGGAAGGTAGAGAGCGGTATCACCTTTGATTTTGGAGTATGTAGCCACCTAGACCTCCGTCAAACGCCAGCCGTATGTTGAATTGCTGTAAACCAGCCCCAGGGCTGCTTCGTCTGTCGATACGGTCATGTCCTCCTCTAATCCTTGAATCTTTTCACTATTACGTGCAACCGTGATGTTGTTAGTTGCGGCACTTCCTAAGTCGATAATCTTAACGGTGTCGCCACGGTTCGGAGAAGCAGGTAACGTAAGTGTTACCGCACCACCGGAAGTGTTCACAAAATACCCCGTACCTTTAACCAGTGTTGTGTTGCCTGTAATGTCCGAAGAGTTCCAAACGAAACCGCCGTCAGGAGCAACCAATAGATCAACCACCCCTGCCCCGGAACCAGTTCCTTCTAAGTAAATTATCTTGAAAGAAAGAGGAGGGACAGCAACGGTATTTCCACTTCCCTGCTTAATTGTCTGGACCGCAGAGGAGGCATTATGAATAAAGTAAACTTTTTCGACATCGCTTGGGCCAATTGTTATTGTCGAAGCTGTGGAACCAGTGAACTTCAATACCGCGCTTCGAGCATTGTCTAGTGTTCCTTGCGGGATTGACAGAGCCGTTGTTCCGGCTGTTATAGAAATAGTAGAAATACCGCCAATTGCCTGCTCAAGTAGCTCTAGGTTACGATTTGTTGTCGTACCCCAAACACCCGCCTGTTCGCCGGTGGAGATCTTTTCGATACCAAGATTTGTGTAAGTAGAAGCCATTACGGTCTTACCTCATTCCAATTACTGGACGGGGTCGTTACCGTCGTCCAGCTATTTGATGTATTTTCGTCAACGTCATTATACACTGGTTCTGGATCTTGACCAGTAATTACACGAGTCCAAAGAGTGGGTTGCCCAACCTGGCCCGTAGCTGAAACACCCGTCAGCTTGTACACACTGGCCTGATTCACTGTGCCAACGGACACTGTTGAGCTCACACCTGTGACCGAAACATTAGCACTAGCTGCGATAACCTCATCGCCAAGTGTTGCTGTCCCGGCTACACCAGTCGCAGAAACAGTGACACCCGTTCCTTCACTAACAGACTCGTTACCAACACTTCCAGTCATAGCGGCCAGTGTTACGGGAACACCCGCCGCAGCGGCGACGATCACTGAACCAAGCTGACCAGTGCCGACTTGACCAGTAACCGCGAACTCACCTTCACCAACAACAGAGGGCTGAGACACGGAACCCGTGGCACTTACACCAGTAGGCACAACAAGGACATCGGGTGTTATACCCAACCCGCCGAAAGTAACTTCTGAAAATGCTCTGTTTGAAAACGCCATGCTCGATTATACCAGAGCAGGGCCGGACATCCAAGCAACCAGTGTGTGCCTTTTGCCCTTGGTTACAGGGGTGACCCTGTGTTCAACCCAAGATGGAAAGACCAAAACAGTGCCTCGTTCTTTTAGGGCAGGGCAGTCTTCTATCTCTCCCTCCCTGTGTCGAAACTGAAAGTCGCCGCCGTCGTAGTCTTTAGAGTCGGTAAGTTGGATAACAATGCTGACTTTTCGCATTTCATCTTCGTGTCTAAAACAGTCTGTATGCCAATCGTAATGCTGGTCGGAGGTATATTCCGTAAACTGAATAGAAGAAATGCTGTTTAGGGCAAAGCCCCACGCAGAGTTATTAGCGTCAATCGCAAAACCCTGAACTGCGAATCGTACGAAATTGTCCTCTATCCAACGAACGGTTGACTTTCTAACGTCTTCAACAACGGCTGCGCCCTCTGCTACGCCCACTACGGCAGTTTGAGGTTCGTACTTCTGCGCGATAGAAAGTATGCTGTCACAGGTCTGGCCTGAAAGTTCTTTCGACCAGAACCAATACAAGGGATCAGGTGGGGTCATTTAGACTACAGCCCCCAGGTGTTATTCGAGGAAGCAAACCATACTATGTATGCCAAAACCGCTAATCGGAAAAGCCACCGAACAATAAACAATGCGGCAAGAACTTGGAACCAACGCTTGTGTTTGACTTGATTAAACTTCTTGAGCAACCAGCTTTTGAGTCTTTGGGTCATTGTATTCTGGGTGTACGTTGTCATTTCGAAACTCTTCCTTAAAAGTGTTGTTAAACCTAATGAACTCTTCGCACACACCTACGTTGTACTTTTCACGAGTTTTCTCAACATCTTCCTCTATAATTTCCAATGGATTTAGGTACCAGAAATCGCGATTGATAGCATTGCCAATACGAATACTTTCTCGTACGGCTTTCCACGGAAGAATAGACTTATACTCCCAACACATCTTGGCAGCGATAGCGTGAGCAATATACCACGCCCCCGTGGTTTTAATCGCTGTGTGAGTGATGCCCATAATACATGCTTCGCCGAGACGCGAAGTATCATAACGCGCCATGACATGCCAGAAGTCATGAGAAATAAAGATATGCCGAGAAATATTAAACCAGATACCTGCCATAAGGGGGTTCGGCATAACATCGGAGGCTTTGGAATCTTCCGTTAACCGACGCTCCCAAAGATCAAAAAAAGACCACTGTTTAATAAGGTGACCATAACTAGCTCCGACTGTGTTTACGGGCAGGGTTTCCATGTAGTTCTGATCTGTAATCACAGGAATAATTTTTTTTGCCTGATAATCGAAGTGCTTGTCTTTTCGAGCAAGGGCAATATCAATTCCGCGCTCATGGTCCATAACAAATTTTTTACGAAGCCTAAAAACGCTTGGCAATGCCATCTGAGTGTTCAACTCTTGTATCGCCTCGGTTGTCTCCTCATAGGAGTAGTGATCTGTGCGATTACGATCGCACACAATCGCTGTTGCCTTAATGATTTTTGCTAAGTTCCACACAATGTTTCTCCTATCGATAAAGTCTCAATACACGGATGTCGTCTGCGCTGGACGCGTTTGTAACAACTACGCTTGGGCTTGTAATCCGATATGCTTGATGCTTGTTTAGAGTAATCTCTTCCTTGACCACGTCACCTGTAAACAGCAAAAAGCAATGCTCTAGTCCTTCTTTCGAAATCATTTCTGAAGCACCGGCCCTGATTGTTTTAGTCTCGATTGTGTAGTCGTCGTAACGGTTGTTTAACACCTGAATGCAGTAAAATTGACCGCCGTCACTTTTAGAAGTGATGCTTCCTTTAGCGGTTGCCAGAATCCAATCTGGCTGATAACGACCCCAGTCATCCAAGGTCGCGTCTGCCCCGTGTATGTTAAAAATTAAAGAGTTGGCCGACATGTCTTTAGTACAAGACATGGTTGGATGACTAAACGGAGAAATCAACTGTATGTAGTCATTAATTTGACTTTCGGTGAACTGTCCGTCCTCCCACTCCATTTTTATTTCCCAGTCGCCGCTGAAGAAAAGATTACCGTTCTTGTTGCGAACAACGTAATCATAAGACTCATGATAAACAGGGTTTCTGTTTTGATGAATGCTGTCCGCTAAAGAATCTCGTCTTAAAAAAGAACCGTTTGTTGAGGGAAGAGTTACACCAATACGAATTTCATTGTTGTATTCTCCTGCCATGTACTGAGAAATGCTGGAAGAAGTTGTCACAACTAAATTTCCTCGGCGTTTTCTGACCCTGTTGACTCCTGAGAATCATCCCCAACTGTCAAAATGACATCTGTATCGACAACTCCTTCAGATCCAATCAAATCCCTTGCGCCATCAACAACGGCTTTAGACAATGCTTTTTCTTCTGCAATAATTCGATTATTAATATCAGCTTTTGTTTTTTCTGTGTCGATGCTGTTATCGTCGTTTACGGAAGCTGGAACTAACATCGTTTTAGTTTCGTTGCCGGTAGTGTACTGCACAAAGAACTCCTCTGTACTGTCGTCGAAGGCGATAATTCGGTAGTTATGCTCACTCATTTTTTTTCCCACATAGTATCTCTGTACAAGCTGTTTTTACTACTGCGTTGACGGCGTGTGAAATCCAGCTTTTCTAACTCCTGCTTATTCATAGCACGAATTTCTGCTTTTTTGCTAAACCCGCGCTTGAACGGGATTACCTGAACAATAGGCTCCCCACGAGGGATCATTATACTGCCTTCCGTAGGTATTAGGAAGCCGGGGAAGTTGATGTACTCAAAATATTTATCTGTGTCTACGATACCAGAAATAGCTTCGAAGTATTTCAGGTCACGGTTTACAGGAGGCACAAACATACACGACCAGCCCGGAGGAGTCGTTATCTGCCAATAGTTAATAAACTTTAAGGGGGGCTTGGGGATCTGTGAGTGACCAACTATTTGATCGTGACTATGCTCCTCAAGGACAGTCTCAGAAAACTCTGACTCCCAAGACACGTTTGCACCATTATCTGTGATAGTTAAATAAGTATCAGCGGGGGCACCAATCAACCATCCCGTTTGTAAGATATCAATGAACGGCGGACACCGTTTTATAGTTTTACCTTTTGGGTCGTCGTTGACAAAAGGCTTCAGCCTCTTGAACCATTCCGGCATTACTGTCCTTGCGGGAACAGGGTCGGGAATAACGTCTTTTAAGTGAGGATATGTTGTGAAGGTTATCTTCGGGTCTCTACGAAATATCATTGCCTCGTCCAGTTTACTGTAACACCACCGCCAGACCCAACAGTCACCGCTACAGCTTGTTGGGCTGTGTTAATTGTTACAAGATTTGATGTATTAGCACCAGCACTTCCTGAGTTACCAGGACTACCAGAATTGCCGTTAGCCCCAGCAGAGCCAGAGTTAGCGTTTCCATTTGACCCAGCGTTACCTGCTGCGCCGGGGTTACCTGATCCACCAGAACCAGCACCGCTACCAGCATTACCTCCTGACCCAGCATTGCCTGCTGACCCAGCATTGCCTGCACTACCAGCATTACCGGGGCCTCCGCGACCACCGCGGCCGCCAGGGCCGCCTTGCGCGTTAGCGAGACTACTGTTTCCACGGGCCCCTCCGTTTCCAAAGGGCCCAGTATTGCCGTCGGGAGTACCGATGTTTCCGGGAGTGCCTGATATGGAATTGACGCCAATCCCTGCTTGATTGCCACCGCGGCCGCCGCCCCCACCGGCACCGCCGCCCCCGCCACTACCACCAGGGCCATTGTTTCCGGGATTGCCAGCATTACCAGGGTTGCCTGCATTACCAGCATTACCTGCTGCGCCACCAGGGCCATTGTTTCCGGGATTGCCATCAGTACCAGAGTTAGCACTACCACCAGCACCACCAGCACCACCCGTACCGGCCGCTCCACCCGTACCGGCCGCTCCACCAGAAGCTGTTACTAAACTACCGAAGGTTGTATCAACACCGACATTACCGCTAGTGCCAGCATTACCCGAGTTTCCAGGAGCTCCTTGGTTTCCGGAAGTTCCTGAGTTACCCGAGCCACCAGCAGTTGCACCACTGCCTGCGCTACCGGCATTACCAGCCGATCCAGCATTACCTGGCCCACCAGCACCGCCACTATTCGCTCCATTTCCCGTAGCACCAGTATTACCCGAGGTCCCAGTGCCTCCAGCGTTACCCGCACTACCGGGGCTGGCGTTGGATCTATTAGAACTCACACCAGGGCCGCCAGCACCGCCATTACCGCCGCCAGATACGGAACCGCCAGAACCACCCGGATTGCCATTGGTACGTGGGGTACCTGGTATAGGGGGAGATTTCAGGAAAAATGCCTGAAAGTTACCGTTACCGCCGCCGCCTCCACCGCCGCCTCCGCCGCCCTTTCCTAGACCGCCAGTATTTCCAGTTGAGCCAGGGTTACCCGCACTTCCTGCACTACCACCATTACCCGCACCACCATTGTTTCCTGGGTTTCCGGAGCCACCAGCATTGCCCGCACTACCCGCAGATCCAGCAGTGCCTGCTGTCCCAGCGTTACCCGTCGCACCTTGGTTACCTGAGTTCCCGCCACTGCCCGGTGTACCTGTGCCGCCCGTAGCGTTCACAGTTACTTTGTGAACACCCGGGGGCAAGTTGAAAGTACCGCTTGAGTTAAAGGACGCACTACCACCGGGGTAGAGCGGGTCATACCGTGTTGCGGTGCCTACGGAAGGCATTAGCTTACCTGTTCAGCAAGCGTTGTAAAATCGGAGGGGAGATCGCTACTTTGAGTTGCGTACCACGACTTGACGTATTTATCAGAACCGTCATCAGCTTCCCAAATTACACGGTCATACGTCAAAACAGGGGAGTTTGTAAAAATGACGGGGGAGTCATTTTCGTCAAGAAACCAAGTAGAGAGAGCGCGTAAGTCATCTATCGGATCAGCGTAGTCTAGGTTTGTATATGCGATACCGTTTTGATCAAGCCACTGCCGAAACTCAGCGGATGCTGCTTGACCCACTTTTGCATGGAGATGAATATTTTCATACCTAATTGCCATCTTATGCCTCGTAGAATGATAGACTTACGTAAATATCTGTGTCGCCCTTAATCAGCAAGGCCGTGTAAATGGTCGTCTTATTCGCTGACGAGTTTACAGCAGGCTGCGTCGAAGAGTTG
>CESO01070961.1_pt1 | contig 33545 bp, 28 predicted proteins | sample 356341 | NCBI WGS metagenome assembly CESO01 (sample SAMEA2621812, study PRJEB7988) | marine metagenome | biome: marine biome (ENVO:00000447); feature: deep chlorophyll maximum layer (ENVO:xxxxxxxx); material: "saline water (ENVO:00002010), including plankton (ENVO:xxxxxxxx)" | depth 35 m | reverse complement strand
TGATGAGGAAACGGGAATGACTGGTGCTATGGAATTAGAAAAAGGTATTCTAGAGGGTAGTATTCTACTTAATTTAGATACTGAAGATGATGATGAGTTTAGTATTGGTTGTGCAGGTGGTATCGATACGAATACTTTATATACATATACCTCATCTCGTGTGGAAGAGGAATCATCAACTTATAAGATTGTTGTAAACGGTTTGAATGGTGGCCATTCAGGAGTTCAAATTAATGAAGAACTAGGTAACGCCAATAAGATCATGAATCGGTTGTTGCACGGTTGTGAAAGATACAATCTTCAGCTTGTCGAGGTGGATGGAGGTAGTTTAAGGAACGCCATTCCAAGAGAAAGTTTCGCAACAATAACAGCTCACCCTGATTATCTAGAGGAATTTAATAAAAGAGCTATTGAAATTAAAAATGAATATCAAATTCAAGATAGCCATTTATCGATTTCAATCGAATTAACAGATCAAGTTTCTGAAGCTATGCGTATGGAGGATACTTATGCAATAACTACGGCAATATATGCGTGTCACAATGGAGCTTTTAGATATAGTAGAGCTATTGAAGGACTGGTTGAAACTTCATCCTCTCTGGCTCGGATAATCATTAAAGATGGCAATTTTATTTCTCAAAGTTTGCAAAGGAGCTCCACAGAGTCAGGTAAATATGACGTAGCTAATACTGTAGCAGCCCCATTTAAACTGATGGGTTGCGATATAGAGCATGGGGGTTCTTACCCTGGTTGGGCTCCAAATCCTGATTCAAAGATTTTAGATGTGTTAGTTAATAAGTACGAAGAACTATTCAATGAATCACCAAAAGTTATGGCTATTCATGCAGGTTTAGAATGTGGTCTTTTGGGAGAACGTTATCCGGATTTAGATATGATTAGTTTTGGGCCAACAATCAAAGGTGCTCACAGCCCTGATGAACGATGTAGTATTTCTTCAACAGCTAAATTTTGGAATTTCCTGAAAGTGATTCTTGCACATACTCCACACAAATAATTTATGAGTCATCTTTTTACAATCGAAAATTTAGGAACTCTTTTCATGCTAATTGCTCTACAATTGGTCTTGGGCTTTGATAATTTACTGTATATTTCTATAGAAAGTAAACGAGCCCCTCTTGAACGTCAAAGTTTTGTTAGGAAATTTGGAATAGGATTAGCTGTTGTACTAAGAATCGGCCTATTGTTTGTATTGGTTAATTTAATTAAATGGGCTAATGTAGAATTATTCTCCATAAATTTAAATGATTACATTCAAGGTCATTTTAATTTACATGGCTTAATTGTATTGTTTGGTGGCATATTTATTATATATACTGCTTTAAAAGAGATCTGGCATATGATTGGATATGAGGACATCAATGCAGATATAGAGAAAAAAACAAAGTCTGCAGGATCAGTAATTTTATGGATTGTTCTTATGAATTTAGTATTCTCATTTGATTCTATTTTAAGTGCAATGGCATTGACTAATGTTTTTGCAATTATGGCTACTGCTATTGTTATTGGTGGAATTCTTATGATTTGGTTAGCTGATCGGGTTTCCAAATTTTTAGAAGAAAATAAGCTCTATGAAGTGTTAGGATTGTTTGTCTTATTTATTGTAGGCATTATGTTATTGACAGAGGGTGGTGAACTTTCAGAATTAATTATAATGGGTAATCCAATTGAAAAAATGAGTAAAACTACTTTTTACTTTGTAATAATTATTCTAGTATTAGTAGATTTGGTACAATCCAGGTATCAGAAAAAACTGTTTGCAGCAAGAAATGACAAGAAAAATTAGTTTTATACTTTTAATTGCTGTTCTATTTCAATCGTGTAAGATGATAACATTTAGAAATGATGATGAATCTTTTATCGGAACAATTTATTATGATATCGATCTTGAAATGAACGTGGATACGCTTTATCAAGTAAATAGATCAAGTTATTATGGAGATAAACTTGAATGGACATTTTTTAAGAATGGTGATATTCAGCAGAAATACTTTGGAAGTTCATTAGGTGGTCTAGATATTGTGTTTTGGGATTGGAGCGAAAAACAAATTATTACAAAATACAATGCTTCAGATACACTTTTCATTAGGGATGCTAATTTGAAATTAGGTGATTTTGTGAAAAAGTACTCCTCCTCTCCTTCCTCAAATGAAATGAAATTAATGTTTAAAGTGCCAGCAACTTCATTAGAAAATGAGTTCTATTTTGAGTATACCTTCGATTATTCAAAGGATATCTTTATAAATACTGAAAAGTATAACGATTTTGGTCATGATTACTTTAATGACATTACATTACATACTAATGGCTGTATTCCTCTAAATTACCAACTTAATTATTATTCATATCAGATTTGGTATAAATCTATAGAAATCAACGAAAAGTTACCACATTATAAAGAGAAAATTCATAGAAAAATGCCGAGGGTTTACGTATTGAACTAATTTATTACGTCTAGTTCTTTGAAATTTTCACCATCACTGATAACACATCCTGACAATATCATGTTAAACATCTCTTGTTCACGAGATTTTGTATACTTTTTTGAAGTAGCCTTTTTAGTCTTATTCCCTTTATTAATCATAATTAAGTAAATATCTTCTACATCACATTTAAAAAAATAGGAAGTATTCTCTTCTATCTTATCAAGGTATTTTGTGCTTCTTAAAATACTTTCCCAAACAACGTCACTGAATTGATTTATAATTTTATCGGCATTTAAAGGTTCATTTTCTTTTATCGATACCCAATCAGCTGCAGTAATACCATTAATAACAAGAAAATCGATAAATTCTTTTTCCATCTTTTCAAGCTCTTCTTGACTAATTCTCTCGTATTTCATGAATACAAAAATAATCTAGCTTTTTTTTAACTCTGTAGATTTAAAATTTATTAAAAGATGATCTCTTTGATAGTAGAAAAGCCACATTACTTTTGTACCCAATGATAATAGATAAGAATGCCGTAGTTGGTGTACATTACGAATTAGATGTAGAGGGTCAAAAAATCGATGCATCTGGAGAGCAACCATTAGTATATCTTCATGGACATGGTATGATGATACCAGGTTTTGAAAAACAATTAGTTGGTCTGAAAGAAGGTGATAAATATGATTTTATAGTCTCTGCATCCGAGGGATATGGTGATTTTAATGAAAATGCTATTGTAGAGTTAGACAAACAAATTTTCTTAGTTGATGGAACAATGAGTACTGAAGTTTTTGAGGGTGCACAATTACAATTAACTAATCAAGATGGTCAGCCTATGTCCGGTGTGGTACAAAAAATTAGTGAGGATAAAGTTACAATGGATTTTAATCATCAATTAGCGGGGAAAGAATTACATTTCACTGGTTCTATTGCTTCATTACGTGAGGCAACCAAAGAGGAAATAAGTCATGGTCATGTCCATGGGCCTGGTGGTCACCATTAAATAATTTCACAGAGGTTTAGCTAAGAATTTTCGTTCATGTTCTTCGTGTAGGTTAGGTTTTTAGAAAATTTCATATAACCAGCTCTTTTTAGGGCAGATTTTTTAAAAACATCTTTGAATACTTCTTCAGTAAGTTCTGTCCAATCATTTTTGTGTAATTCTTTGAGTTTTGGATTGGCTTTAAACTGTTCTTCTTTATTGGGTTTAGAAAACCTGTTCCATGGACATACATCTTGACATATATCACAACCAAATACCCAACCATCCATTTGGTCTTTGAATGAATTGGGAATTTGCTCTTTTAATTCAATGGTAAGATAGGAAATACATTTGTTACTATCTATCACTTTATTATTAATGATTGCATCGGTTGGGCATGCATCTATACATGCTCTGCAAGAACCACAATGATCTGTTGTAGGAATATCAGCAGTCAGCTCAAGATCAATTATGATCTCAGCAATAAAATAGAAACTACCTTTTTGTTTTGTAATAAGCATACTGTTTTTCCCAATCCAACCAAGTCCACTTCTAGCGGCCCAGGCTCGATCTAAAACAGGTGCTGAGTCTACAAAGACTCTTCCTGATACTTGTCCTATTCTATTTTGAATGAGATTCATAAATTCCTTTAATTTATCTTTAATAACAAAATGGTAGTCTTTACCATAGGCATATTTACTTATTTTTAATTTATGATCATCAAAATTCGTTTCAGGGTAATAGTTATATAGTAATGAAATAATTGATTTAGAGTCAGGAACTAGCTTGGTAGGATTAATTCTCTTTTCAAAATGGTTCTCCATCCATTTCATTTTGCCGTGATAGCCACTGTTTAGCCATTTATCAAGATGTCTTGCATCGCTGGAAAGTTCTTCAGCCTTACTGATTCCACAGAAATCAAATCCACATTGCTTGGCTAAATCATGAATTATCTGAGTGTTTTTTGATATAGCTGGATTATTCAAAATAATCGGGGATTATCATGAGGTTTATCTTTATTCAAATGTTTATAAGCAAGTTCTGTTGCCTCTCTGCCTCTTGCAGTTCTTTGTAGGAAGCCTTCTTTAATTAAAAAAGGTTCATAAACCTCTTCAATAGTTCCAGCTTCTTCACTTACAGCAGTAGCAATTGTATTGATTCCAACAGGACCACCCTTGAATTTATCAATGATTGCTGATAGAATTCGATTATCCATCTCATCTAAACCTCTTGAATCAACATTTAAAGCATCTAAAGCTATTTTAGCTATTTGATGAGAAATAGTTCCATCGCCTTTGATCTGAGCAAAGTCTCTGGTCCTTCTTAGGAGAGCATTAGCAATTCTTGGTGTTCCCCTACTTCTACCTGCTATTTCAATAGCAGCTTTATGATCTATAACAGATTTTAAAATTGAAGATGATCTTTCTATAATATTACCAAGAAGTGATGTATCATAATACTCTAGTCTACAAGTAATTCCGAATCGAGCTCTCAGTGGTGAGGTTAATAATCCACTTCTTGTCGTGGCTCCAATTAAAGTAAAAGGACTAATATTAATTTGGACAGTTCTAGCATTTGGACCTGTATCAAGAAGTATGTCTATTTTATAGTCCTCCATGGCGGAGTAGAGATATTCTTCAATTACAGGACTAAGACGATGTATTTCATCAATAAAAAGAACATCACCTTCTTCTAAGTTTGTTAAAAGGCCAGCTAAATCACCAGGTTTTTCCAAAACTGGACCACTAGTTACTTTTATATTGCTATTTAATTCATTGGCTATAATATTTGCTAAAGTAGTTTTACCTAAACCCGGTGGGCCATGAAGTAATACATGATCCAAGGCCTCTTCTCTTTGATTAGCAGCTTCAACAAAAATCTTTAAATTATCAAGAATTCTATCTTGACCTGAAAAATCATCAAATGAGATGGGCCTTAAGACTTTTTCGATTTCTATATCGTTATCAGAAAAACCTTGGTTTGTTCCATCTAATAAAGTATCACTCACAAGGCGAAAGTAAAGATAGATTCGTAGATTTAAACAACGTTTTTTATAAACATTTCATCTAACTATAATATTTATGTACTCAACTAGTTGTTTTCTTTGTAAGAGAAACATGTCAATGAAATTTATAAAATTACTTTTTTTCGTTCTTATACCATTATTATCTCAGTCTAAAGTGAGAATGACTGATATCGTATTCAATCAAAGAATTCATGATTTTGGTATTATTTACGAAGATGATGGTATTGTTAGTGCTAAGTATGATTTTACTAATTATGCAAAAAGCCCGTTCATCATAAGTAATATTGATGCAGCATGTGGTTGTACTAATCCTAGATCTTCAAAAGACACATTTATGCCTGGTGAAAGTGGTCAAATTCTTGCTGAATTCAATCCTAAAGGTATGGTTGGTAAGACAAAAAAATGGATTTATGTTAGAGGGAATTATGAAGATGGATATCAGATTGAATTGAAATTTGAAGCTGAAATAAGATCCAGATATAATCGAAATAATTATGAATATTTAAGAGGAGAATTTGGGTATCTTCTCAGCGATAAAGTTAAATTTAATTGGGGTAAAAGATTTGAGAATGATCAATTTAATGATACCGTTGAGTTTACAAATGATGGCTACAATGATATTATTGTCATAAAGGCCAAGTCAAATGCTCCATTTATTACTACTCCAAAACTACCTGTAACTATTCCTGTCGGTCAGAAAATTGAACTTATTTTTAAAATTGATCTATCTAAAATTGATACTATTGGACCCATTTCAGGTTACATTCTTTTTGAGACCAATGATAAGTTTTATCCAATAAAGAAAACACCTTATTCTGTAGATCTAATCACTAATTTTAATGCTTGGAAAAGAAAAGAACTAAAAAATGCTGCTCATATCGCATTTAAGAGTAATGTAGTTCAAATGGGTGTTATGAATTCTGGTTCTGTTCGATACAAAAAAATAATTATAAAGAATACAGGTAAAAGTATTTTGAATATTATAAAAATTGAAACGGACTGTTCTTGTACAATGTTAAAATTACCGTCTAATAAAATATTACCAGGGGAATCTATAGTCACCTCTGTTAAATACGATTCTTTATTTAAAGAGGGTAAGCAATCAAAATTGATTAAACTCTATACAAATGATCCACTTAACCCGATAGCTACTTTATATGTTAAGGCTATTGTAAAGTAATATCCTCTATAATATTTTTGTTATTCAAATATGAAGAAATCGCATTTTATTTTACTTTTTATTCTTTTAGTTTCAGCATCTATTTCTGGTGCATATATGTTTAGTCAATGGTTTTATGTTCCTGCTGAAATTACTATTAAACAACCTGAAAATAATCACCCAATAAGAACATCTTCATCTACAACTCTTATCGCTGATATTGATTTTATAAGTGCATCCAAAAAAAGTACTCCAAGTGTGGTATTTATTAAAACAGAGTCCCAGCAATATAAAAGAAGCTCATTTTTTTGGGGGTTTGATTTTGACCCATTTGGAAGAATTGGTAAAGTAGCTAGCACAGGGTCTGGTGTAATATTAAGTGATGATGGTTATATTGTTACGAATCACCATGTGGTTAAAAGTGCGGATAAAATACAAGTTGTTGTAAGTGACACAAAAAAAAGCTACAAAGCAGAATTGATTGGTGCTGACCCGAGTAGCGACCTAGCTCTTCTTAAGATAGATTGTAAGGGCCTCTCTCCTATTGAATTTTCAAGTTCTGATCAGGTTGAAATAGGTCAATGGGTTTTAGCTGTTGGTAATCCTTTTAATCTAACAAGTACTGTTACAGCTGGTATAGTGTCCGCTAAAGGCAGAAATATAAATATTGTAAATAATCAATTTCCTATAGAGTCATTTATACAAACTGATGCTGCAATAAATCCAGGTAATAGTGGAGGTGCTTTAGTAAATTTAAGTGGTGAATTAATCGGTGTGAATACAGCTATTGCCTCAAAAACAGGAAGTTATGTTGGTTATGGTTTTGCAATCCCTAGTAATATTGTATCTAAGATAATAGATGACTTAAAGCAGTATGGTATTGTTCAACGAGGTTTTCTTGGTGTTGATGTTATTGATATTGATGGTGACATGGCTGAAAAATTAAATATTCCTAATGGAGTATTAATTAAAAGAATAAATAATCGAAATGAGGAGGCTAAGAGTAAATTAGAAGCTGGTGATATCGTGCTGAAATTTGATGGGAAAACTATTGATGCCAAATCATCGTTTGATGAATATTTAGCCTTTCGAAGACCTGGTGATATGATCAACTTAGAAATTAATCGTAATGGTGAAATTACTAATATCAATATCGTTCTAGTTAATAGAGAAGGAACAACTGATAAATTGAGAAAGCAAAGTATTTTGAGCGAGATATTAGGTGGTGAGTTTGAAGAGGTTTCAAAAATTGATAAACAAACCTATGGCATTGAAAATGGTGTCAAGGTGACGAATATTACCAATGGAAAGCTAAGACAAATGAATATTTTAGATGGTTTTATATTTATTAAAATCAACAATGAACTATACGATTCAGCTAAAGATTTGATTGATAAATTAGAAAATCACAAAGGGCAAATAAGAATAGAAGGTATATCAGCTAATGGATCTAGGCAATATTTAAGCTTTACTTTTAGATAGTTTAATCCACTTTAAATTCACTTGTTTCATGGAATTCAATAGTTGGATTATTAGTTTTAGCCATTTGCAGTATGTAGGCTGTTTGTGCTAAGAATACCATATTTTTATCTTTATCGTATACGATATCTTGAGGTCGGTATTTAATGAATCCGGTAATTTCATTTTCATCTCCAGTCATCCAACATGCTTTGTGATAGTTTACCAATTCAAATCTTGCTTTTGCATTATATTCATGCTCAAGCCTGTATTGAATAACTTCAAATTGAAGTTCACCTACTACGCCAATGATTTTTCTGTTTCCTGGTTGCTGTGTAAATAATTGAGCGACACCCTCATCTGTTAATTGATTTAAGCCTTTGTCTAACTGCTTACTCCTCATGGGGTCAAGATTTACTACTTCTCTAAATAATTCCGGACTAAAGCTTGGAATGCCTTTAAATTCAATCTTTTCACCCTCAGTTAATCCATCACCTATTTTAAAATTTCCAGTATCGTATAATCCTACCACATCTCCGGGATATGCATATTGAGTAACTTCTTTACTATCTGCAAGAAAAGTATAGGGGTTACTGAATCTCATTTTCTTTTCTGTTCTAGGATGAATATAAAATTTATTGCGTTCAAAAACACCAGAGCAAACCCTTAAAAAGGCTATTCTGTCTCGATGATTTGGATCTAAATTAGCGTGAATTTTAAATATAAAACCCGACATTTTATTTTCCAGTGGTTCTATATCTCTTAGGTTAGTTGATCTTGACTTTGGACTTGGTGCAATATTTACAAAAGTGTCAAGCATTTCTTGAACGCCGAAATTATTCAAAGCTGACCCGAAGAAGACAGGTGCTAAAAGACCTTCTTCATACATTTCTCTATCAAAAGGTTCAAATACTCCATTTATTAATTCAACATCTTCTCGCAGTTGATTTGCATCACTATCTCCGATTATTTGATCTAATTGTTTATCACTTAAATTATTTATTTCAATGTATTCTGATGCTTTTTTTGTTTTATCTGCTTCAAATAAATTTAAAGAGTTATTGTGTAATAAGTAAACTCCTTTAAATCGAGTCCCCATATTAATTGGCCAACTTAAAGGACGTGTACTTATTTTTAGTTCATTTTCTAGTTCTTCTAGAATATCAAAAGGATCTTGACCTTCACGATCCATTTTATTGACAAATATGATAACAGGAGTATTACGCATTCTACATACTTGCATCAGTTTTCTAGTTTGGGCCTCTACTCCTTTAGCAACATCAACAACAAGTATTACACTGTCTACAGCAGTTAATGTTCTGAAGGTGTCCTCTGCAAAATCTTTGTGTCCAGGTGTGTCAAGAATGTTGATTTTTGTACCTTTATACTCAAAACTCATAACTGAAGTAGCAACAGAAATCCCACGTTGCTTTTCAATCTCCATGAAGTCTGAAGTAGCTGATTTTTTAATCTTATTACTTTTTACAGCACCTGCTGTTTGAATAGCACCACCAAAGAGAAGTAGTTTTTCCGTTAAGGTAGTTTTACCAGCATCTGGATGTGATATGATACCAAATGTTTTTCGTCTAGCTATTTCTTGTTTTAGACTCATTGTTCGACTGCAATATTAATCAAAACATGACTACCCATTTATAATGTTATTTTATTTAAACTAATTCATTAAAAGTGCTCTTGATATTGAAAGTTTTATGAAATTGTGGGTGACATAAACTTTCATAATATTATTATTTTTTATGATTATAATTTGATTAATTAGAGTTGAAATTAAAGCATGTAATTAATTAAAAATAAATGATTATTAAAATGAAAATAGTGTTATAAGAGTCTATTTTTGCGTTATCAAATGAAATATTATACTCAATTTTTAATGATAATACTCATGTCTTCATGTAGTATTTTCAAACCTATTAAAACTTCAAAAATCGATGTAAATAGTCGATTATCAAATGGTTGTATTGAAATTAAAACAAGTAAATCCTCTAACCAATGGGCCCCATTTTGTAACGCCATAAATAATTTTATTTATCAAGAAGGGTTTGTTTATAAAATTGAAATCGAAGAAATTAAAGATAACTCGAAAACTACTAAATACAATTGTAAAAAAATTATAAGTAAAACACCCAAATTGTCTACTCCAGGTCTTTATGTTCATATACAAACCAAAATGGGTGACATTGTAGGTAAACTAGATATGGAATTAGCACCATTAACTGTGGCAAATTTTGTGGGTTTGGCAGAAGGGAGCATTAAAAATAAATCTTTTTCAGTAGGTAGACCATTCTATGATAGTCTTACCTTTCATAGAGTTATTCCAAATTTTATGATTCAAGGTGGTGATCCAAATGGAAATGGTACTGGAGGTCCTGGGTATAAATTTAAAAATGAAACACATCCAGATTTAAAACATGACAAACCAGGTATTTTTAGTATGGCCAATTCTGGACCCAATACAAATGGTAGCCAGTTTTTTATTACACATGTTCCTACTCCATGGTTGGATGGTCAATACAATATCTTTGGCCAAGTTATTTTAGGTCAAGACGTTGTTAATTCTATTGGTGCAGTAGCTAAAGATCGAAGAAATAAACCGAATACCCCCATTTACATGAATAAAGTTTCGATTATTCGTATTGGAGATGCAGCCATAAAATTTGATGCTGTTAACACATTTAAATATATGCAATATTGAATAACGCCATCCAAATAAAAGAATACAAGTTTAAAGGCTCTTTAAAAAGAATTATAACGGCAGATTTAACTTATAGTAACTATTCAAGTGCAGTTCCTATAGTTGTTTTTTCACATGGATTTAAAGGTTTCAAAGATTGGGGAGCATGGTCTTTAGCTGCCGAAATTTTTGCAAGTAAAGGTTTGCCTTTTTTTAAATTCAATTTTTCTCACAATGGTACTAGTCCCAATAATTTGTCTGAATTTGTTGATCTTGAAGCCTTTGGAAATAATAATTTTAAACTTGAATATGATGACCTAGGAAAAGTGTTTGATTTTATAGATAATAAAGCTAAATCATTTAATTTTGATTGGAGTGGTGAAATATATCTAATAGGTCATAGTCGTGGCGGAGCTGTATCGCTTTTGAGATCTGCACAAGATGATAGAGTTTATAAATGTTCAACATGGTCATCTGTTTCGGATTTAGAACGATATCTTGAAATGAAAGATTTTCAAGAATGGAAAAAAACAGGTGTACATACAATTCTCAATCAAAGAACTAATCAAGAAATGCCCATTTATTTTCAATTTGTTGAAGCCTTTGCTAAAAATGCTAGTGAATTAAGTTTAGCAAAGCAATTTGAAAATATAAGCTGTCCTATATTAATTGTTCACGGTGATGATGATAAATTAGTTCCGCTGTCTGATGCACATACTATTTATCAGAGCATACCTCATGCAATTTTATTTGAAGTAGAAAATTCGGATCACACATATAATACCAAACACCCCTTGGTAGAACGAAAGATTTCAAGAGCATTCGCTGAGGTTATCACTGAGACTATTGCTTTTTTCAAACTTTAATATGCCTAAAACAATTTCAATAATTGGTGGTGGTGCTGCTGGTTTTTTTTCGGCAATTAACATTGCTAAAAAAAATCCAAGTTATCGTATAACCATTTATGAAGCAAGTAACAATCTCCTATCAAAAGTTTTAATTTCAGGAGGAGGCCGATGTAATGTAACTAATACAATATCTGACCCTAAGGTTTTAGTTAACAATTACCCGAGAGGTTTTGATTTTTTGGGATCTGTATTTAATAAATTTACAACTTTAGATACTCAGAAATGGTTTACTAAACATGGTGTTAACCTCAAAACAGAATCAGATGGTCGAGTTTTTCCTGCTACTGATTCTTCTGAGACAATATATAAATGTTTATATCAAAATTGTATAGAATTAGGAGTTAATATTAAATTGAAACACAGACTCATTCATTTAACTTTTAATCAAGGGAGATGGCATCTTAAATTCAAGGAACAACATGAGAGCTCTGACATTGCTATTCTTGCCACAGGAATAAATAGTGGGATTATTCGTTTGCTTGAAAAATTAAGTATACCAATTATTCAACCAGTTCCCTCTCTTTTTACTTTTAATTCTAAAAATCATAAGCAATTAAACCTGTCAGGTATTAGCGTTTCTAATGCTCTTGTATCGATAAACGAACTTCCTAATCGAACTGAAAATGGATCATTGCTGATAACACATTGGGGTTATAGTGGCCCTTCTATTTTAAAGTTAAGCTCTTGGTTAGCCTTTGATATAGAAAAACTTAATTATGATTTTAATTTATCTATTAATTGGAATAGCTATGATTTAAAGAGTTTGGAAAAACGTTTATTTTTAAATGTGATTAACAATCCAAAGCAAAAAGTTAGAAATTGGAATGAACATGGTCTCCCTAAAAGATTATGGCAACAACTATTTGATTCAACTGGCTTTAAAGATTATGTTAATTGGTCTGAGATTGGTAAAAAGGGTATTGATAAGCTTATATCTATATTAACAAAATATGAAGTTAGAATTCTAGGGAAAACAACTTACAAAGAGGAATTTGTAACAGCCGGAGGAATAAACTTAGGTGCTGTTGATGTTAACTCTTTTTCGATTAAAAACCATTCAAATCTCTATGCAGTTGGAGAATTACTAAACATAGATGCAGTTACAGGTGGGTTTAATTTTCAAGCTGCATGGAGTGGAGCTTACATCTTATCGGAACATCTATCAAATATGCATTAAAAATTGTTAAAAAAATAAATTAGGCCTAATAGAGGTTTGAAAAAAAAGACGCTTAAAATTGCAACATTATGGATAATATAGTAATAGAAGGTAGATTAATTCAAGTATTAACAGCTCAAGAAGGTCAAAGCACACGAGGAGCATGGAAAAAGCAAGATTTTGTTATAGAAACATCAGAACAATATCCCAAAAAAGTATGCATAAGCTGTTGGAATGAAAAAACAGATGAATTATCTAAGTTTCAATTGAATGATAATCTAAAAGTTTCTGTTAACATAGAGTCCAGAGAATATAACTCAAAATGGTATACAGATGTCAAAGCATGGAGAATAGACCAGCTTAATGATAGTGCACCAGTTTCTAATAATAGTAAAGCCAATGATGATGTTTCAGGAGTTAGTTTTACGAGTGATGAGAATGATGATTTACCATTTTAATTTATAAAGTAAAGGCTTTAGCTAATTGATTAAAGAAACTTATCAAAACATCAGGCTTAATTAATGTAATAATAGCAATCCCTCCTATTGCTCCAAAAATATGTGCTTCATGACCAATATTGTCTATATTCTTCTTAGACATATAGTACGAATACCATATGTAAAGAACCCCAAATAAAATTGCTGGTATTGGTATAAAAAGGTACAATTCAAGCATGCTTAATGGGTTAATCAAAATATATGCAAATAACACTCCAGATACGCCACCTGATGCGCCAACAGCTTGATAATTATAGTTAGACTTATGATTAATATACCCTGGTAAATGAGCAATTATTGTAGATCCTAAAAACATACTAAGGTATAGTTTAGTAGATAAATTATCGAAATGTAGATTGAAATAATGTTCTAAATAATTTCCGAAACTGAACAATACAAATAGGTTTACAAATAAATGCATGTAATCTGCATGAAGCCATGCACTAGATATAAATCTATACCATTCATTATTATTACGAATAATATATGGTTTAAATGTAAATTTTGAAAAGAGTAAACTGTTTGAAAAGGCACTAAAACTTATCAAAGCTATACTTATAATTAGTAGGATATTAATACTCACTTAGAACAAATGTCGTTAATTGACAGTAATAAATTTTTGTACAAATAATTCTATTTTAATTTTACACCATTAAAAAAATACTTCTTATATCTGACACGCATAGTTATTTTGGTAATGAAATAGTAGGAAAGTTACCTCAATTTGACGAATTATGGCATGCTGGAGATTGGGGGAAAATAGAGAATCTCAATATACCATCTGATCTTAATATAAGAGGAGTTTATGGAAATATTGATGATCAACAAGTAAGGGGTGAATACCCAAAAGAGCTTTTCTTTCAAGTTGAGGGTTTGTCTGTGTATATGACACATATTGGGGGTTATCCTGGTAAATACCAAAAATTAATCAAAAAACGTTTAAAAGAATTAAGACCCGACCTTTATATATGTGGTCACTCGCATATTTGTAAAATAATGAAAGATCATGATTTAAATTTAATGCATTTTAATCCGGGAGCTATTGGTTATCATGGATTTCATTCAAAAAGAACAATGATTACTTTCTCAATTAGTCAAAGAGAAATTAAGGATATAAAAATATATGAATATAATAGATAATAAATGGACGTTTAATTTTTTTGTATTGACAAGCATAATTTTCACCTCTTGTGCCACAATCAAGAATGCTGAAGGTCAGCAAAAAATATCAAAGAAAGCTGAGAGTTTATTTAATGAAGGGTTAATAATGCAAGGATATGGAGAATACGAAGAAGCAATTGAACTTTTCAAGCAGTCCATAAAAAAAGCTCCCATATTTATCAATGCCTATGATGCTCTTGCAAATACATATCAAAAAAATAATCAGTTAGAAAAGTCCAAAAACACTTATTTAAAATTGATAAATCTAAATCAAAATCATTTTTATGGTTTATATGAATTAGGTAATATATACTTTGAATTGGGTAACCTAGATAGCTCAGAATATTATTATCAGAGATTTTTAGGTATCAATAAATCAAATGATAAATATGCTAAAAATACTTGGCTGAACATATCAAATATTCGGTTTTCAAGGAACGCCATTAACAATCCAATGAAAGTTACACCCATAAATCTGGGTCCAAAAATAAATTCCAAAGACCAGGAATACTCCCCCGCTTTTGCTATAGATGAAAAAACCATATTCATTACTAAACGAATGGGGAATTTATCAGATGTTCGACCTAATGAGGATTTATATTATGCAACATTGAACAATACCGATTGGGAAAAAGTTATAAATATTGGGCCCCCAATAAATACTATTGAAAATGAAGGTGCTTTTAGTGTTTCATCAGATGGTAATTACATATTTTTTACTTCGTGTAGCCGTATGGGTGGAAAGGGTCAATGTGATATTTGGATTACTTCTCAAAAAAATAATTCATGGTCTGAACCAAAGAATCTTCAATCACCCATAAATACTAAATATTGGGAGTCGCAACCTAGTATAACATCTGATGGAAGAAAACTATACTTCACAAGTGATCGACCTGGAGGATTTGGAGGTACTGATATCTGGGTATCTGAATTTACCAATACAGGGTGGGCAGAACCAAAAAATTTGGGGCCTTCAGTCAATACATCAAAAGATGAACAATTTCCGTTTATACATGCAGACAATAACACACTTTATTTTAGTTCTAATGGACATCCAGGTATGGGGAAAAGTGATCTTTATTTAGCTAGAAAAATTGATGATAAATCATGGGGATTACCCATTAATTTAGGTTATCCGATTAATACACGTGGTCAAGATTGGAATCTTGTAGTTGCTAGAAATGGCAAAACAGCTTATTTCAGTAGTGATCAGTTAGACGGATTGGGTGGTTTAGACATCTATTCATTTGAACTACCTAATAATCTTCAAGCTAATAAAGTTAACTATTTGAGAGGTTATGTTCGTGATGCATTAACCAAACTACCATTGTCTGCTGATGTTGAATTGACTCCTATTAACGGGGAATCTTCCACAATAACCTATGCAAACCCTGATCAAGGCATGTTTCTTATTCCACTGAAAACTAATATGGAATATGCACTTACTATTGATAAGAATGATTATTTATTTTATTCAGAAAACTATAATATGCCAAATATTCAAACGGATGAACCAATCGAAATAATTATCGATTTAGAAAAAATAGAGCTTGGCAATACTGTTGTATTGAGTAATATATTTTTTGATACGGATGAATTTGAACTTAGAGAAGAGAGTATACAAGAATTAGAAAAATTGGTTCTTTTTTTAAAAGAAAATAAAAATATTAAAATTGAAATTAGTGGTCATACAGATAATATTGGAGATTCAAAACACAACATTAACTTATCTGAAAATAGAGCAAAATCAGTTTGTGAGTATTTGATAGATAATCAAATTGAAAAGGAAAGATTGACATTTAAAGGATATGGAGATAGAAGGCCTATCGTTGAAAACAACACAATAGGAAATAGAGCAAAAAACAGGAGAACTGAGTTTAAAATTATAGAGACTTAGATTTTATCCAACTATGTATTATTGAGGAAAAATGTTCGTGTTCGAGATACTGTATTTTCCTTTTTAATGATTCAACATCATCGTTAATATCTAGATTGACTGAAAATTGTGCAAGAATTTTACCCTTATCAAATTCTTCATTTACTTCATGTATCGATATCCCAGATTTAGGTTCTTTATTATTAATTACAGCTTGATGAACATAATCTCCATACATATTTTTACCACCATAACTAGGCAATAAACTTGGATGAATATTTATGATTCTACCTTCATAACGTTCAATTATTTCTTTAGGTACAAGTTTTAAAAATCCAGCTAATACAATAAAATCAATGCTTCTTTCTTCCACATCATGAATAGTTTTAGATATTTCCCATGATTTTTTATCCCAATAAATTGATTTAATTCCGTGTTTTTTAGCCACTTTAAATGCTCCAGCATCTTTTCTGTTACAACCTAAAGACATCACATTAATGTTAGGTATTTTATTAAAATAAGAAATGATCTTATCTGCATTTGTACCTCCTCCTGATGCCCAAATTTCTATCTTAATCATTGAATTTTTAATGTATTTATTAAAATGCTCAATTCACGCATAGCTTCAGCTTTAGACTCATTTGGATAAAATAAGAACCCTTCAACATAAATAATTCTATTTCTGGATTCGTCAACCACAATTTTCAAATGAGAGGGACCTCCCATGAAGTCTCCAAATACATCCCACCAACCGTGAATATCCGCTGAATAATTACCGGAATAATATGATTTTATCATCACAGGTTTGATTGCACTGGAATATTTCATGTAGCTATTGGGAGTTTCCCCTGGCACATACTTTTTTGTAAAAAAATTTCTAACCTTGAGAATAGAGTCTAAACTTAAGTCATTTGAATCTCTGTAAGGGCTTTCAAACATCATTATGCCAAATTGTTGTTCTTTTACAGTACTCAGCTTTCTTAACCAAACAAAATCATTATTTTCTATAGCAACACGATAAGTTTTGGGTTTTCTTATTCCGTAATTATAATTATTTAATGATCGTTTAGTGAATGGGTCATTTGATGAATTAATACTTCCTAATAATTTTTCCTTACCCGATTTAGATTCTTGACTTAATGCTATTTGTAAAAATTGGTCACTATTCTTTGATAGCTTTTTAATCATATCATTTTTATCGTCAGCAATGACAAAAAAAATATTTTGGTTTTTTGCAAATAGATTTGGCTGTTTAATACCAAGCAATTCTGGCTTTGACTTATCAATTTCTTGAACAGAGTTTAGAATTGAGATGTCTATAACTTGACTTAATTCTTTTATTTGATCCTTGATTAGTAAGACGAAAATATTGTGATGTTTTTTAAAATAACCTTTAAAAAATGAATGGTCTGCAAAATGTATATTAAACGTCGGTTCACTAGGAGGTGGGTGGCCGTCTAATTTTCTTTTAAAAACTTCTTTTATTTTATTCTTATACTCCTCATCATATGAAACCGAAAGGATTACTATTTCTGCTAATTTTCCTACGGATTCTGGTTTTAAACTATCTCTTTTTTCTGTATGAGAACATGAGGCAAGTATTATAGCAATATATAAATAAAGAGGCAAAGACTTCACTGATCTTTAATTTGATATTCTCAGGCGTTGTTTGGGGTAAATAAGGCTACCCTTGATATTATTCCAAGATTTTAATTGCGATACAGTTATTCCAAATTTACGAGCGATAATAGGCAGGCAATCTCCTCTTTTGACTAAGTAATATTTTGGCTTGGGCTTTTTTGCTTCCTCTAACCTAATTTGTTCAGCTCTAATTTCCGATTCTTTTAGTAATTCATCTTGACAGTTATAGAACTCTTCGTATCTGTTTTTTGGTATATTTAATAAATAACCATCATGAGTATATGGAATTTTAGTTGTTTTAATTTCTGGATTTATATGTAAAAGTTCTTCGTTACTCATATTTAATTTCTTTGCAATGATGGTGAAATCAAGTCCTTTTTGACAATAAACACTTTCAGTATCAAATTCTGTTGGGTCTATCGGAGCTGGAATAATTCCATATGCATCATAAAAGTTCATCATGTAAGTCATAGCAATGTATTTAGGTACATAATTTTGCGTCTCACGAGGTAAATAATTATAAATACCCCAGAAATCTTTTTTCCCTGAATATCTCATGGCTTTTCTAACATTTCCAGGCCCACAATTGTATGCTGCAAGAGCCACTAACCAATCGTCATATTGATTATGCATTTGTTTTAAATAGGTGCATGCTGCATGTGTACTCTTTAAAATTGATCTTCTTTCATCTATTGAATTGTTAATTCTAAGATCAAAAATACGTGCTGTTGCTGGCATGAATTGCCATGGGCCAATAGCTCCTGCATGAGAACCAGCAAAAGGATTTAAGCCCGATTCTATAATGGATAGATATTTGAGTTCAATAGGCATATCATATGTATTTAATACTTCCTCATATATTGGGAAGAAATACTCAGATTTAGTAATCATTTGCTTTAATTTTGATTGCCATTTTACTCCAAAAAAATCAATCTGTCTTTTAACAAATGAATTGTAGTCCATTTGAACTTCTAAGTCTAAAGTACTTACATGACATTTAAAAAGTTCATAGTTTACAGGGATTTTATTACTTTCAAAAGTGATGATTTCATTTGAGTATAGTTTTTCAGGTAATGGAATAGGTATTGCTTTTGTTTCATTAATATCACGGGGATGAAGAGAGTGAAAAGTATTTATAGATTTTAGTTTTAGGTTTTTATTTATAAGAATGTTAGCATTAGAGTCTTTGTCACTAGCGTACATAAAAAAAGGACACAAAAACAATAGATGTATCAATAAATATTTTTTCATCGTTTCAAAATAATTCATTTCTATTCTATTATTCTCTTTCAATTATTAACATAACGAATATGTGTTCAATATTATATAAAATTATATGGTTATATTGCGTTAAAGAACATTTTAATTAATGAGCTCAGTATCTAACCCTTCATTTGGTGATTTAGCAAGAGAGGCAAGCTTACAACCTCAAGAAAAACTCGTTCGATTAACCGATTCCATGAAAGCCCTTTCTATTGGCATTCCAAAGGAGACTACTTATCAAGAAAATAGAGTCCCCTTATCTCCTATGGCTGTTCAATTACTTGTTCAACAAGGACACTTAATTCAGCTTGAATCTGGATGTGGAGAAAAAGCTAATTTTTCCGATTTAGATTACAGCACTGCAGGTGCTGAGATACTCGAGAAAAAAGAGTTAATCTATCAAAATGACATTATTCTCAAGATAGCCCCTCCTACCTCTGAAGAAATAGACCTGATGAAATCTAATCAAGTTTTGATTAGTGCACTTCAAATGGTCAGGAGTAAAGAGTCTATGATAAAACAGTTAATTTCAAAAAATATAACAGCAATAGGTTATGAATTATTAAGAGACGATGAGGGGTCATTACCAATCATGCGATCTATGAGTGAAATTGCTGGTCGTTCTTCTATATTAATTGCGGCAGAGTATTTGAGTAATTTTAATGCTGGTAAAGGAGAACTATTCGGAGGCATTCCTGGTATTCAGCCTACTAAGGTAGTGATAATTGGGGCTGGTGCAGTTGGTGAGTATGCCGCACAAGCTGCATTAGGTCTTGGTGCGTCTGTAAAAATATTTGATAATAACATTAATAAATTAAGAAGAATCGAAAGGAATTTGGGTTCCAGAGTATCTAGTTCAACTATAATACCTAAAACATTAGCTAAATCAATTTCAGAGTGTGATGTTGCAATTGGAGCATTAAGAAGTCCTCTTGGTTTCAGTCCATGTATTGTTTCGGAAGAAATGGTTGCTCAAATGAGATACCAATCAATCATTATCGACATCAGTATTGATCAGGGTGGCTGTTTTGAAACCTCAAAACCTACAGATCACCAAAATCCGGTATTTGAAAAGCATGATGTTCTCCATTACTGTGTCCCAAATTTACCATCTCGATATTCTCGAACAGCAAGTTACGCATTAAGCAATATTTTTACTCACCTTATTTCGTCCATATCTTCGAATGGTGGTTTTGAAACTTATCTTAAGAGCCATGAAGGTTTACGTGCGGGAACATATTTATATAAAGGAAAACTTACCAATAGAATCATAGCAAATAGATTTAACTTATCATGCAGTGAAATAGAATTTCTTCTTGCGGGTATATAGATAAGAGTTATTTCTTTTTCTTAGCTTTTCCTGTGTAAGGATCAACACCCCGCTTTTTGGCCATATCTTCTAATCTCTTTTGTAACTTAGATTTTTTAATCATAACCTTTTTCTTTTTACTCTCTTGTATTTGTTTGTGTAATTTATCTTCATCAATCACGAACTTTCTTATTACCACATTCTGGATAATAGTTATACAAGTCGAGAGAAAATAATAAAATGATAATGCGGCAGCATAATTATTGAAAAAACCAAGAAACATGATTGGCATTACATACATGACTGTTTTCATTGGCCCTACCATTTGTCCACTGTTTTGACTGTTCATGTATGTGAACAATATGGTAACACAAGTCATCATTAAAGTAAATAGACTAACATGATCTCCATAAAATGGAATTTCAAAGCCATTTGGGAAGTCAAAAATACTATCATAACTACTGAGATCGTCAGCCCACCAAAGTTTTTCTTGTCTTAACTCAATTGAGGCAGGAAAAAACCTAAACATAGCAAATAGTATAGGCATTTGTATGAGTTGTGGCAAACAACCACCCAAAGGGCTTACGCCAGCCTGTTTATATAACTTCATTTGCTCTTGTTGAGCTTTTTGAACATCTCCCTTTGTACGTTCTTTAATTTCATCTAGTTCAGGTTTAAGAATACGCATTTTAGCAGATGATTTATAAACCTTGTACATGGGAAAGAAAAGTCCAAGTTTTATAATCAGAGTTAATAAAAGAATGATTAGCCCATAATTAGAGAAATAGTTATCAAGCCAATTAAAAATGGGTATGACTAATCCTTTATTAACCCATCCAAAAATACCCCAGCCCAATGGAATTATTTTTTGTAATCCAATATTTTGTTCTTTAAGTGTGGGATAATGATTAGGACCAAAGTACCAAGCCATATTTTCACGCACATCGTTAGACTCGATTGGAACAAATAGTTTTGCAGATAAATCTTTTACATAATCATCGTTTTCATTTTCAGGTTCTTTAGTCTCAATAAAAATTCCATCTTCCTTAAAGTTTGATTGATTAATTAACGTATGGTTAAAGAACTTTTGTTTAAATGATATCCATTGGACATTAGATGTTAAGATTTCATCATCATCATTTGTTTCGCTTAAATAGTCAATATCATCCTCAGCAGCATATTTAAAGTAAACAGATGTGACTGGTCGTTCGTCTTTGGCAGTTTTTTCAAGTTGCTGAATTTTTGATTTCCAATTTAATTCTGCATACCGATTATTTGGCGAAACTTTTCTATCAAATCCAATGAAACTTAATTCGTAATCTAATTTGTAAGAGTTTGGTTCTAGAGTATAGGTTTGAACTATTTCTGAACCATCATTTGAATAGATATAAGAAACAGAATTATCAGTAGTTTGTATAGTTTCAAATTCAAGCTCAGATGTATTTAATACATGCCCATTTGATAAGGGTAGTGAATATTCAAAATGAAGTTGATTGCTGTCAATAAGTAATAAATTAGTAGAATCATATTTTTTGTAATCCAGTAGGTTAACAACCTTAGGTATTCCACCAATATTAGTAAAATCAATTTTTAAAACAGAGTTATCTAAAGTGATAATTTCTTCATTAATTTTATGCAAATGATGGATTGAATCATAATCAGATGTAATGGTGACATTTGAAGATTGATTCAAATTAATAGAATCCTCATTTACGTCTATTATTTGTTCTTGGTTTTCTAATTGTTGAACAGTGTCTTTGTTGAAAAACCAAAATCCTAAGAATAAAAAAAATATTAAAATATATCCAATGGTAGAACTTCTTTCCATGATTTGTGTATTATTCGGTCTGCAAATGTATATCTATTCCCTTATTATGGAAACATTATGTAAATAACTGAAAAACAAATGTTAAAAGCCTTTTTGTGGACCTAATTTTATTCGATTTGGCGTCATTATTTTCTTGGTATCCTGGAAATTTAATGTGATTGATTAAATATTTAATACTATTTTGATTATTAAATTTTTCTTCTAGAATTTTTTTCCGTTTTATATAATAATCATTATCATAGTCTTTATGCATGAACTCATTAATGCTTTTAATCATATCTTCAAAATTGTAGGATATGATACACATATCTTCCAAGCCTGATCCATCAACAATTAATGGATTAACAATTGAGAATTTACCTAGATATAAAGCATTCAATAATTTAAGTTTTATGCCAGTATTTTGATTTGTGTAAAGGACATTAATATGAGCTTCCTTGATTAAAGTGTGTATTTCATTAGTTGACAGATTTGATTTTAGAGATATATTGTCAAATTTGTTGCATAACGATATCAATTCTTTTGGTGGATTATTGCCAGCTATAATAGATGGTGTTTTAATTTTTGAAAAGACATTTTTGATAAGTTCAATAGCAGCTGTGTAATTTTCTGGTACAGATAAATTTCCATGATATAAAATGTAATTCCCTTTTTTACCAGGATTATCCGTGCTAGTATTTGTATGAAAAGCAGGCACATATAATGTTTTTCCAAATTTTTTATTGAAATACTTGAAATCATTTCGACTTATAGCAGCGATTTTATCAGCATGTTTTAAAATAGCTTCATATTTTTTTAACTTTTCAGCTTCTATTCTGAAAAAATATTTCTTAAAGTATCTAAACTCTGAATTCTCAAGATGTTTGTAATAATGATGCTCAATATTATGCGTTCTTACAAGCTTGAATCTGTTGGACAAACTAGGGTCATTCAGATAATATGTACAATGCAAGCCTTCAAATAATATAGGGGCATTATCTTTTTGTAAATTTTTCAAAAGTGCATCACTATTTCTTGAATTAACAATATAAGGCTTGGAACCAACGAATGGATTTTTATAGATTTTACGAGGATAATAATTAACTTCTAAGCAATACTTTCTGAGTTCAGATTTACTGTGCTTACGACCATAATAATATATATGTAGCTTGATATCAAAACCCTCATCATAAATAGCTTTAATTTTATAAAAAATATCAATCACACCACCATAGTCAGCTGGGTATGGGACATCAAAGGCTACAATATGAATTAATCGTCTTTTAGATGATGTCATTGTAAATTTCAATTAATTTTATCTTCTCAATTTCCCAATTAAGATCATGAGATGCTTGTTCACAATTATTTTTCAATTTTTGGTAGGTTTTTGAATCGCTCAATAAAGCATTAATGGTCTTGGATATCTGATCTGGTATAGCATCAGCAAAAACGCAGCAATTATAAGTCATATTTATATTATTATACTCAGGGAATTGATTAGTAATTACAGGAACTCCACAATGAATGTAATCAAAAAACTTATTGCTTAATGAGTAATAATAACTTAACCCCATATTTTCCATTACATTATATCCGATAAATGCGTTATTGGTATAAACAGAAAGATCTTGTGGCTCAATTAAACCTAAAAATTCAATTTTATCTGTCAACTGATTATTATTAACAAGTTTTTTTAATTTTTGATCAATATCTCCACTACCTGCAATTTTCAACTTTAGCGGAATCTCTTTCATTGAAATGATTAGTGCTTCAAGCCCTCTACCTTTATTTAAAGCTCCTTGATATATAATGTAGTCGGTATTGATAGCTTCTATCTTTTTAACGTTGATTTCTGGGCAATTGCGGATAACTTGAAAGATTTTATTGTATTTTTTAGTATAAATATCAGCTATATTTTTCCCTACTGTAATGCCAATATCAACTTTAGGAACAAAGGTCTTTTCAATTAAAAGCCATATTTTTTTAACAAATGGTCTTTCCAATAACTCAGGAACTTCTGTAAAGTATTCATGAGAATCATAAATAATTTTTTTCCTTTTTATTTTACATGCTAAAAATCCTGCTGGTAATGTATCTAAATCAACAGCATGAATTATATCAAACTTTTTAAAAAGCAAGGTAAAAAATACCTTTACATTATACGCTAGGTAAAAAAAGATCCCATGACTAATCAAAAACCTAAATCTACGCTGATAATAAGGGCGTTTAAAGGTATCTACTTCACTCTTTCTTCTTCCCCATAATTCAACATCATAAAACTCACTTAAAGTGTAACAAATTCTAATCATTCGTTGATCGTAGATTACATCATTAATAACTGTTGCTATGACTTTTATTTTTCGTTCCAAGAATATTTATTATTAATTTTAATTAAGTAAGAATTTTCCAATAACCATTGGATATTAGCTATGATTTCATGACCTTCACATGTATCAAATCTAGATATAATTTCTTTTAAATTGATTTTATTATTGAGCGTTAACTCTTTGATTTCAGCGATTAGAGTCTTATTATGACTAGTGAGTTTTATTTTTTTATTTAAACTCCTGCATATATCACAATTTCCACAATTTTTTTGTGAAATTTCCTCAAAATATTTAAGTAAAAATTTTTCTCTACATATAGAAGTATTTTTTACATAATCCTCGATATACCTCTCGCGATATTCTGATTGGTTTTTTAACTGAGAGTATAATTTGGTATCAATGTTAACTTTTGTAGGTCTTGATTTTAAATAGGTAATTGTATTGTTTGAAGATTTAGGTATGTAATCAATAATTCCATCTGCATTTAATTTATTTAATGCAGTTTTAAGCTCAGTAATTGAACAATTTAATCTATCTGATAAAAATCCTATTTGGATATGTATGTAGTTATCAAAAAGGCCAACATAGGTTCTTAAAAGTATTTTGATAATTGAATCTAAATGCTCATTTTTTACCTGATAAGAGTATAAATCTTCATGATTAATTTGAATTTTTATCTTATTTTGATGATGGATATTTTCATTTTTAATATACCCTAAAGAATTAATGATATTAAGAGAATTTAATGCTAAATGAATTGGAATATCAAAATTTTTAGTGAATTCAGATAGGTCAAATTTATAGCTAATTCCCTTCCCAGCTGTGAATGCAATTTGATGGTAGTTATACAAGCAATTTAGAAAATGTTTTATCTGTTCAATTTTTGGAAACTGATGACTAAGAATTTTCGTGTTAGAATTAGCTAATAATATACAATGTGACTTTAAGCCATCCCTTCCTGCCCTTCCAGCCTCTTGATAATATGCTTCAGGACTACTTGGGGTATCAAAATGCACTACAAGTCTAACATCAGGTTTGTCAATACCCATGCCAAATGCATTAGTACAAACAATAACTCGCTCCTCATTTTTTATCCATTTAGATTGAATAGCGTCTCGTTGCCTCATATCCAGACCAGCGTGATAGTAGCAGGCACTTATCTTATTTTTATTTAAGAGATTTGAAATTTCTGATGCCTTTTTTCTGGTATTAACATAAATAATTGTTGAACCTTTAACCTTACATAGAATATCAAGTAATTTATGAAAATTATTATTGTCATTTATAACAATGTAGCTGAGATTTGGCCGGCAAAATGAACTTAAAAAGGATTTGTAATTCGACTGTAAATGTAAATATTTTACAATATCTTTTTTAACGTCTCGATTTGCAGTTGCAGTAAGGGCTATAAGATTTGAGTCTGGGGACAATGCTCTTAATTCACCAATTTTTAAATATTCTGGCCTAAATTGATGTCCCCATTGTGATACACAATGTGCTTCATCTACAACAAAAAAACTAATGTTAATTTGTTTTAAGTAACTTCTGAATAGTTGACTTGATCCTCTTTCAGGACTTAAGTAAACAAACTTGTATTTTTCATTAACAATATTCTGCATTTCAACTCCTAATTCATTAGCAGTTAATCCACTATGTATAGCTATTGATGATATCCCGATTTTTTTTAACTGGTCTACCTGATCTTTCATCAGTGCAATTAATGGACTGAAAACTAAACATACACCACTTTTAGCTAGAGCAGGAAGCTGATAGCAAATACTTTTACCTCCACCTGTAGGTAATTGAACTAGTGAATCATGCCCATTAATAACAGACAAGATAATCTCTCGTTGATTTGGGCGAAAAGAGCTGAACCCCCAATATTTAATAAGTAACTCCTCTATCATAAAAAATTACAATATGGATCGATAAGAAGCTATTAGTAAAGCTCCTAAATTTTTGTGTGGTGGTATGTAGTCCTGAAATCGTTTATGAGCAATAGATCCTTTTATAAAACTCTTATTTAAATTAGTCCATAGTTTTTGCCAATTTAAATCCTCCCCTTTTCTTATGGTTTCATTGAGAGTATAACATAAGCGATCATTCACCAAAAGTGTACCTATCTGTTTACTACTGATAATTTGAGCATCTGGTGAGTATTTTAATACCTGAGAAATAATGTTGTACCCTCCGCAAGAGCCTAAGAAAACAACTTCTGCAGACGGAGTTAAACTCTCTATTGCAGCATCAACAAAATATGAATGCCCTCGATGAACTACGATGTCTGGCCATCTGTTTTGAGACATAAATAAATTATTTATAGCACTTTGCCCAGCATACTCCGTAGATGGTTTATTTGCATATATTTCGATTTTTTTACCTTCAACACTTTTTATTATAACATAGGTTTGATGGTCTTCAATTGTCCAGTTGGGTTTATTAAATGTAGTCAAAAAATGAGTAAAAGAAGTCCTTCCATCCTCATCGTCAAAAAAGAAATGTTGTTGTACATTTTTATTTCCTTTAAAAATACGATCAAGACTTAAAATTTCTAATTCCTTTCTCTGTCTGTTAATTGTTTCATCCATTAAAGAAGCATCACCAATATTACAAACACTTAAAATTGACCCATATAGCTTTTGAACATCCGAATATTCTACTTTACTGTAGTAACTTAAAATGGATTGTTCGAATAATAATTTAGTTGGCACTGATTTTATACTTCCATAAGTGTCAACTAGAGTTACTGCACTGTTCAAATTATCATTTGCATGTTCAATTCCTTGAACGAGTCTATCAAATAATTTTTGTTTCTCAAATTCACCCATTTTTGAGATAAAATCGTCTAACATATTATATCCAGCACACATTTTTATAAATGTCCTGAACTTATTAAATTTTAGTGAAAACATAAATTCATAATTACTTTCAAAAGTGATTTTATTCACTAGACGATTGTACATCCCAAGAAATGTAGAAGTATATATTTCTTCTTCACTATATACAATGAGCGTGTATATTTCATTTGAATTTAAATTTTCAAGTATTCTGAAACGAATAATACCATTTTCTTCATGCAAATCATTGATGATATTGACCTTTTTTAAACATTGGTACTTAAGTGCCTCATTACAGGAATGAGAGCCATATTTAACACCGTTTGATTGCATTTGAATTAAGTATTTGAAAAGAGACTTGTCCGTTTTCGAAATTTGATGTGCTTCACTAATAGATAACCTATTTGTTATAATATCATTGAGTAGAATATATGCTCTTGATATTGGCCCTACTTCCTCATAAATATCATACATAACTTGAGTAGTTTGATTTTTACTCTCTTTAATTTGCTTGTGAATTGAATTCCAGCTATGTAAATAGGTCTTAATTTTCATCGGTGCAATCATCGCAGCTTCATCTAATATGTAATTACTGTATGCTTTATGTTTAAATTGCTTGTAATTTTCCAATACTTTAGAGGGTTCGACGTGAACTGCTTCTAATAAAAATGATTGACTGATATTGTAATTAATGAAGAATGGGATACAATCTAATGATATTAAAACATTACTATTCAATATATTTTTCAGACGACGTGTATCCTTTATTTCTTGTATCTTCAAAACAAGTTCAAAACTTGGGCTAAACTGAGTATATAAGTGAATATTTCTAGTACCGACACTGTTTAGACTATTCTCAATAGTCTTGAGTTGATTTATTTTTTGGTCAATTGACAATGAAAAATCTTGGGCAATATTAACTACTATATCTCGAGATAAATCAAGATATACATAAGTTGCCTGCTTTGATTGAATATCGCTTTTTAAGGTAACTGATCCATCTATCTTTTTGTCTAATTGATCTATTCTTTGCTGTTCATTTTTTATAGACTTGATTAATTCATTAACTTGATCACTCGCCAAGGATGAATAACTTATAAAAAGTAAAACATAAATCGAAAAATAGTAAAAATATTTAGTCATTGATTTTATTAAATATCTCCCATAGCGTTATCCCTGTTGATACTGATACATTAAAAGAATGCTTAACTCCAAACTGTGGAATTTCAATAATCTGATCACACCACTCAAATAAAGATTCGTCAACACCATCCACCTCATTTCCAACGATTAATGCAATTGTTTTATTCTTTGGTAAATCAACCTTTCTTAAAGGTATACTATCCATTGCTTGTTCTAAAGCACAAATATGACAATCATTTAGCTTTGATAGTGCATCTTTAGTTGTTTTATAATAGCACCATTCAACAGATTCATCAGCACCAAGAGCTGTTTTACGGATATCTCTATGAGGTGGTCTTGCTGTTATGCCGCATAAGTAGATTTTTTTTACTCTAAAAGCATCAGATGTACGAAATATGGCACCGACATTATGCATTGATCGAATATTATCTAAAACCAATATAATTGGAGTTTTGGAAACTTTCCTATATTTTTCAACACTCAATCTATTGAGGTCCTTGTTTTTTAACTTGCGAGTCAAAATATTTTAAACTAATTGAGTACGAAGATAAAACACCAAAAAGAAACTCCTCTAATGAAGCAATTTCGTGAGATAAAAGCTTCATATCCTGATACATTGTTATTATTCAGAGTTGGTGATTTTTATGAATTGTTCGGTGATGATGCTGTAATAGCATCAAAAATATTAGATATTGTCCAAACTCATCGAAAAAATGGAGCTGCTGGTAAGGTCGAACTTGCAGGCTTCCCCTATCATTCTCTAGATAGCTACCTGCCAAAATTAGTTCGTGCTGGTCAACGTGTAGCCGTATGTGAGCAGCTTGAAGACCCCAAAAACGCTAAAGGAATTGTTAAAAGAGGAGTTAAGGAATTGGTAACACCGGGTGTTTCTGCTAACGATAAAACCTTGGACAGTAAAAGTAATAACTTCTTAGCATCAATCTATGAGTTAAAAAATAGCTTTGGAGTTGCACTTACAGATTTAAGTACTGGTGAGTTTTTAGTTGCACAAGGAAACCAAACTTATATTGAAAAATTAATTAAATCAATAAAACCTACCGAAACAATCATTAGTAAAAATTATCGAAAGAAATTTACTTCTTTATTCGGAGATGAATTTTACACTTATCCTATTGATCCTTGGTTTTTTGACGAAGAATATTCCAAAGAACAATTATTTAAACATTTTAAGACAGAAACTTTAAAAGGATTTGGAATCAGTCACATGGATGAGTCAATCGTTGCTGCTGGTGCAATTATTCACTATTTAAACCAAAATCATCATATTGATTTAGAACACATTAACAGTGTTAAAAGGATTGATGAACAAGAATTTGTATGGATAGATTCATTTACATTAAAAAATCTAGAAATAATTGAGAGTAATCATCCTAATGGGATAGCTCTTCTAGAAATAATTGACCAAACTTTAAGTCCTATGGGTAGCAGACTTATGAGAAACTGGTTATTATTTCCATTACTTGATTTAAATCAAATCAGTTATAGACAAGAAGCTATCGAATATATACTTTCAGACGATAGTTTTCATAACAACTTAAACTCGGAAATAACAAAAATTGGTGATTTAGAAAGAATCATAGGTAAAGTTGCTTTAAGAAGAATTAATCCTAGAGAATTACTCCAATTGTCTTCTGCATTAAAATCGATACAAAAAATTCAAAATGAGTGTCAATCAATTAATCATCAATCGATTCAACGGTTTTCAAATACTCTGAATGAAAATAAAGAAATCATTAAACTTATTGATTCACATATATCTACAGATGCTCCAGTCATACCTAGTAAGGGTGGAATTTTTAATTCAGGAGTTAATGAGGAGTTAGATGAATATTTATCCATTTCAAAAAACAGTAAGGATCATCTCATCGGCATTAAGAATAGAGAAAGTGAATTAACAGGAATATCAAGCTTGAAATTAGCTTTTAATAATGTATTTGGGTATTATTTAGAAGTAACAAACACACATAAAGATAAAGTTCCTGAACATTGGATTCGAAAGCAAACTCTAGTAAACGCAGAACGCTATATAACACCCGAACTTAAAGAATTTGAAGAGAAAATTTTACTTGCAGAAAGTAAAATTACTGAAATTGAGACTCAACTGTTTAGCGAATTTGTAAATCGTTTAATCGTTTATGTTACAGTTATCCAGTCAGATGCTCGTCTTGTAGCTGAGATTGATTGCTTGAATAGTTTAGCTCATGTTGCCAAAAAGAATAATTATTCAAAACCATCAGTAACAAAAGACTTCCATATTGCGATAAAAGATGGAAGACATCCTGTGATTGAAAAACAGTTGCCACTGGGTGAAGATTACATTCCTAATGATATATATATAAATCAAGACGATCAACAAATAATAATTTTGACTGGCCCTAATATGAGTGGTAAATCAGCATTATTAAGGCAAACAGCTTTAATTGTTGTACTATCTCAAATTGGCTCATATGTGCCAGCCAGACATGCAGAGATTGGGTTAGTAGACAAAGTATATACTCGTGTAGGTGCATCTGATAATATATCGCAGGGTGAGTCAACATTTATGGTTGAAATGGTAGAGACAGCCTCAATCTTAAATAATCTATCTGATCGAAGCTTAGTTATTCTTGACGAAATTGGTAGAGGAACGAGTACTTACGACGGTGTCAGTTTAGCTTGGAGTATAGTAGAGTTCATGAACAACATTGAATATAAACCTAAAACACTATTTGCTACACACTATCATGAATTAAATCAACTTGAAAACTTAAATAATGGCATTGTCAATTATCATATAAGTACTGAAGAGAAAAAAAATAAAGTAATATTCCTCAGAAAAATAAAAAAAGGTGGTAGTGAAAACAGTTTTGGAATTCATGTAGCTCGCATGGCTGGAATTCCTAAACCAGTTGTAAAAAGAGCAAATCAAATCTTAATTCAGTTAGAAAAAGATAGAGTAAACGTAAACACTAAGGGTTTGAGTAAAAAAACTTCACCCAATATTCAGATGAACCTATTTCAACTTAATGACCCTAAAACGACACAAATAATAAATCTATTAAACAACATAGATGTTAATACTTTAACACCTGTAGAATCATTAATGAAATTAAATGAGATTAAACAATTGCTCGAGAATTAGCTTACTAATAATATTTTGCTTTGTGTTTGGTATTTCAAAATCTCAAAACAGCTGGGTTTATTTTGATAGTAAATGTTCTAAAGCAGAAGACTTTTTTAAGGCTAGTGTATGTAAAGAATTTATAGATCAATTTAAAAGCGATGGTATCCCTATAATTGGTCAAAGTAAATGGCTTAATGCAGTATGCATATCTAATAAATTCATAAATCGAGCGAAGTCTTATTCATTTGTATCACAAATTATTTCAATGGGTCAATATGACCATCAAAATAATTCTATTCATGAAAATTATAATTATGGACAAAGTGATTGGCAGTTGGATATGATTAATCTCACAAACTATCATAAACAGGGCAATACGGGGAAAGACATTACAATTGCACTTTTTGATGGTGGATTTTGGAAAGTGGATAGTTTACCCATTTTTGATTCGCTATGGTCTAATAATCAAATTATTGCAACTAAGGATTTTGTAAGTAATGGTTCTATGAAATTTGATCAAAGTACCCATGGCATGCAGGTTTTAGCTTTGGCTGGAATAAATTACCCAGATAGCATGATGGGTGCCGCACCAAAGGCAAATTTTGTACTCGCTCGAACTGAAAACACATCTAGTGAAACACATCTTGAGGAACTAAATTGGGTAAATGCCTTTGAATGGGCAGATTCAATTGGTGTTGATATTATTCATTCCAGTTTGGGATATTCTCTTTTTGATACACTACAAGGTGATTATACTTATAAAGATATGGATGGAAAAAGTACAATAATCACTATTGCGGCTCAAATGGCTGTTGATCGTGGCATATTTGTGACAAATAGTGCTGGAAATTCAGGTAATAAGCCTTGGTATTACATTACTGCCCCATGTGATGGAAAAGATGTATTGTGTGTTGGTGCTGTTGATAGCTTTCGTCAAATAACTTCATTTTCAAGTAGAGGCCCATCATCAGACGGAAGAATAAAACCAGAGGTTTGTGCTATGGGACGGAAAAATACAATACCTGATTCCAAAGGTATTTTGATAACAGGAAGTGGTACATCATTCTCAGGCCCATTAATTGCTGGAATGGTAGCTTGTCTCAAATCTAAACATTCTGAACAACCAAATTATCAGATTTTCAATGCAATTATTGAGAGTTGTCATCAATATGAAACCCCTGATTTTGAGTATGGTTATGGTATTCCTGATGTTTTAATTGCCGACAGTATTTTAAACAGTTTACCATCTGCTAGTGTTAAGAAAACGTCAAAATTAGATGCTACTGTAAGTCCTAATCCAACTAGTAATACTCTGCAAATTCGAACGGAACCACAGTCCATTTATTACCTGACAAATAATCACGGAAAACTAATCAAAAACGGTAAACTGTCTAATTGGATAAATTTCATAGATGTATATGATTTAATTGAAGGAATTTATTACCTAGAAATTAAAAATGGAAATAAAAATATTACTAAGAAAATTATAATCAATTAATAACATCATCATGATTATTTAATATTCATTTAATTAATTTGTTTTATAATGAAAAAATATTTTGCTGAGTTTGCTGGCACCTTTTTACTTGTCTTTATGGGAGTTTGGAGTATTGAATATAGCAATGTCAATTTATCTGAAAATTTCCAGGCCTCTCTTTGCTTGATTACTGTTATTTTTGGATTAGCTGTTACACTTGCCATATTAATGTTTGGAAATAGTTCAGGTGCACATATA
>CESO01027109.1_pt1 | contig 33619 bp, 28 predicted proteins | sample 356341 | NCBI WGS metagenome assembly CESO01 (sample SAMEA2621812, study PRJEB7988) | marine metagenome | biome: marine biome (ENVO:00000447); feature: deep chlorophyll maximum layer (ENVO:xxxxxxxx); material: "saline water (ENVO:00002010), including plankton (ENVO:xxxxxxxx)" | depth 35 m | reverse complement strand
TCATGTGTCATCGGTCTCTACCATTCGTTCCTGTTTATGATCACTTCCTAAAGGCATGACCAGGGCACAATCGCTAGCCTCAAGCGAGAACGCATTTAAGCCCCTTTTGCCGACAATGGCTGGTGCTCGTGAATGCTGTCCTAGACTCGAGTCATGTTTCCCACCGGTACCAATCAAGACGTTTCCGTGGAGCCGCTTTCTGAGCGGCTTGAGCTGCGGTTGAGCCCTTCACTTCGCAATCGGCCATTCAGATGGATGCCTTTGTGTCAGGATCCCGTAGAATGCTCCGATCAGGAGGATTCTCGATGCGACTACCCATTGGAACTGTTTCAGGCTTGATTCTGGCCATGGCATTCATCTCGCCCATGACTGGGTGTGATCCGCTCTCCACCAAGGATCTTGGCCAACAGAGATCCGAGATTGCGGTCGAAGGCCAGCTTGCCATGAGACAGGAGGATGGAACACTTCAGACTCCCTCCGATGCGGAGCTGCAGCCCAATGTCAATATGGTGCAGGATCCGTTTGATCCGGATCCGTTCATCGCTCGGCGAACCCAGGAACTCAGCAGCCGTGAGGATGAAGGCACCGAGGTGCCAGACGCGATGGGTGAGGGAATCGGTACGGATCCCATGCAGGTCGATCCATCCGGCGACATCGGCCAGCCCTGAGTTCGATCCATCGAGCTACCACAGTCGAGCGGCTCCACGAACGCCGCTGCTGTCCCCATGCATGGCTCGCACGATCCGGGTCGACACGGTATCGCTGAAGACCCAGCTCTCCAGCATGGACGGGATCCTGTCATAGATTCCGCTGATACTGTTCAGCCCACCTCCGACCACGATGACATCCGGATCAACCACATCCACGATGATGGCCAGACCTCGAGCGAGTCGATGAAGCCACTGTTCCAGCAAATCGCTGCAATCCGGATTCACATCCATGTCTGTGGCCCGATCGATCACCAGCCCTCTTTCTCGAGCCTGGGCTTCCACGGCAATGCCGCTCAGGAAGGTCTCGAGGCAGCCACTTCTTCCGCAGTAGCATGGTTGCCCGGGAATCTCATGGCTTTCTGGCCAGGGCAGAGGCATATGGCCCCATTCGCCAGCTACCGCATTGCAGCCCAGTACTAGTGAACCATCGACGACCAATCCGCCCCCGATACCCGTACCCAGAATGATTCCGAAGACGATGCCCGCTCCAGCTGCTGCGCCGTCCGTCGCTTCACTGAGTGTCAGGCAGTTCGCATCATTGGCCAGTCGAACGCCTCGATCGAGCACTCTGGAAAGATCCTGTTCCAGAGGATGTCCATTGAGGCAGGTCGAATTGGCGTTTCTCATCAGACCGGTAGTGGGAGAGAGGCTTCCTGGAACACCGATGCCCAGAGGCAGTGGATCCAACGACGCCTCCGATTCGATCTGACGGACGAGATCACGAATCGCCTCGAGGGTCCCTTGGTAATCACCGGAGGGTGTGGGTGTTCTCGCCGTCGACACGGTTGTGCCACTGGAGTCGAGAAGCGCTGCTTCTATCTTCGTTCCACCCAGGTCCACACCTAGTCGAAAGGGGCTGTTCATAGGGGTGAATTGTACCCAGACGGTTTCACGGTGCCTCCTGGGCGGATTGAGGCGACGCCTGTTGCCGGAGATGTCGAATCTCGTGTAAAATACGCGGCTCGCTCGGCCCCGTCGTCTAGCGGCTAGGACATGAGGTTCTCATCCTTAAAACGGGAGTTCGATTCTCCCCGGGGTCATTTCGGATGGAAGTCGGAAGCCGGTTCCACTGGGGAGCCGGTTTCCTCTCGCTGGAAGCCACCAGACGCCGTTTGATCAGCAGTCCTCTCGATGCACCGCTGCCGATGCGGGATCCGACACATCCACTCGAAGTAGATCCTCCCCACAGAGGATGCGCCCACCATAGTCATGGTGGATCATCTCGATGAGACGAGACTCGTCGAATCGAGGTGGTACGAAATGAGTGAGTATCAGACATCCGACATTGGCTCGAGCCGCGATGGCTCCGACCTGATCCGCCGTCGCATGGTAGGAGGCCACCTGATCGATCGTCTCCTGCGACCGGACGCCTTCCAGTGGTTGCATTTCATGCTTGAGCAGCACATCGTGCACCAGGACATCGCAGTCCATGGCGGCTTCGATCAGTGTGTCGCATGGACCGGTGTCGCCACTGAGCACGAGGTGTTCATCATCTTCCTTGAACGAATAGCCGAAGGCTGGCGCCATCGGTCGATGGTCCACCTCAAAGGCGTCTATCGACATGTCCCCGATATCCATGCTGGCGCCATGACCGATCTCGGTGATCTCGACATCAAGCCCTTCCACCGATGGTCGTCTCTCATGTCTCACACGACCCTCGAGCTCGGGCCTCCAGACCTCGAGAAGATTACCTACGAATTCCTGTGTTCCAGCGGGCCCGACGATCTGGTGGCCACGCGATCTTCCCTGGTGCCATGATGAAATGATGAATTGAAACAGATCCATGACATGGTCGGAGTGAAGGTGGGTCAGGAGCAGAAGATCGATGTCCGATCCAGGTGTTCCGGCGGCCAGAAGCCTTTGTGTGACTCCGGATCCACAGTCGACCAGGACACGTGCCCCATTGCCGGCACGTACGAGTGCGGAGGGGCCATATCGACTGGTGTCGACGGCTGGGCATCCTGTACCGAGAAGGTGAAGTTGCATCTGCGAGCCATGCTATCACGCCATCGCCTGTGAAGTTGTCAGGTCGATCCCGATGGCATCACTTGTTCTTATGAGGAGTCCCGAGTGATTTGGGCACCCTCGTCTTGGGAAAGTCGAACCGGCCTTCTCTGTTTGAACTCAAGTGCTGGTCATGGGGCTGGTGCTTCAAGGATTCGTGGACACCAATGTTGTCCATGAGTATCGCGAGATCCTTGGCCGTGACGCTCCCATCCCTGTTCAGATCCCGGCTTGCCTCGGCAGACCATGTGTCGGTACCCATGGCCCAGTCAACGATATCCTCGGATGCCCAGGGGAAGTGGGTTTCTGAATCGATCGAATCCGATCCACAGCCGAACATATTGCCTCCCATGTCATGCCAGCCGAACGGAGAGCCTGCATATGCATCTTCATGCGAGTTTTCGCAGAAGAACGTGGTGCCCAGTGCAAGGCGTCGTTTGTCGAGTGAGCCTGATGGGTCGAACTCGTCAAATTCGATCGAGCTATTCTCGAGTATGGCTGCAACGGGCGCCAGGTTCGAGACGACCTGACTGTCGTTGACGACCGTTACGAGACTCTCCGCATCGAGTTGAATGGCTGCCGCATCTGATGAGATGTTGTCGCGAGCATCGATTCGATGGACATTCAGGAACAGCGGCCCCAGGGTGGCGTCTCTTGTGCCTGCGATGAACATGGCCGAGCCCGTTCGTGAATCATTCTGTTCGAATTTCATGTCTGACAACTCGAATTCATACTTGTGGGCTGGTTCGTTTGTCGAGACGGACATGGCGAATCCACCTCCATGACTCGCGTGGTTGCCGGTAAACGTCAGGTCACGAGCGATCACGGACTTCGGATGAAGTCCGTCGTTATCGTCAGAATCGTGTACGGATACGTGGAGACCGCCTCCCATGCTGGAGAGTTCATTCTGGAATCGCCTGTTATGACGTACTCCCTGTTCCCATTCTCCGATGTGAAGCCATGTCCGGGCTCGTGGTGCAAAGCCGCGATCCTCGTCTGCAAGCAGTTCAGGCCAATCTGACATCGATGACGTCTTCGCAATCCATGAGTCCCCGTGAACCTGGTTCCTGCTGAAACTGCAGTTGTTCAGATGTGCGTCATTCGACTTCACGAACGCGCCACCTCCGGCGCCTCTGGAAGCGATGTTGTCATTGAAGTCACAGTTGTCCAATGTGATCGCGCTGTGGATGGGGGCGGGGCCGTGGAGCGTGCTGAAGCTGTCACGATCTCGCCATGTAAGCGGTCGTCCTGAAAGGGTGTGAAGTCCGCCTGGGGTGATCCAGTCGACCTCGGTCACAGTCCAGTACTTGGAATCATCCACGTAGAAGTACAGTCCTCCTCCGCAGTCTCTGGCATGATTTCCTTCGAACCTGCTGTTTGTGATCTCAGCATCGACTCCCCATGCCTGATGGCCATGGTATGCGCAGATGCCGCCTCCATGCCATTCACTCTCGTTTGCGGCAAAGGTGCAATGATCGACTGTCATTGTCAGTGAATGCGGAACATGCACTTCTGTTCCATTGTGGGTGTGGGCGTAGATGTACCAGAGTTGCCCCCACAGAACCCCGGCGCCACCGAATCTGGATGTATTACCTTGGAACACCGAATTCGAGACATCTATGTTGCCATCGCATCTGACGGCGCCATACCAGCCGGCATTGTCGCTGAACTGACATCTTTCAATAACAAGATTGGAAGGTGAATAGTCGTAATCGACGTATCCATTGCGATAAAAACGCTCCACATGGATACAGGATGCGAGATTTGGAATCGGTTCATCAGGATGACGCATCGACAGGCATGATTCAAATTGGCAGTCTCGAACAGTGATCTCGCTGTCGTTTGCCACAATGGCACCGATGCAGTTCCTGAATGTGATTCCCTCGATATGAAGTGATGAACCCAGGTGTTTTCCATGAATGCCGCGAAATCGATCACGGCCGTCGATGATGGTCACCGCCGGGCCGTGGGAGCTGCGTATGACCAGATCGTCCTGTCTAACCATACCCATGTATGAAGTGATAAATGAGGGCGAGCCGCTCAGTACTGGATCGTAGATGCCGGGCGCCAGAACGATCTCGTCTCCGGGCTGTGCCATGTTCAGGGCCATTTGGATGGAGGCGTACTCGCCGGTCTCTCCTGTGGGATCAACTCTGATTACCCCACCTTGCGTGAAGCATGTGCTCAAGGAGATGATCGCGATGACGGTGATGAGTACATGGTTTGGTCGCATATTCGATTCCCGGAGTGGTCATTGAGGTGGATGGGTGGCTCTAACCCATCTATGTCTCCCGGATCAGGATGTGAGATAGGAAGTATCTCCATTCGGCCTGATTCATCGGATGAGGCCGTGGATGATGGATAGGGCACGAAAAAAGCCCCCAGTTGGGGGCTCTCAATGGCGATGACAGGATTTGAACCTGTGACCTAGGGTTTATGAATCCCTCGCTCTAACCAGGCTGAGCTACATCGCCAGAGGGAATAATCCACCAGTCTACCAGTACGAGGGATGTTCATCCACAGGTACTAGGTGCGGCGGAAGAGCTCTGGGTGGGTGGTACGGCGGTATTCGCGGAAGGCTCCGGTATCCATCTGGTCGAGACCTCCTCACGAGTGAGCGAGGGAGTGCTTCTCAGGATGGCGGCCGCCAGAAGACCCATGAACATGGGCTGGGGGTTTAGGGGCCTGCTGGTCAGTTCAGGGTGGTACTGGGCGGCGACAAAGTAGGGGTGGACCGATCTGGGCAGCTCGAGGAACTGCATGATTGGTTGGTCAGGATGACGACCGGAGAAAATCAGGCCGGCATCCTCGAGTTTCTCGATATACGAGGGGTCGACCTCGAACCTGTGTCGGAATCGTTCCCGGACACTGCTGGCCTGACCGTACAGGAAGCTTGCCAGTGAATTCGGCGTGAGGGCCACATCCTGGCCGCCAAGTCGCATGGTGCCGCCAAGATCCTCGATGAGTTTCTGGTCGGGCAGTTCCGAGATGACCGGCTGAGTGGCATCAGCGAGGAATTCAGTCGAATTCGCGTCCTTGAAGCCGGCCACGTGGCGAGCGTATTCAATGACGGCCATCTGGAACCCAAGGCAGATTCCCAGGAATGGGATCTTGTTTTCCCGCACCCACTGGACACTGCTGATCTTCCCATCGACACCTCGTTCGCCGAACCCGCCCGGCACGATGACGGCATGGAGATCCTGCTCACTCAGCTCCTGACTGGCATCCTTGATTTCAGTGGTGTCGATCCACTTGATGTTGGGCTTGACAGACAGATGGGTCGAGGCGTGCTCGATGGCCTTGTCGATCGAAGCATAGGCATCACGCAGGGCGGTGTATTTGCCGAGGATTCCGATATTCACTTCATACCGGCGTGGGCTGGTGAGTCCTTCGGAGAACGACTTCCAGTTGCCTCGATGCTTGTCTTCATGAACGGTGTTGACTCGATTGTGGCAGTTGAGGATCGTGAGTATCTCGCGATCAAGCCCCTGGGCCCTCATGGCCTCCGGGATGGTGTAGATCGATTCACGGTCATGCATGGAGATGACCCGCTGCAACGGTACGTTCGAGAACATCGAGACCTTCTCTCTGACGGTCTCCTCCACGGGTCGCTCTGCTCGACAGGCGATGATGTGCGGCTGAATGCCTGATTCCATCAAACGCTTGATACCCAGCTGTGCAGCCTTCGACTTCTGTTCTCCAAGCGTCGGTGGATCGAGAACATAGGTCAGTGCGACGAAGCAGGCTCGTCCCTGCCCCTCCTCGAAAGCCAATTCCCTCAAGGCCTCGATGTAGAACCCGTTCTCATAGTCCCCGACTGTACCGCCAACTTCGATGAAGACCAGGTCCGCCGGTGCGCCATCGGGGCCACCGGTCATGGCCAGTTGCCTCAGTCTCCGTTTGACCTCGCCCGTGACATGGGGAATCATCTGGACATCGCGTCCCAGATAGCCACCTCGTCGTTCGCGATCAAGTACTTCGGTGTAGATCTGTCCGGCCGTAGTGAAGTTCTGGACGGAGAGGTTCTGATCGAGCATTCGCTCGTAGGTTCCCAGGTCCATGTCGCATTCCGTGCCGTCATCCAGCACGAACACTTCACCATGTCGATACGGGTTCAGCGTTCCGCTGTCGACATTGAGATAGCCCTCGAGTTTGACGGGAGCGACCGCCAGTCCCTTGTCCTTGAGCAGCTTGGCCAGGGAGGAGGAGAAGATCCCCTTGCCCAATCCACTCATGACCGTGCCGAGTACGGCAACGTAGGAAGTCCGGCCTGGCACATAGCCTTCCGGGTGAGGGGAGAAGAACTCTGTTGTCTCGGAAGTCTGGCCGAATTGGCTCAGGAACGATCCAACTCGTGCGTCATGATCCTGGTGGGGCATGTCCGAGTGTACCGCGCAGATGGGTTTGGTTTCAATACGGATATCAGCTGTTCGATCGTCGAAATCTTTCCACGAAGGCCTGATATTGCTCAGGGGTGTCGATTCCCACATGGGAGCAGTCGTGGATGCCCACGGCTATGCGGTATCCATGCTCGAGAATCCGAAGCTGTTCCAGCTTTTCGAGCTCCTCGGCCGGAGTCGGCTCGAGTCCGGCATATACAGACAGAAACTCTCTGCGATAGACATAAAGGCCCACATGCCTGAGTCGATCCCGGTTTCCGGAATCATCTCGATCGAAGGGGATGCCGGAACGAGAGAAGTACATGGCTCTATTGGCGTTATCCAGAACAACTTTCACGATATTGGGGTCGCAGGCATCATCCGATGGGCTCAGGGGAGCTGCGATTGTCCCAACCTGGCAGTCAGGCGCATCTTCAAGAGCCGTGATTCCAGCTTCAATGACGTCTGGGGAGATCTCAGGCTCGTCCGCCTGGATATTCACGACAAGGTCAGCGTCCATGGAATCCACCACTTCCGCTATTCGGCTGGTTCCATTGGGGTGTTCGCTGCCGGTTCGGCAGGCCTCGAATCCATGATCTCTGGCAGCCTGAAGAATGGAATCGGCATCACTGGCGATGAGTATCCTCTCCAGGCGATTGCAGGCCGCCGCCGACTTGGCCACATGGATGATCAGAGGCAGACCGGTTTCGTCCGCGAGTGCCTTGGCGGGGAAACGCACGGATTCCAGACGAGCCGGAATGATGCCGATCACACCAGGCACGAGTCAGGCGATCTCACGGCTGAGTTGGTCGATTTCCTTGCGGCGATCACGAATGTCGCGATAGCTGATGTCCTTCCTCGCGATCCATGAGCAGATCTCCAATGCCTCCTTGGCCAGCTGGCCATCACGCTCCATACGGGCGTGGGCGATCAATGAGATCATGAGGTTGTATCTGATCTCCAGCTCGAGATCCTTGTTGCTGGAATCGATCGATTCAAGGACTTCCTTGTATTCGGCGACGGCTTCCGAATGCCATTCCTCCAATGCGAAGCACTTGCCCAGATAGTGTCCGGACATGGCGCGAAGCTTGGGTTCGTCCTTGGCCTTCTGGAAGCATTCCATGGCGGTGGGAAGATCACCGCGTCTGAAGGCGACGTCGCCCAGCTGATACTTCAGGCCGCGATCGGTCGGGTATTTCTCGGTCCGATCGGAGTACTCGTTCGCTTCGAGTTCAAGAAGTTCGGAGGTCTGTTTTTCGAAGCGGTCATTCATCGCCGGCTTGTCGGCTTCGGCTGCGGATGCAAGCTCATGCTTGATCTTGGCCAGGTTGGATCTCGCTCGATTGATCCCGATATCACCGGCATTCATTCTGAAACGGTATTCGCCGGTGTCCTCGTACCCCTTCAGGTAGATTCGCTCGGCTTCATCGAGAGACTTGTCCGATCCCTCTCGTCTGAGGAGCTGTGCATACTTGTTGAGGATGTCAGGGACCTCTGGACTCGTTTCATAGGCGTGCTTGGCCTTCTCGAGACTGGATTCCCGTGATCCACCAGCGCCGGCGAGGGAATCCTCTTGACTGAGTTCTCTCTGCTTGTCGGCATCCTTGATGAACTCGCGGAAGCCACCTTCCTTGCCAGCGGCCTTTTCATAGCCACCCTTGGCCATGGCGCGTTGGGCGGCAAGATCCTTCAGTTCATCGTCGAGCTTCGAATCGGTGGAGTCCATCTCCATGGCGATGGTGCCCGATGCGATGGCGATGTCCCATTCGCCGCACTCGCCGGCCAGATTCTTCAGTTGCAGCAGATGTGAACGGCTCACCTTCTTGCCACGTCGGATCAAGGTCAGGATGATCGGACAAAGATGGCTGGCAAGGCTGTATTTCTCGCAGCCGATGGCCGCTTCGAGCGCCTTGAGGGCCAGGGCCGACTTTCCAAGCTCGCCAGTCCAGGCCAGCATGGCCATGGCCAACTTGTCGGATGGATAGGGACCATCGAGTTGCTTGATGTCCTTTGATGAGATCTTCTTTCCACCGTTCTTGTGGTGCTGCTGGCCGACTGCCAGCATGCTTTCCTGGGCGGAGATCGAGTCGGGGTCGAATTTCAATCCATTGGCGTAGTACACCAGTGCAGAGGCGTACTGATGTGAATCAGCCATGGATTTGGCGTGCTTGAACCACTTCTGGGCCTTGCCTGGATCGGGCTTGAATGCCTTGAGCTCCTCCTTGGGAGCGGAATCATCGGGTTTCTTTCGGAAGATGGCCACGGAAGTGTCGAATCCTGAATTAGAGAGGCTCTGTGAAGTTGCTCTGGAATCCTGCAAGGGTACCAGATCAGATTATGCGGCTCCTGCAGCCGAGGCAACATGGAAAGGGGGGATGTGGCCCTCCAGATGCGGTCTCCCGTACCATACCTCTCATGGAGATCGATCCCTCAGCTCTGGATATTGTAATTCATCCGGCACAAGTGCTGCGTCAGGTGGCCAAACCCGTACCAGCTGTTGACGATTCCGTCCGTGCAGTCATCGAACGAATGACTGAAGTGATGGAGGAATACGAAGGCATTGGGCTGGCAGCACCTCAGGTGGGGCTCCCGTGGCGTCTATTCGTCACCAGAGATCCCGATGAGCGAAGGAGAGTCGTCGCCTGGATCAATCCCGAACTCGAGGTGGTTGAGCCCGAAGAGGCCTCTTCTGAAGAAGGTTGTCTGAGTCTGCCTGGAGTCCTTATTCATGTCTCGAGACCCCTGTGCGTTCGAATCAAGGGGCTTGATGAACATGGAGAAACGGCTGAATCGATCTCCAGCGACCAGTTCGCCAGAGTCTGGCAGCATGAGAATGATCATCTCAATGGCGTCCTCATCATCGACAAGATGTCGTCTATGGACCGCATTCGAAACCGTCGTGCCCTTCGCGAGATGAAAAGAGGTTGAGCCGTGCGGGTTGGTTTCTTTGGTTCAGGCGCATTTGGTCTTCCCACGCTCAAGGCGATCATGGCCGAGCACGAGCTCGTCTTCGTGGCAAGTCAACCCGACCGACCGGCAGGCAGACGTCGTCAGCTCAGGGCAACCCCGATATCCGAACTGGCCATGGAGGAATCGGTCAGGCTGCTCAGGCCGGAAAAGCTGGATGATGAGCAGATCGCCACGATTCGATCCATTGACGTCGATGCCTGGGTTGTGATCGCGTACGGACTCAAGCTTCCCGAGAGACTCCTCGAGGGCCGCTTCGCCTGCAATCTGCATGGCTCGCTGCTGCCAAGGTGGCGTGGAGCTGCGCCGATACAGAGATGTCTCATGGCCGCGGACGAGATGAGCGGCGTGAGTGTCATCACGCTGGCATCCGTCATGGACGCCGGCGACATCCTGGCCGAGGTGGCGACACCGATCGATCCACTCGAGACCGCTGGCGAACTCCATGATCGGCTGTCGCTTCTGGGGCCGTCGGTCGTTCTGGAGACGCTTTCGTCGCTTGAATCGGGAGCACTGGCCCCGAAAAGCCAGCGGGAAGAGGACATCACCTTCGCGGCAAAGCTCTCAAGAGCCGAGGCGACGGTCGATTTCTCCATGACGGCGGACCGCGTACGTGGTCAGGTACATGGATTGACCCCCTGGCCAGGTTGCGACGTCAGGATCGGAGACTCCGTACTTCGGCTTCGCCGTGTACGGTCACATGAAGTGTCTCACGATGCGAAGCCCGGAACACTGCTTGATTCCGGCCTGTTCGCATGCGGTGTCGATCAGGGCGGTGCCATCGAGATACTGGAGGTTCAGCCTGCCGGTGGGCGGACGATGGCCTGGGCCGATTGGCTTCGAGGCCACCCCTTGCCCGAGGGCCAGAGGATGGAATCGACATGAAGCGATTCATGCTCACGCTCTGGGATCTGCTCAAGACTGCCGAGCCGACGAAGCCGGTGTTCGACCGATCCCGTCCCGGGCCCGAGCCACCCAAGCCTGGAGGAGCCATCACCTCCAAGGGCATGCAGGGCCAATACGATCAGCTTGTCGCAGACATGAAATCCCAGTGGGGAATTCGGATACACCGATGGCGAACCTCCACGAGTGGCTGTGCATGGGAACTGCGGGACAGATCAGGTCATATCGATCGAATGATCGAATCGCCGTACCCCAAGGGCCCGATGAGTTGCGCGGTATTCCTTCACGAAGTGGGTCATCATGCCATCGGATTCAGCAGGTACTCGCCAAGATGCCTGGAGGAGTACATGGCCTGGGACTGGGCGATCAGGATGATGGAATCCAGAGGGCTCAATGTCACGGATCGTGTTCGCAAGAGAATGGATGATGCCGTTCGGTATGCCATCGCCAAGGCGTTGAGGAGAGGGTTGAGACGGATGCCCGAGCCTCTGATTCCCTATCTGCCCGAGGGGCATCGTTTCAGGCCATCAGATCAACGAACGCCCCAACAGAAACAGGTTGGCTGACAGGCGCGTCTCCCATTGGGGCTATCTCGGCAGCGGTCGGTGCCATGGTCGCCAGTGCCGGTGGTGGATTCACGGCCTGTCGCTCATTCCAATGAGGGCGGGCCGATGACAGTTCGGCTCCATCGGACAACGGCCCGGGCTTCTCGTAGATGACCGTTTCCTGCCCGGAAGTCTGGGGCAGAAGCCCATCGAAGAGATACTCATATCGAAACAGCAGCCACCAGAGTCCGGGGCTCCATGTGACCTGGTCGGCCATTCGTGGTGGCATTGATGCCTGGGGGGCATGATTCACGGCTGGTGCACAGTCGTTGACGAATCGGCTCGGGTTCAGTGGCAGGAGACTTGCGGCGGCGTTGGAATCGATCGTATTCATGCTCTTGAAAGAGCAATGGACGATCCGATCACATGATCCGGCTCATGAGATCTCGCTGATCCGATAAAGAGCGATCGCCACGCTTGCTCAGCGGCATCATCCAGTGGATGATCATCTGTTCGGGCCGGTGGGTCTGTGAGAGATGATGCCCAGGATCAACATGAAGGTTCCTGAAAACATGCATATTGACGATCTTGACTACGACCTACCCGATTCCCTGATCGCAACTCGGCCCGTCGAGCCGAGGGATTCAGCTCGACTGATGGTCGTGCATTGCGGATCCGGAACGATCGAGCACAGGCATGTCAGCGACCTGCCCACCTATCTGAGAAGCGATGACACGATCGTTCGAAATCGATCGCGGGTTCTACCGGCCAGATTTCGTGGGCATCGAGTGGAAAGTGGCGGCGTCGTTTCCGGTCTTTTTCTCAAGGAGCACAGCGAGGGATGCTGGCTTGTGATGCTCAAGAGCAATGGACGACTCCGGGAGGGAGTCGTCATCCAGCTGGAGCATTCCGGCCCGACTCTTGAATTGATCGAGCGTCGCGAGTCCCATTGGATCGTTCGTCCCCACAGTGACGAGTCGGCCCAGCAGATCCTGTCGTCCTGCGGTCTGACTCCACTGCCTCCCTACATACTGAGGGCTCGGGGGGATGACGATATTCCAGATGAATACGATCGTGAACGCTACCAGACCATCTATGCAAGAGAACCCGGATCGGTCGCGGCACCGACAGCTGGATTGCATTTCACAGACTCGCTCGAGAAGACACTCAGGGCGGAGGGTGTCTCCTTTCTGGACGTCATTCTCCATGTCGGACCAGGGACATTCGCTCCGGTCATGACCGACACGCTGGATGATCATCCCATGCATGAGGAATGGTGCAGCATCGATGGGGGGACTCTTTCTCGATTGACGAGCCCGGATCGGACCGGCAGGATCGTGTCGATTGGGACCACGACCGCTCGAGTGCTTGAATCCTTGCCGGAACACCATGCCGATGGAGACTGGTCGGGCTTGACGGACCTCCTGATCTCGCCACCCTTCAACTGGCGGTTCGTGGATGTGCTGCTGACGAACTTCCATCTGCCAAGATCGACCCTTCTGGCACTGGTGGCCGCCCGTACTGGAATCGAGCTCATGCACAGGGCCTATCGCGAAGCGGTTGATCGTGAGTATCGCTTCTACAGCTATGGAGATGCCATGCTGGTGATCTAGGCGAACGCCATTCGATCTGGCATCTATACTTGGAACACCGCAGTAGACGGCCTGGAGCGATGGAATGCGCTGGGCAAAGCCCATTAGAGAACTTGTTCATGGACTGCCTGTCACGTGCTCGCCTGACATCGGTGGCATCGTGGTCACCGATGTCGTCGAGGACACCCGTGACGTCTCGCCCGGTTGCCTGTTCGTGGCAAGGCCTGGCGATCGATTCGACGGTCGATCTCTGATTCCATTGGCGATTGATTCAGGTGCGATCGCGATCCTCTCGGATGAGGAAGGTTGTCGCGGGCTCTCCTCGCCGACCATCGCCACAAGCGATCCCGCAGGTCTGGGCGTCGAGATGGCGGATCGTCTGTTCGATCATCCAGCTGGAAAGCTTCCAGTGATTGCCATCACTGGAACAAATGGAAAGACGACAACGGCGACATATCTACAGCACATGGTCACGCCTCTGGCCGGATTGATCGGATCCATCGAGATCAACGACACACGTGCATGCACACCTTCGAGGCTGACGACGCCCGGAGGCATTCTCCTCAGGCGATTCATGGCCAGGATGATCGCCAATGATTGTCGTTACCTGATCATGGAGGCCAGTAGTCACGGCATTGCGTTGGGGCGGTTGGATGGTCTGCAGATAGCGGGAGCGATCATGACGAATCTCTCCGGGGACCATCTCGATTTCCATGGGACGATGGAGCGGTATCAGGCTGCCAAGCGAGCGCTCTTCGCCTCGTTGCCATCAGATGCATTCGCCGTCCTGAACATGGATGATCCGGCCGCCGCAGTCATGGCCGCGTCCACGAGAGCCCGGTTGATCTCATGTCGCCGAGAGGGTGGAGCGGATGCCGACGTTCTGGTCTCGAGAGGATCCGGTGCGCAGGTGAATCTGGAGGGGCCCGCTGGTCGGGCAACCGCCAGCCTGGCCATGCCCGGCGATCACAACGCGATGAACCTGGCGCAGGCCTATGCGGCAGCTTGTGCCATGGGACATCCGCCGGATCAGCAGAGACTTGATTCGATGCCGACTCCACGGGGTAGGCTCGAGCCCGTGGGCGGCCGGAGTGCCGTCAGGGTGTTCATCGATTTCGCACACACCGACGAAGCGCTTCGAACAGCTCTGGTCGCGTTACGACCACTTCTGGAATCCGATGGCAGGCTGTTCGTCGTATTCGGCTGTGGGGGTGATCGTGACCGAACGAAACGGCCCCGAATGGGCGCTGTGGCAAGTCGTCATGCGGATGTGGTGGTGGTGACATCGGACAATCCAAGAACCGAGTCACCTGGGCAGATCATCTCCGATGTCCTGTCCGGTCTCGAAGACGAATGCCCATCACGAATCGAGCCGGATCGAGCGGCTGCAATAGAAATGGCGATCCAGGATGCCCGTCGGCAGGACATCGTCCTCATCGCGGGCAAGGGGCATGAGTCGGTGCAGTTGCTCAATGGTCAGTCGATTCCGTTCGATGACCGCCAGGTGGCTCTGGAGATACTCGAGAGGATCCAGTCCTCATGATGTTCACGCCTGATGAAATGATCGAGGCGACCGGAGGCCGGTGGCTGGGGCCACCCCCAGAACAGGGGCCCGTCTGCATAGGCCACGATACCCGTCAACCGCTTGATGGAGGGGCCTATGTCGCCATCAGAGGCGATGCCCGTGACGGGCATGACTATCTGCCGGAAGCTGCTCGGGCGGGTGCGACAATGGCCATTGTCGAACAGCCGGTGGAGTCGGATCTTCCCTGCCTTCTCGTGGACGGTTCCGTCGATGCCATTGCTCGTCTGGCCAGCCGCTGGCGTGATTCGATCGGGGCAACGAAGGTCATCGCCATCACCGGGACCGCTGGAAAGACGAGTACGAAGAATCTTCTCAACACGATTCTGGGCAGTCATCTCGAAGGAACCGCCAGCCCGGCATCCTGGAACAACTCGATCGGTGGACCCATGAGTCTTCTGAGGGCCAGGCCCGGTGACGACTACGTCGTTCTGGAAGCGGGCACCAGCAGTCCCGGGGAGATCGAATCGCTGGCTCGAATCATCCGTCCGGACATAGCGATCATCACACTCATCGGAAGAGGACATCTCGAAGGACTCTCGACCATCGATGGAGTCCGTCGAGAGAAGACAAGCCTTCTGGCTCATGTCGCCTCTGGAGGCATGGCCATCGTTCATGACGACGAGCAGGCTGTTCGAGTTCCGGAATCAGTCTCCCTGCTCAGGCATGGTGATCTGCCCGGTTCCGATCCCGGTCTGGCATCGAGGAGCGATGGCCGCATCGTTCTCCATGATGGTTCCAGTTTCCGCTTCCCGATTCCCGGAAAGCATCATGCGATCAACGCATTGGCGGTCATCGCCGCTTCCAGGGCATGTGGTCTTGATGATGCCCAGATCGATTCGGCCCTGTCGCACGCCATGCCATCGGATGGACGAGGCGCCTGCACGACCCATGGTGGAGTGATCTTCATCAACGACGCCTACAACGCCAATCCCGAATCCGTCCATGCATCACTCTCCATGCTGCCCGAGATGGAGACGAACGGTCGACGAGTCGTCATCCTCGGTGACATGCTCGAGCTGGGGGATCACTCGGCCCAACTGCATCTTGAACTGGAATCCAGGCTCGTGCAGACGCACTCGACGGCTTCGATCGCTCAGTTGGTGCTGCTCGGAAAGGAGATGGCTCAATTGCGGAAGTCCCTTGCCAGCGGGCACTTGCCACAGGTCTCCCATTGGGAGACACTCGACCAGAAGGCCATCGAGCAGATAGCCAATCTGCTGATTCCAGGTGATCTCGTGCTGCTCAAGGGATCTCGAGGAATGCAGCTGGAGAGAATCCCCGAATATTTGGATTCAATGGAATCGGAAGCTGCACGGGCATGAAGGTCGATAGAACCTATCTCGAAGCATGATCTACAACCTTCTTCAATCCTGGCATGACTGGCTCGAATCATTCGGGGGCTATTCCCTCCTGCAGGTCCTCTATCAGATCGAATTCCGCGCCTTCTTCGCCGTGATTCTTTCGTTCTCGATCGTTCTTCTCCTTGGTGAGCGAACCATCCGGTGGCTCCTCAAGCAGAAGCTGGGAGATTCCCCCGAGTTCTACAACGCCGATCTGAACCAGTTGATGGCAAGCAAGGCGAACGTGCCCACGATGGGTGGGATACTCATCGTCTTCTCGATTCTGGCCTCGACGTTTCTACTGGCAGATCTCTTCAACGACTATGTCCACATCTCTCTGGTGGTGCTGCTCTGGCTGGCCATTCTCGGTGGTGCGGATGACTGGCTGAAACTCACGACCGCCCGCCGTCGTCCAGGTGCCAGGGAGGGATTGTTCGCCTGGGAGAAATTCCTGTTCCAGATCGGCATCGGAGTCATCGCGGGAATGTACCTCTGGCGACTCACCGGGGATAGCCAGTCGGCGATGGTTCTCAATCTTCCCTTTCAGAGAACCTACCAGCCCGGGACCGAAGGTCTCATCCTGGAGCAGGGGGTCCTGGTGCTTCCCTGGCTTCCCTTCATCATCATCGCCACCTTGTGGATTGCCGGGACATCCAATGCGGTGAACATCACGGACGGCATGGACGGCCTCGTGTCCGGGCTGATGCTCATCGCGGCCCTTGCGATGATGCTTCTTGCCTACATCGCCGGTTCCTCGGGCAGAGCGCAGTACATGCTGTTCCCATTCGTGGAAGGCAGCGAGGAACTCATGGTCGTCGCCGGTTCGATCGCCGGTTCATGCCTTGGATTCCTGTGGTTCAACTGCTCCCCGGCAAAGGTCTTCATGGGTGATACCGGATCATTGCCCCTGGGCGGACTTCTCGCGCTCATAGCCTGCGCGCTTCGCCAGGAGATCATGCTCGTCGTTATCGGTGCCGTGTTCTACTGGGAACTCCTGAGCGTCATGCTTCAGGTCGGATACTTCAGGCTCACCGGAGGCAAACGCATATTCCGATGCTCACCGATCCACCATCACTTCCATCTTGGTGGCTGGTCGGAATCGCAGATCGTCTCCCGATTCTGGATTCTCGGCGTCGTCGCGGTGGTGGTCGCCGCCGTTCTGCTCAAGCTTCGCTAGCCTCATCCGGGGATGCCAGACCAAGCATGGCGTCGACATCGAGTTCGGTACCGGGCACCTTTGGTCTGGAGACGAACTGATGCTTTCTGAGCAGTAGGACGAGTGTCCTCAGATCTTCAGGAAGTGGGGCGATGAAGGTCATCTCCTCCTCCGTTCTCGGGTGGACGAAGCCAAGCAGGCTGGCATGGAGCGCCTGTCGGCCAAGTACCTTGGACGACTGGGAGAGCGATTCGTCCTGGCCGGGGCCGAAGATGTCTCGTCCATGCAGATGGCGACCACCGTAGTAGTCATCTCCCGCGATCGGCCATCCCAGATGGGACAGGTGCACACGGATCTGATGCGTTCTTCCTGTCCTGAGTTCCAGCTCGACCAATGTGAATTTCTCGTAGCACTCGCGAACACGATAGATCGTGACGGAGTCCTTGCCCGTGGTGTCCCATCTGACCGCGTATCGATCACGGATGGTCGGATGCTTGCCAAGAGGCACATCGATCACATCGGTCATGGGCTCGACCTTTCCATGGACCAGTGCCAGATACCTCTTTCTCGTGCGACGGTGTTCGAACTGTCGTCCCAGCCTCCAGTGGGCGGTATCCGTCTTGGCGAAGACCATGACGCCGGTCGTATGCCTGTCGAGTCGATGGACGACACCGGGCCTGGCTTCCTCACGCCCGACATCGGACAATTCACCCGAGGATCTGTTTCGGCAATGCCAGGCCAGGCCATTGACCAGCGTGCCTCTCTGATTGCCTCTGGCTGGATGGACGATGACATCGTCATGCTTGTTGAGGATCAGAATCTCCCGATCCTCGTACATGATGTTGAGATCCATCTCATCGGCCGGGAGCACTGAGCTCGGTGGTGGGGGAATCGCGACGGATACCTCGTCTCCACGACGAAGTCTGGTGGAGGCCTTCGGGGTCCGGCCATTGACGGAGACGGCCTTCTCCGCGATGAGCCTCTGCAGCGATGTCCTGCTCAGGAATGGAATTCGATCAACGAGATAGCGATCGAGCCGCTTGTTGAGATCCCTTGAAAGGGTGAAGTCCACGATGATGGCGCCGTCATCGTCCGTCAGCGCTTCATAGAGTTCGTGAAGGCGGCTGGGATCGACCTTGCCACCGGCGTTGATCAGGGCCTCATCACCGGATTCCGCCTGATCTGGCAGATCTTCCGGGTGTCCGCTCACGGGCTGACGGGGTCGGCTGATCCGCCTTCCTTCTCCACTGGTGGAGTCGTCGAGGAGGGTAGATTGAGAATGTTGTCACCGGATGTGGTCGTCAGTCCGGGTGTCGAGAATGTCGGCAGTGCGGGCTGGGCCGGTGCCGGTGGACTGGGCAGTGTGATGTCCTGGACATAGAGGTCGGCAGTGGCGGCACGTTGATTGGCTTGATCGGCGAGGAATGGATACCAGTCGCCGGATCGCGCTGCGGATTGCTCGTAGTAGGCCTTGGCCTTGTCGATGTCGCCTGCGGATTCGGACAAGGCGGCCAACCCGTTGAGGGCGTTCACGGTGACGATGGTGTCACCGAATGAACCGTCGTCGCTATCGACCACCTGGTTGTAGAGCATCGCCGCGTGTTCCATGCCCTTGCTTCGATCCTCTTCGCTCAGAGGCGTGCCGTCTTCGATGGTTGAACCGATCGCCAGATTGCTCTGCATGGACTGAAGGTACGAGTTGGCTGCCCGAAGTCGAGCGAGATTCGCGATCCCGTCGATGGCACCATGTGTATTGGCCACATCCTCCAGCGAGGCCGGCATGACCGCTTCGCTGAAGTCGAACCACGCCTGTTCACGTGCGCGTAGTTCGGCTCTCTGGATATTCACGATGTACATGTAGACGGCGATGCCGATGAGGACGGCCAGGAGATACCAAGGCCCACTGGTCTTGATCCAGTTCACAAAGTCCTCGTTCACTCTGCTTTCGCCGAGATCCGACTGCTGAACCTGTTGGAGACGTTCGCGATCCATGGTGGTTGGCTCCTGAAGGACCCCTGGCCGTGAATGAGGCATGGGGCAAGCACCTCATGGTATCGAGGCAGAAGGAGCGGAGCAATGGCCAAGAGGGCATCAGGCCCCTTGAAGTCGTTCCAGAGCGCTTGCCAGCTGGTTCCGGCAGGCTGACAGGAATCTCGGATGCCCCTCGGTCCTCATGAAGGCAGGGGCCGTTGCCGCCATCAAGGCGCGGCGAATATCGGCCAGTGGCTCATAGCTTGCCTCGACCGACAGGCCCCGAGCCAGTCTCGCTTCAGCCATCCTCTGAACAGGCCTCGAGGCCCCGAGACGTTGAGGGAGTGCCCATAGACGCCTTTCGAGGTACACCGCATCCTCGATCCAGTGGCCTGGCCTGACTTCGGCCAGATCGATCAGCGTCACCGCTCCGCTTTCGGCGGCAACGCGGCTCATGGCATTGGCCAGATGGAGATCTCCATGGATCCAATGATCCAGATCCCGCTCTCTCCATCGCTCGACCATGTTCGGAAGACTTCCCTCGAGCCGGTGGAGAAGTTCCAGCCAGATCCTCTCCTCCGCGATGTGGTTGCGTTTGATGCTTCGACATGAATGTTCGCACAGAGCATTCCAGTCCTCGGTCCGAGCCTTCTCCTTTTCAACGACGAAGGCGTCCGCCTCCTCGTAAAAGCGCGTGACGGCTTCGATCGTCCTCGTGACATGATCGGTGTGCCATCGCTTACCCAGCGGACCAAAGGGAAGCCATTCGATGACGATCCAGGCGAGATCGTAGGATTCAAGACTGCTCCCAGAGGCATGGAGGTGAGGCACGACCGGTTCCATCTCATCACCGGAATGCTGGAGCCTTCTCATCCACAGGAGCTCACGTGCCTTGATTGGAAACTTGACCATGACATCATGCTTCTCGTCGTTGGCGTCCTGCCAGATGGCGCGGCCGGTTGCGGCGCCACCGCGTTGCCAGTCAGCACGAAACCAGTGGACATCCTCGAGACGTCCATTGCATGCTCTGTAGAGATGGGGAAGGAGCATGTCCGCCAGCTGGCGGTTGCCTGGATTGGTGTCTTCTCTTTTCATTTCAGGTCACTCGAAAGGACGCCTCGAGCGTAGCATGTTGCCTTCCTGTCTGTTCCGAGGTTGCTCCAGTCTGCATGAAAGCGTAGGGTCCGGCGAATGAACAAGATGCCCAGTCTTCTCGTGGTCGATCTGGATGGAACACTCCTGTGTCCACAAGGCCAGGTCTCGTCGGTCAATCGCGGGGCGCTTCATGCGGCACGAGATTCGGGTATTGAAATCATGATCGCCACCGGCCGCACTCACATGGAGTGCCATGACATCCTCGATTCACTGGAGTATCAGGGGCCAATGGTGATCGCCAGTGGGGCGGCCATGGTGGACTGGCCCTCAGGCAGAACCCTGGAGCGTACGCCGCTTGTGGAGTCCGATTCCCATCTGGTCACGACGACTCTGCGATCCCTTGGTCACGCCGTCATGCTGCTCAAGGATCGACACGTCGCGGATACCGACTACACGATCATCGGCAGTGAACAGATGCATCCCACGTCGGAATGGTGGCTCGATCTCCATGAGGTCCAGTGCAAGCGGCTTGATCATCTGGAGGACGATGATTCACTCCAATACACACTCCGGATCGCCAGCCTGGGAACCCCTGCGGAGATGGCAAGGGCCGCCGAGAGCATCAGGGAAACGCTCGGCGATCGTGTATTCTTTCGACATTGGCCGGCTGTAGGCAGGGATGGAGAATGCGTACACATGCTTGAAATCTTCATGCAAGGCGTGAACAAGTGGACCATGGTCTCGCGGTACTGCGAAGCGAGCGAGATCGGCTTCGAACAGGTCGCGGCGATAGGTGACGGATTGAACGACATCGAGCTCATCGCCGGCGCGGGCATTGGTATCGCAGTCGAGAACGCGGACCAGGCCGTGCGACGTGTGGCGAACAGGATGACGCGTTCGCATGATCAGAATGGTGTGGCCCATGCCGTTGAGAGACTCATGGATGGATGGTCATGACGAATCCCTCCTCGCCTCCCGAACATCCCATCTGGCGTCACTCGGGGACGACGACGCTGTCGGCCGCCGAAGCCATTCTCAAGGGTGCGCTTGAATGTCTTCCCAGTGTTCAGCGTGTCGTCTACGTCGCATCGCAGGCAACCACGGATCTCGACGACATACAGTCCAATCCCGATCTGTCCGAACTGCTCAGAATGCACCGTCTCAGAGTCGATCGGATGGCTGATGCGGGGCGAGCTGCCCAGATGGCCGCATGGGCTGCCCGACAAGGCCAGCATGTGATTGCCGTCCTCACCGGGCCGACAGTGCCGGCGGCGCTGAATCTTCTTGAATCGAATTCGCGACCACTGCCTGATGGTGCTGGTCTGGGACTGATCGTCGAGGATCTCGCACTCAACAGCGCGGCGGTCGACATACGTGGTCGGCTGGCACGTCAGGACATTCCGGTTCTGGAAGCCCGTGATGTTCCCCATCTACGGGATTCCATCGAGAATGTGCTGAGGATCAGTCGTTCAGACCGTGGAATGGCCGCCGTGGTCGTCGATCGAAGTGTTCTCCGAAACACGGAATCGGTCACGTTGCGAGCCAATCGTGGAGAAGAGGACATCGATGATCCCATGAGGCATCGTCGGCGCCGTCGTCCTCGATGGCAGGAGACGGGCGGACCGCTTCGAATGGCCCGCCGACTGGAACTCAATTCATGGCGTGCACTTCCATCGCCGGGTGAAGCCATCTCGATCGGATTCGTCACGATCGGCCCGGCGGATAGAGCCCTGCGACACATGGCGATGATCCTCGGGATCTCGGGCAAGCTTCCTGTTCTTCATCTGGGTGTCATTCATCCCATGGACGACGCGGCAGTGGCCAGACTCCTCAAGCGATGCCGGAATGTAGTCGTCATCGAGCCGCGGCCGGGTACCGTCGAGCGTGATGTCCTTCGAGTCGCCGAGGATCTCAGGCGTCGCGGAGAGGATCCCGCACTGGTCTGGGGAGAATCGCTGCCTCCCGACGAGGATGGGCAGACGGATGGATTCGAATTCCGGGAGTCGCTTCATCCATCGAGTCTTCTGAGAAAGCTTCAGCACCTTCTTCGAAACTTCACCACAGACGACGTTATCCGGGAGGAGTTCCAGGAGGAGCCTCGGGCGCTGCCTGTCCCCGTGCTTGTCGAACGATTCGGCTCCGCCGGTCAGCATGAGGCCATCCGTCGGCTGGCGACGACACTGGTCGATGCCATCGATCAAAACGTGTCCGATTCAGATATCGACGAGCCGGACGAGCATGAGGCGGCTCCGGATACATCACCCATCAGGCTCTTCCTGGATGGTGAAGCCATCGGGCCCGTCGAAGGCCGCCCCGTCTATGTCGAGACCTTTTCCGGACCGAGTTTCTTCAGGCATGGAGCCGCCGCAGTCAGGCAGGCCGCGATCTCAAGCGATTCCTGGATTCTGATGGTCGCCCAGCCACATGGTTCATCGCGTGTCGATCTCGAACGCCTGGCCCGGGCCGCCGTTCCAGCCGATCATGCGGCCCAGATACACATCAAACGCGGCACGCTTGCGGAAACAAGCCGACTGCGTCGAATGCTACGGGAATCGCTGCATGAGTCCGGCCTCGTGGTGATCATCATCGACGATGGCCCACCGACTCGATTCAACGTCAACACGATCGAAGCGGAGATGCTGAAGGTCGATCAGCGGGGGTTTCAGCCGATGCAGCGGATCGTATGGCCAGCCGATCGGGCCAGTGTGATCCGTCAACCCCCAATGCTTGCGGAGCTTGAGGTGGAGGCCGTCCGTCACGCGGCTGCCCTGGAGACGCGGACGAGCCGCGAGGCGATTCCCTGGCGATGGCCACCTCGACTTGGTGGGCGAGTCAAGCTTCTGGTCGAACAGGTCGAGGTGCATCGAAATCGTCCTCCGATCCGAGAGCTGATCGATGTCGACAAGAAGCTGAAGCCACCGACTCCGATTCATGCCGATGCTGCCTCATGGTCCGTTCACATAGCCGGGCTGCGAGGCAAGTCGCCGGGACTCGCGGCGCGTGTGCTTCTGATGGCCGGTACCCGCATGGGATACCACGTGCAGGCGAGAATGCTTCCCGCGCCCACCGGCGCCGGGCGTCGTGCCTGGGCCCAGGTATCCTTCTGCAGACCTCGATCCGACGAGGAGGCCGCCGCCATCGGAGCGACTATCCCCTGGGGTGAGGCGGATCTGCTGCTCTCTCTCGATCGTGCACAGGGACTGCTCTCCGTGAGTCCCGATGGCGTGCTCAGAGTCGCCGCCCCCGGTCGAACTCGTGGCGTGATCAACATCGGGCTGTTCGAGGATCAGATGGACCGAGAGCTGGCCTCCCAATCAACGACCGAAATAGCGGCCTACTTCCGTGAGCTTCTTCATCCGGAAGGTCAGGTCATCGAGGACTACACCGATCTTTGTCGATGGCGTTTCCACAATGAGAGACTGGCCGATCTCGCGCAGCTGGGGACCGCCTACCAGATGGGGGCCGTGCCGTTGAGTGCCGATTCGATTGAAGGAGCGCTCCGGGAACTGGAGGCAATGGGGTATGCCAGGTCGATGGAGGCCTTCAGTCTCGGGCGATACTTCGCGCAGCATTCCAAGGGTCTTCGTCGCCCGGGTGAGGATCCGAACGCCGAGACGGCGGAGCGGTTCATCAGACGGCAACGAACACCCGCACTGGGCAGGCATCGAATGGGGACCCGCGGTCGATCCGAACGGTTCGCCCGGCTCACTCAGCGCGTGTACTACGACATCCCGGATCTGGACAACACCGAGGAGGGGCGCGAGGCGTACTGCGATCTGGCCGTCGCTCTGCGTCGATGCGTCACCTGGGGAGGGTTCGACTATGCAGAGCGGTTCGCCGATGCGATCGTCTCGCTCTACAACGCCGATCGGTCCGATACCGGTCGCGCATTGACAAGCAAGGCCATTCTGCCCCTGGCGGAAGCCTATCTGGCGCGAGATTCAATCTATCTGGCGTCGATGGCAATCAGCAGCGAGCACAGGCGTCATACCCGTCAGCGCCTCAATGTCCACCTGGCTCGTGGAGATGTCGTCGAGGTGAGATATCTCACCCGACTCGAACTGACATTGGCGAGGTGGCGATTCCGGGTCGACTTGAGAACCAGCGACTGGTTGGCGAGGATTCTCGCGGCCGGCCGACATGTTCTCCCGACTTCATGGAGAGCGACCCGTCGTGATCGTCTGGTCAGAAGGCTCGTTCAGGAGATTCTGCTCAGAGCGGCAACCGGTGCAGAGCACGACTATGACAGGTGGCTCAAGACCATGCAGGAACTGCATGACATGGCGCTCGATGGTCGACTGAGGAGAATCAATCCGGAGCGTCTGAGGGATCTACTTCGTCAGGAGACAGATGAGTACGCCTGAATCATCCGGGGACTCCATCAGGGGGCTGGCCCCCAGCGCCACTCCGGCCGTCGTCTATGGCGTTCTCGGATTCATGCTTTGCGTGGTTCCCGTGATCGGTTTCTTCTTCGGATGGATGGCGATGTTCCGATCGCAGCAGGCGGCCATCCAGCTCGAGTCCGATGACAGGCTCGACGGTCATGGTCTGCAAAGAGCGGGCCTGATCACCGGCATGGCAGCCATGGTGCTGGGTGCCTGCAGCAGCGTCATCTGGCTGGTTGTGATGTGCATGAGCCTGTTCGCGAACTAGGCACCCTTGGAGCGTTGTTCGTATCTCAACTGCCCGCAGGCAGCCGCGATGTCGCGGCCGCGACTGGCCCTGATCGTGGCTCGAACACCGTGCCGCCTGAGAATCCGCTGAAATTCCCTGACATCGACCGTGGAGGGTCTCTCGTAGGGGAGTCCCTTGACTTCGTTGTAGCGGATGAGATTCACGCTCGATCGAAGATTGGATGCGATTCTTGCAAGCTGCCTTGCATGCTCGACCCTGTCGTTGACGCCGCGAAGAAGCAGGTATTCCAAGGTGATTTCACGACCACTGACTTCAAACCATTTCTGGCAGGCGGAGAGGAGCTCGTCCACCGTCGAGTAGTCCGCCCAGGGGATCAGCGATCGCCTGAGTTCATCGTTGGGAGCATGAAGACTCAGGGCCAGTGTCACTGGAAGATCGAACTTGGCAAATCGACGTATGGCCTTGGGGAGTCCGACGGTCGATACGGTGATGTGACGAGCACCGATTCCCATGCCCCAGGAGGCGTTGAGCATGCGGATCGCGCGGGTGACGGCGTTCTCGTTCGACAACGGTTCGCCCATGCCCATGAACACGACGTTCGTGATCCGATCGACCTCTTCGTCCATCTTGAGCCGAAGAACCTGCTCGACGATCTGTCCGGCGGACAGATTGCCTTCGAGACCTCCGATTCCCGATGCGCAGAATCGACAGCCCACCGGGCAGCCGACCTGTGAAGAGACGCATGCCGTGCGTCTCTTCGCGGCGGGGATCATGACCGTCTCGGTCTGGCGGAGATCGCTCTGGTCATGAATCTGCGGCAGGGAGTCCTCGGCCGGCGGATCCCATCCAAGGAGTAGCTTGACGGTGCCGTCGGTTGCCTGCTGGAATCGATCCACGCGACTTCTCAAGACGCAGTACCTCGATTCGAGCCACTGCCTGTCGGCCTTCGAGACATTCGTCATCGAATGAAACTCGACCACGTTCTTCTGGTAGATCCAGTTGAAGACCTGCTTGGCGAGATAGCCCGGACGATCCGCATTGACGCAGATGTCGCTGAACTCATCGAGTGTCAGATCTAGCAGATGCTTCATGGATAATCAGCTTGCTGCTGAGATTGTCAGATCGACAACCTGCTGATCGATGCCGTGGGACTCGAGGAAGGCGGCTGTCGATGCGATGTTGTCCATCATGATTCTTCTTCCATCAGGATTGACATCGCGTGAACGCATGAACTTCTTGAGCGTGCCGGGCAGTCCGAAGTCGACGCTTTCATGGAAGACGTCATGCTGCTCCACCTCGCCATGATGATTGTGAACGAGATGCAGCACCAGTGACTGGACGAGATCCTCGGGGGCGCTGGCACCGGCGGTCACGAGGACCCGATCCTTTCCGTCGAGCAGGTCGTCGGTGAGTTCGGTCACATCGTCGATCAGGACGGCATTGGTACCCGTCGCATGGGCGATCTCGGTGAGACGAAGCGAATTGGAGCTGTTCTGGCTACCGACGACCAGGACCAGGTCGCAGTCATGAGCCAGTTGGCGAACCGCCCACTGCCGATTGGTGGTGGCGTAGCAGACATCCTCGCTGGGAGGACTGTTGACTTCGGGATAGGCTTCCTTGAGCGCATTGATGATCTTGTTGGCATCATCAAGGCTGAGCGTGGTCTGGGTCAGATACACGACCTTGGAAGGGTCATCGATTTTCAGGCTTGGGATGCCTTCGGCGGACTCCAGGATCTGGATGGAGTCAGGCGCCTCTCCATAGGTTCCGATGATTTCCTGATGGCGGCGATGGCCGATGAGAACAATCTGCCATCCACGTCTGGCGTAGCGAATGGCTTCGGCATGAACCTTGGTCACAAGCGGACAGGTCGCATCGATGGCGGTCAATTTTCTGGCTTTGGCTTCTTTACGCACTTCAGGACTGACGCCGTGGGCGCTGAATACCACGATTGATCCCTCAGGGACGTCATCGATTGACTCGATGAAGATCACGCCACGATCCTCGAATCTCTGCACGACATGCTTGTTATGCACGATCGCGTGATAGACGTAGATCGTATCGCCTTCCACGACGTCCAGAAGCTGGTCTACGACGTCGATGGCCATGTATACGCCGGCACAGAAGCCGCGGGGATTGGCAAGAATGATCTTCATGGGGGGGGTCGGAAACCTTTAACGGGATTGTAGACGGATCTGACGATACAGTGTGCATCTTTCCATCGGACTGAGACCATATGAGCGTCCACTCAATCATCGAGCAACTGGATCGCTGGGGCCCCGGGCAACGCCCAGGGACCAGTACCGGGGAGGCCATGGCCTATTGCAGGCGTCTGGCGCTTGGCCATTACGAGAATTTCTCGGTCCTGTCCCGGATGGTCCCCGAGCCCATGCGGGAGGGGGCGGCCGTCGTCTATGCCTTCTGCCGATGGGCGGATGATCTTGGAGATGAGATCAAGGATCATTCCAGAAGCCTCGAGCTGCTGGATTGGTGGCGAAACGAGCTCAACGCCTGCTTTGCCGGCGAGGGGTTTCATCATCCGGTCTTCATCGCCCTCGCCTCCATCAGAGAACGATACGGTCTCGAATCGAAGCCTTTTCTGGATCTGATCGATGCCTTCGAGCAGGATCAGCGAATCGGCAGATATGACACCTGGGATCAGCTTGTCGATTACTGCTCGAGAAGTGCCGATCCAGTGGGCCGACTCGTCCTCCGGCTTGCGGATCAGGATCACGATCAGGCGACGCTTGCGGCCAGTGATGCCATCTGCACGGCGCTTCAGCTGGCCAATCACTGGCAGGATGCGCGTCGCGATCTCGTCGAGCGTGATCGCATCTACATTCCTGCAGAATGCCATGGGTCCATCCAGTCCTTCGAAGACAGATTTCGCTGGACGATCGAGCATGGTCATTCGCCGGATCATGAATTCCTGGACGAATGGCGTGCGATGATGCAGTCCATCGTCAAACGGACCTGGCCGGGCTTTGAGAAGATCGATCCGTTGCTCGAAAGACTTACGCCTGAACTCAGGCCTATGATCTGGCTCTTCGCAGCCGGGGGGTCGACCATCCTTCGCAAGATCGAGCGGATCAACTACGAGACCATCCTGTTCAGGCCCAAGATCAACCTCTTCGAGAAGCTCTCGCTGCTGCTTCTGTCCAGGAGAGCAGCCCGGAGATCCGTGGCATGACGACCCTATCTCAACTGGAATGCGACCAGGCAGCCATCGATCATTGCAGGGAAGTCACTCGAAGAGAGGCCCGGAACTTCTACTATGGTCTGCGTCTGCTTCCAGAGCCCCAGAGATCGTCCCTGTTCTGCATATACGCCTGGATGAGACAAGCGGATGATCTCGCGGATGACGAAGCGGGTCTGAGCGATCCTGAGGCAGCTGCCGAGAATCTCGATCGCTTCAGGGGGAATACCCATCAGGCCATTGCCGGTAATCTTCCGTCGAATGATCCAATGTGGCGAGCCTTCCATGCGATCGTCAACCACTACCAGCTTGATGAGAAGCCCTTCGACGAGATGATCGATGGGCAGGTGGCCGATCTCCAATTCGTCCAGCCTCAGACGATGGGGCAACTCGTCGACTATTGTCGCCAGGTGGCCTCGAGCGTCGGCCAGGTCTGCATCAGCATCTGGGGATTCGACGATTCGTCTGCACCAGAACTGGCTGATCAGAGGGGATTGGCCTTCCAGCTGACCAATATCCTTCGGGATGTTCGAGAGGATCATGCCAACGGGCGGATCTATCTGCCGGTGGACATGCTCGAATCCTGTGAACTCGACGTTCCTTCCCTTCTCGACTGGGCCCATCCCGATCGATGCACGCTTCTGGTCAGGTCGCTGGTTGAAATAGCCGAGACCCACTATCGGCAATCGGCTCCATTGGATGCGATGATCACCAGTTCCTGTCGTCCGACCCTTCAGGCGATGACCGGCATCTATCACGGACTGCTTCGAAGAATCGCTCGAAATCCCGCCGCTATCTCAGGCAGTGAACGAGTGCGACTGGGCAGTCTCCGGAAACTGTCCATCGCACTCGCCGCCAAGGTGAAGGCGACGATCCAATGAGTCGTCGTGCACTGATCATCGGAGGAGGACTCGCCGGAATCTCCGCGGCGGTCAAGCTGGCTGATGCCGGCTGGCAGCCGACCATTCTCGAGACGAGAAAGAAGCTTGGCGGTCGTGCCACCAGTTTTCCCGATCAGAGAAGCGGCCAGTCACTGGACAACTGCCAGCACGTCCTCATGGGCTGCTGCACCGCGCTGCTGTCGCTCTACGAGCGACTGGATGTCTCGGACATGATCGAGTGGCACGAGCGGATCTTCTGGTGGCGTGAAGATGGCGGGATCGATCTTCTGGCACCTGGCCGTCTGCCCGCACCGTTCCACACGGCAGCGAGTTTCCTGCGCATGAAGCTGATGACTCCCCGTCAGAAGAAGGAAGTCAGACGTGCGATGCTGGCCATGCTCAGAGGCGGCCATCGGCTCCGGTCGCGATACAGCGGCCGCACCTTCGGGGATTTTCTCGAATCGACGGGCCAGTCTTCCGAGACCATCCGTCTGTTCTGGGACACCATCATCGTGAGTGCCTGCAATCTTCCATCGTCGGAAACGGCAGCCGTTCACGGCATGCAGGTATTTCAGGAGGCGTTCCTCCCGGGTCGATGGGCAGGCACGATGGGGCTTTCGACCGTTCCGTTGGCGGAACTCTACGACCCCGCCGAGAAGATACTCGTCGACTCCGGCGGAACACTGGAACTGGGCTGTTCCGTCCGGGAGATATGTCTGGAGGGGCGTCGGGCCGTGGGCGTCATGACGGGCGACTCCATGGAACGTGCAGACGCCGTCATCTCGACGGTTCCGCCCGACCGCCTGGCCAAGCTGCTTCCCGCATCCACACGATCGACCGATCGTCGTCTGAGGCATCTGGAATCCTTCGAATTCAGCCCCATACTCGGTGTGCATGTCCATTGGCCAGAGCCGGTCATGGATCTGCCCCATCTGGTGCTCGCCGGACAGCCTGTTCACTGGATCTTCAACAAGGGGGTCGATGACTCGGGTCGACAGCACCTGCACATGGTCATCAGCGCCGCCGACGACTGGATGGGCCTTGACGAGGAATCGATTCTCAAGCGTGTTCGGACCGTCACCGATCAGGCGCTTCCAAAGACTGCGAGACTGACGCCGTGCTCCGTTCGTGCCGTGAAGGAAAAGAGAGCGACCTTCTCGGCGACAGCTTCCATCGAGTCATGCCGTCCATCGGCTGGGCCAAGTCCAGTGGGCGTGGAAGGTGGAGATGTGGACTCGCTCTTCGTCGCCGGAGACTGGTGCGATACCGGTTGGCCAGCGACCATGGAAGGCGCCGTCCGAAGCGGCTACCTCGCCGCTTCCGCCGTCACAGGCGAAAGGCCGGGCATCGAGGAGGTTCCTCCCGGACGTCTGGCTCACTGGCTCGGTGTTGATCGCTGAGGTGAAAGATTGGCCTCCAGAAACGCATAGGTGTCTGCCGCCTCGTCGATTCTCATCGATGTCGGCTTGCCGGCTCCGTGCCCTGCTGAGCGTTCGACTCGAATCAGGACCGGCGCCTCGCCCTTGTGTGCATTCTGCAAAGCGGCCGCGAACTTGAACGAGTGCCCGGGTACGACTCGGTCGTCGGTGTCGGCGGTCGTGACCATGGTTGGCGGATAGCTGGTGCCCGACTCGAGGCGGTGATAGGGGGAATACTCCCAGATGGCCTTGAACTGCTCCGGATCCTTCGGATCACCGTATTCCTTCGTCCAGGCGTGGCCGATGGTGAACTCGGGGAATCGCACCATGTCCATGACGCCAACGGCGGGCAGGCAGGCGCCGAACAGGTCCGGCCGCTGTGTCATGCAGGCCCCGACGAGCAGGCCGCCGTTGCTTCCACCCTGTATGCCAAGGTTCTCCGGGCTCGTGTACTTGTTCTCTACCAGCCATTCCGCAGCGGCGATGAAGTCGTTGAAGACGTTCTGCTTTCGGGAGAAGGTCCCGGCATCATGCCAGGATTCGCCGAATTCGCCACCACCTCTGATGTTGGCGACCGCATAGACGTTGCCTCTTTCCATCCAGGTGATCCTGGTGGGTGAGAAGTAGGGGGTGAGTGGAATGTTGAAGCCGCCGTAGCCGTAGAGCAGCGTCGGATTGCTCCCATCACGGACAAGGCCCTTCTTGTAGCAGAGGAACATGGGAACGAGCGTCTCGTCGGCGCTTTGATACCACACCTGGTTGACCACGAAATCATCTGGATTGAAATCGACCTCCGCCTGGCGAAGAAGCGTCTGCTCGTTGGTCTTCAGATCGACCCGATAGATGCTGGGGGGAGTGGTGAAGCTGGAGAACGAGTAGAAGGTCTCGTCATCATCGTGGCGTCCACCGAATCCACTTGCCGTGCCAATTCCCGGCAGATCGATGCTGCCGATGAGTCTCCCATCGATGTCGTATCGCAAGGCCTTGCTCGAGGCGTTCTTCAGATACTGGGCGACGAAGCCGTTGCCGATGTGGGAGATTCCGCGAAGCGTGGACTCCTGTTCGGGGATGATCTCCCGGACGACCGTCGGATCGGCGATGTCGAAGCCCACGAGACGACCTCTCGGCGAATCCATGTTCGTGTTGAAGTAGAGGTATCCGGCGTCATTGCCGACGAACGACCAGGCATTGTCGAAGTTGTCTATCAGCGGAACGACCGTCCAGTCGTCCTTGGAAAGATCGACATAGGAAACCTTGTTCGGCTCTCCACCTCGCCAGGTCGAGATGATCAGATATCGTCCATCCTCGCTGACCGTTGGTGAGAAGCCCCAGGTCGGATTGTCGGAGTCTCGGTGGACCAGCACATCCTTGTCCTGGCTTGTTCCCGGGACGTGATACCAGAGCTCCTGGTTCTCATTGACTTCGATGAGTCCCTCGCCATCCTTGGGGGCTTCATATCGAGCATAGAAGAAGCCGCTGCCATCAGGTCGCCAGGCGGTGCCTGAGAACTTGCTCCATTCGACCGAGTCGGAAAGATCCGCTCCGGTCTCGAGGTCGCGTATCTTCCAGCTCTTCCAGTCCGATCCGGCCTTGGAAATCCCGTACGACATGTACTGGCCATCCTGGCTGAATCCGAGACCGCTGAGCGCGACGGTTCCGTCGTCCGACCATGTGTTTGGATCAAGGACAATCTCGGGTTCTGAATCGAGCGAATCCATGCCGTAGAGGACGTACTGGTTCTGCAGGCCGTCGTTGGCGTAGTAGTAGTACCGGTCATCGACCTTGAAGGGCGCTCGATACTTCTCGTAGTCCCACAGAGTCTCGATGCGATCCCTGATCTCGTTTCGCTGCGGGATCTCGTTCAGGTATCCGAAGGTCACCTCATTCTGGGCATCGACCCAGTCGGATACGCGATCGCTCGTGCGAACATCCTCCTCCAACCAACGATACGGATCGGCAACGGCCGTCCCGTGGTAGTCGTCCACGGTCGAGCCTCGCGGGGTATCCGGGTAGTCCAGATTCGATTGGGCCGGCTGAACAAGAAGAAAGCAGGTGAGGAGGATGAATGATGTCATTGATGACGCCTTCTGGTTGGAAATTGGTAGCGAATCAGCCCACGATATCGGGAAGATCGAACATCGACTCGGTCAATACGTCCCGACCATGTTCCGTGATCAGGACATCCGCTTCGTAATGGACACTCAGCGAACCATCCTCGGAGTGTATGGGCCACTGGCCTTGAGGATTGGTGATATCGGGCCCACCGGCATTGAGCATCGGCTCGACCGCGACCAGCAGCCCCGGCTCGAAGGTGCGGAAGGCATCGGGCCATTCACCGGGTCTGCGAGGAACGACATTCGATATGAACGGTGGTCCATGGAGACGACGGCCATATCCATGTCCGCCGAGTCCTCTGACCAGGGTGAAGCCTGCTGATTCAACATGTGATTCGACGGCCTTGGCCCAGTCGATCAGGGGCCTCCCCGGCTGCATCGCATCCAATCCGGCACGCAGTGATTCACGGCCAGCAATCATCAGGTTCATGGCCGTCTCGCTGACGGCTTCGATTCCGTAGCTCCAGGCTGCGTCCCCGATCCACCCCTTGTAGCTGACGCCGACGTCGACGGAGAGGATGTCGCCCGGTTCGATCGGCTTGGTGGACATGAGATGAGTTCCATGGACGACGCAGTCGTTGGGCGACAGGCAGGAGTGGCTGGGAAAGGGTGGGTGCCCCGGGATCCGGTATCTCAGAAAGGCACTCTTGCAGGACAACGACTCCAGCGTCTGACCGATGAACCGGTCGACATCTGAGAGAGTCTGTCCCGCCTTGAGGAATTCAACCAGCGCATGATGCACCAGGGACACCTTGTCCGCGGCCGCCGCGGCGGATTCGATATCTCGTTGTTTCTTGAGAAGCATCAACGGGTCTCCGGGCATGTCATTCGGATTCATCCTGACTGTCGAGCTCGGCGTCTCCAAGAAACTGGATGACTTCGCCACGACAGATGATCAGGGGAGGCGGTGGGGTGGCGAACGACCAGCCCAGCTCACGCTCATCGTGGCAATCGAAGATCTGCATGTCTGCCTGCATGCCCGACTCGATGCGGCCATGGCTCGATTCCAGACCAAGCACGCACGCGGCGTTCCGAGTCGCGGCCACGATGGCTTCGCTGGGGAGAAGGCCTGCTCGTCTGCAGGCAAGCGAGATGGTCATCGGCATGCTTGGGCTGGGAGCCGATCCG
>CESO01031368.1_pt1 | contig 33655 bp, 26 predicted proteins | sample 356341 | NCBI WGS metagenome assembly CESO01 (sample SAMEA2621812, study PRJEB7988) | marine metagenome | biome: marine biome (ENVO:00000447); feature: deep chlorophyll maximum layer (ENVO:xxxxxxxx); material: "saline water (ENVO:00002010), including plankton (ENVO:xxxxxxxx)" | depth 35 m | reverse complement strand
CAGCTGCCGGATCAGGCCTGATGACACGGCCGAGACTCTGGCCGCCAGGGTGTTCCAGCAGGAATGCATCGCGCTGCCTCGAGCCATCGACATGATCGCCCGCCGAAAAGCCTCCATCGTTGATGGACGGGTGAAAATCACTGCAGCCTGTGAGGTCGGCCGAGGCAGCCTATGATGACCATGTGCCAAGCAAACCGGTGAAATCAAATGCCATGGGTCACTTCCAGCGGTTCTTCCTGAGAGGACTCGCCGTGGTCCTGCCGGCCACCCTGACCCTGTGGGTGCTCGTCCAGGCCTACCTCTGGATTGATCGATCGATTGCTCAGCCAATCAACAAGTTCATCCAGTATCTGATCGTCCAACTGTTCTGGGCGTGGCCTCAGATCGGATCATGGTTCGGGCTGTCGCCTTCCAGCGAGGAAATGGACACGCTTCGAGTCGGGGCGGACATGTCAGCCACCGACACCACCCGTGATGTGGAACTCGTGTTCAACTATCAGGAGGCCATCGTCACTGGATGGTGGAATGATTACTTCCTCGTCAGGATGATCGGCATCGTGGTGGCCATCACCGCCGTCTATGTCGCCGGCAGACTTGTCGGTGGACTGGTCGGCAGATGGGCCTATCGATGGTTCGAGCGTTTCCTCACGTCACTTCCTGTGATCAAGAAGATCTACGCCTGGATCAAGCAGATAGTCGATTTCCTCTTCAACAACCAGGAACAGGCCATGAAATTCAATCGGGTCGTGGCGGTCGAGTACCCACGACGCGGAATATGGTCAGTTGGTTTCCAGACCGGTGAGTCGATGAAGAGCATCCGCCCCAAATCCGGAAATTCAATCACCGTATTCATACCCAGTTCGCCCACGCCCTTCACGGGATACACGGTGACCATACCGCGGGATGATGTGATCGATCTGCCGATTTCCGTCGAGGAGGCGATCGGTTTCGCCATCAGCGGAGGTGTGCTTCGACCACCCTCCCAGCGAGTACCGGCTCTGCAGGAGAACAAGGAAGATCCCTGGAGCAGGCACGAGGCGGACGATCGCCAGGAATCCGAGTAAGAAGAGAACCCAATCGTTCCAATTGTTGATTTGAGGAGAAGTTCATGAACATCAATGTCACACATCGCCATGGCTCGGTCGACGAAGCCATCGAATCGCATGCCCGATCCAAAGCCGAAGGGCTCTCCAAGTATTACGACCGACTCGATTCGGCCGAGATCATCTTCGATCACACCCGTAATCTCCAGGAAATCGAGATAATCATCAAGGTCCAACACGGCGAAGACATCATCGCGACAGGTTCCTCCGAAGAGCTTCGAACTGCCGTTGATCAATGCATGGATCGAGCCATCCGACAGCTCACTGATCTCAAGAGTAAACTGAGAGACGACAAACACTAGCGCCAACCCCGTGGAAACAACTGCATGAAACTGCTCGACCTCATCGTAAAAGACGCCATTGATCCCAATCTCGAAGCAACCACTCGCGACGAGGCGATCGGTCTGCTCATCGACAAGCTCATCGACGCCAAGGTCCTGGACAAGGCCCAGCGGGACGACTTCATCAAGGCGATCATCAAACGTGAACGACGCGGATCAACCGGGTTTGGACATGGTGTCGCCGTTCCCCACGTGAAGCATCCCGAAATCGAAACCCTCACTGCCGCCGTGGGCGTTTGCAAGGATGGCATCGACTTCAACGCATTGGATGGCCAGCCGGTCCATTCCATCTTCCTGATCATCAGTCCTGAACAGAAGCCCGAGGAACATCTCGAAGCCATGGAAGCCGTCTTCAGCCATCTGAGCCAGGAGACGTTCAGAAGCTTTCTCCTGCAGGCGAACACCATCGAGGAAGTGATGACGCTCCTCGAGGAAGCCGATTCGAGCACCCTGGGCAGCTGAAACCACACCACCACATCGAACTGTTCTCATCGGGTTAGACGTGTCCAATACCGACTCCGCCATCGTGACCATATCCAACCGACTGGGCCTTCATGCCCGGCCGGCGATGATGTTGGCCGAAGCAGCCATGCGATACGAATCGGACGTGACGCTGCAGCGGCTCGATCAGGAAAAGGCCGTGGACGCGAAGTCGATCATGCAACTGATGATGCTCGCTGCGGTATGCGGAACGGAATTGAAGGTTGAAGCCCACGGCTCGGATGCCGCTGAATCGGTCGCGGCGATTCAGGAGCTCGTCAAGAACAGCTTCAACGAGGATTCACTGGACGGCTAATGTCCGATTGATTCCGCCTTCGGATCACGTTGCATCAGGCGTTCGATGGCCTTTCTGGGATCAAGACCTTCGAAGAGAATGGCGTGAATGGCTCTGGTTATGGGCATTTCCACGGCGTGTCGATCTGCCAGCATCACCATTGACTTGGTCGTTGCGACGCCTTCGATGACCGATCCACTGGATTCCAGGAACGCATCAAGCGTCATCCCCCCGCCGATGGCTTCACCACAGGTCCTGTTCCGGCCGTGCGGGCTGAAGCAGGTCGTCGCCAGATCACCGACTCCGGCCACTCCGAAGAACGTTTCTGGCCTCGCCCCCATCGCTTCGCCAAGCGCCGTGATTTCCGAGAGCCCCCTGGCCAGAACCGCCGACTTCGCGTTGTCACCGGCTCCAAGACCATCAACCATGCCGGCGGCCAGTGCGATCACGTTCTTGGCTGCGCCAGCCAATTCGACTCCAAGCAGATCGTCATGCGTGTAGATGCGCATCCATGGAACCCGAAGCCAGGATTGCACAAGACTCGAAACGGATGAATCCGTCGCGGCGGCGACCATGACCGCTGGAAGATGCTCCACGAGTTCGGTCGCGATGGTCGGACCCGACAGGGCACACATCGAACCGGGTTCGAGTCCTGCCTGGGCAACGACCTCGGAGATGATCTCCGAGGGTCGCAGCAGGGTCGTGTTCTCGATACCCTTCGCCACACTGACCACGGGGACTCCGCCCATGCCTTTTCCGAGTCTCCCCCAGACGGGTCTGATGAACTGGGTGGGAATGGCATTGACGATCAACGAGGCGCCTTCCAGGGCGGCATCGGCATCGGACTCGATACGGATAGCGGGATCGATCTCCATTCCCTCGAGCCTCGGGCTGCGGCGGGTGGCGGCGAGTGCTTGGACATTCTCGGGGAACGGGCCCCATACCCGGACGTTCGAATCGCCTCGCTGGAAGGCATCCGCCATGACCAGTCCCATCTGACCGTCCCCGATGACCGTGACTGTGCGTTCTTTCATGGCTGCTGATCCTCCGTGGGCCATTGTGGCGGCATATGGGTCCGAAAACCAGCCCATATGAACCTCAAGCCGATCAAATACGTACCGTCCCAGATGCCCCGGGGACCAATCTTCGAGTCTATACTTCGCGTGTCCAACAAGAGCATTCCCGGCAAGGGACATACCGCCAGCCAAGAGAGCGTCCATGAACCAAGTCCAAGGTACCGCGAACCCCACCGAGTCGACCATCATTCCTGAAACTCCTCAGCTGGCTCTGGAAGCCCGTGGTGGAGCCGAGGGGCTCGAACGCAAGCTGTTGATCGCCCTGTGTGGTGGTGTGCTCCTGGCTTCGTCCTGGATCGCCAAGCTCGTCGGGATCAAACCAGAAATCGCCCAGTTCCCAGCCTTCCTTGGTTCTGTGGTCCTGGTGATCCCACTGGTCATGGGTGCATGGCGTGAAATCGCCAGAGGTCGCCCATCGAGTGATTCCCTTGCCTCCTTGGCGGTTCTGGCCGCCATGGCATCGCAGATGTATCTGGCTGCCGGCTTCCTCGCCCTGTTCCTGTGGATGGCCAACCTGATCCTCAGCCGAACGGCCTGGGGTGCTCAACGTGCCATTCGGGAGCTGCTGGACCTCACGCCCGACATCGCTCGTCTGATCAAGTCAGACGGATCTGAACAAGAGGTCTCCCTCTCGGAGATTTCCGTCGGGGACCGAGTTCGTGTGCGGCCCGGTGAGAACCTGCCTGTCGACGGCCGAGTCCTCAGCGGTGCATCGAACATCAATCAGGCATCGCTGACTGGCGAAGCCGTTCCGATCGAGGTGCGAGAAGGATCCGAAGTCTATGCAGGCACGACCAATCTCACAGGTCAGATCGAACTCGAGGTCACGGCCATTGCGGGCGAAACGACCATCGGCAAGGTCGAGGAACTGATCCGTGAAGCGGAATCCAGCAAGACCAGCCGGCAGGAAGTCATCGAACAGCTGGCCGGCTACTACTTCTGGGTCGTCATCATGGTGGCGGCATTGGTCTGGTTCTTCACCATTCGCCACGCCGACGAGGCGATCCGGGCACAGGCTTCGCTTCGTGCCATCGCCGTGCTCGTGGTGACCTGCCCTGGTGGACTGCTGATCTCCCATCCAACCGCGATGGTGGCAGCCTTCGCCGCCGCTGCCCGACTGGGCATCATGATCAAGCAGACACGCACGCTGGAAGCTGCCGCGGACATCGACACCATCGTCATGGACAAGACCGGAACGCTGACCACCGGACGCTTCGAAGTCAGTCGACTCACGCCCGCCGAGGGCATCGAAGGCGCCGCTCTGCTTCAGGCTGCTGCCGATGGAGAACAACATTCGAATCATCCACTTGCTCGTTCGATACTCGAGACCGCTCAGAAGGCTCGAATAGAGCCCAGGAACATCGAAAGCTACGAGGAACTCCATGGACGAGGCGTGGTGGCCCACGCATCGGATGGAGATGTGCATGTGGGTCGTTCGGCCTGGATCAGCGAACTCAATCCCGATGTGAGCGAAGAGGCACAGGCACTCGACGAGAAGCTCGCTGGCATGTCCGGTGTCCACGTCATGCAGAATGGACGCTATCTGGGCGCTGTCGGTCTTGAAGACAAGCTGCGACGTCATGCCACTGAAGCCATCTCCGATCTCAGGGAACTGGGCTGCCGGCGTGTCTGCATCTTCACGGGCGACCGACTCTCGGTGGCCAAGCGAGTAGGACAGGCCGTCGGTGTGGATGCCATCGAAGCCGAATGTCTTCCGGAAGAGAAGCATGAGGAACTCAAGTACCTCATCAAGCGAGGTCACCGAACACTCGTCGTCGGCGACGGAATCAACGACGGCCCCATTCTGGCCACGGCCGATGTCGGCGTCGCCATGGGACTCTCCGGCTCGGACATCGCCACCAACTCCGCGGGTGTGGCCTTGATGAACGACGATCTCAGGCACATACCGTTCCTGCTGTCGCTCGCTCGAAAGTCACGCAGCGTGATCAGTCAGAACATCGCCATGTCCCTGATGCTGGCCATCATCGGACTGGCACTGGCCGCCACGGGAACGATCCTGACCCTCTGGCTCGCACCGTTCTACTACGCATTGGGCTATGTCGTCGTCATCGCCAACAGCCTGAGACTGGTCCGGTTCGGAGAGGAATTCTCCGAACAGGAACAGGAACGCCAGCGGGTTGAAGCGAGTCGAGTATCCAAGCCCGTGCGTCAAATGGCCTGATCAGGCGATCGTGATGCGGTCATCCAGATAGACGTCCTGAATGGTGTTGAGAAGCTTGATGCCCTCATCCATGGGTCTCTGGAACGCCTTGCGGCCCGAGATCAGCCCGGTTCCACCGGCTCGCTTGTTCACCACTGCGGTGTGAACCGCCTGTGCGAAGTCGTTCGAGCCACTGGCACCACCTGAATTGATCATTCCCGCACGCCCCATGTAGCAGTTGGCGATCTGCCAGCGGCAGAGATCGATCGGATGATCGGTGCACAGCTCTGTGTACATCCGATCGTCGTACTTGCCATAGGGACCATGTGCATCGTTCATCGCGATGTAGCCACCATTGAGCGTGGCCTGCTTCTGCTTGATGATGTCCGCCTCGATCGTCACGCCGAGGTGGTTGGCCTGACCGGTCAGATCTGCGGAGGAATGGTAGTCCTTGCCGTCTATCTTGAAATCGGGACTTCGAAGATAGCACCAGAGTATGGTCGCCATGCCCAGTTCATGAGCCATCTGGAACGCCTCTGCCACCTCGATGATCTGTCGTCTGGATTCCTCGGAACCGAAGTAGATCGTTGCGCCGACTGCCGTCGCGCCCAGATTCCAGGCTTCCTGGACTGTTCCGAACATGACCTGATCGAACTGATTGGGAGACGTGAGCAGCTCGTTGTGGTTGAGCTTGCAGATGAAGGGGATCTTGTGGGCATACTGACGACTGATGGAGCCAAGCACCCCGAAAGTGGTCGCAACCGCATTGCAGCCACCCTCGATGGCCAGCTTCACGATGTTCTCCCCATCGAAGTAGAGCGGATTGGCCGAGAAGGATGCGGCAGCCGAATGCTCGATGCCCTGATCAACCGGCAGGATGGACATGTACCCCGTTCCACCAAGCCTTCCATGGCCGTACAACGCCTGGAGTGATCTGAGAACCTGTGGATTTCGATCACTGTCCTTGAAGCACCTGTCGACGAAATCAGGCCCGGGAAGATGCAGAAGATCCCTTTTCAGGATGGCTTCATGGGAAAGAAGCGAGTCTGCGGCGTCTCCGAGGAGTTCGATCACATCTGTTGAATGGGCACCCGAGGTCATTAGGCATCTCCTGGCTAGAAGGTGGGTTGGTCCTGAGGCAGGCCACGATACCATGTGTGATCAGCCCCCGAGCACCTATCGGTATCGAGGGCCGGATGAAGACACATGCAGAGCTCAGGACAATCCAAAAAGGTATTGCTGGCCATGTCCGGAGGAGTCGACTCCTCCGTCGCCGCCGTACTGCTTCAGGAAGCAGGCTGGGATGTGGTCGGCTGCTTCATGCGACTTGGATCGCCTGGAGAGGAGCTCGATGAAGGCACTGCGACCTGCGATACGTCGAACATCAAGATCGGTCATCAGGGCTGCTGTTCGATCAATGATGCACAGGATGCCCGGACGGTTGCCGCCAGGCTGGATATCCCCTTCTACGTACTCAACTTCAAGGAGGATTTCAGTCGTGTCATCGACTACTTCCAGTCCGAGTACCACGCCGGTAGAACACCCAACCCTTGCGTCCGGTGCAATGACTGGCTCAAGTTCGGTCGGCTTCACGACTATGCCCGCCAGATCGGAGCCACTCATGTCGCCAGCGGGCACTACGCGAGACTGAAGGGAGATGGAGCCGAACGAAGGCTCTGTCGAGGAGTGGATGAATCAAAGGATCAGAGCTATGTCCTCTTCGGAGCGGAACCTGGTCGGCTGGATGAGATGATCCTGCCCATCGGAGATCTGACCAAGGACCATGTCAGGGAAATCGCCCGTTCACACGATCTACCCGTGTTCAACAAGCCCGACTCACAGGAAATCTGCTTCGTTCCCGACAACGACTATGCGAATCTACTCAAGCGAACCGATCCCGAGAGCATGCAACCTGGCGAGATCGTCACAACCGATGGTGATGTGATCGGCCGGCATGAGGGGCATCAGAATTTCACCATCGGACAACGCAGGGGACTCGGTGTCGCCACCGGAATGCCTCTCTACGTGATCAATCGAGATCCGGTTTCCAATCAGGTGACCGTGGGCAACAAGGAGAATCTCAATTCCAACGGATTGCTGGCGGATCAGGCCAACTGGTTCGTGCCTCCTCCGGAGGACTGGATTCCCTGCCGTGCCCAGATCCGATACAACGCCTCGCCTGTGCCTGCCCGAGTCATGACCATGGAATCAGGCGACTTCATCGTCGAGTTCGCCTCTCCCCAGATGGCGGTTGCTCCCGGTCAGGCGGTGGTCTGCTATCACGAGGATGTCGTGATCGGTGGCGGCTGGATCAAAGAGCCGCTGTCAACCATCGACGAATCAATTCGCTAGATCTGGATTCAACATGTCACTCTCGCTTCGATACGACTCAAGAAGACAACCGGTTCTGGCCGGACATGTCGTCGCGACCAGCCAGCCACTGGCCACCCAGGCTGGACTCGAGATCATGCGAAGAGGTGGCAACGCCATTGATGCCGCCATCGCGACGGCGATCACGCTCACCGTGGTCGAACCGACCTCCAACGGACTCGGAGGCGATGCCTTCGCGATGATCTGGCATGAAGGCCAGCTGCATGGCATCAATGCTTCGGGCAGATCACCGGAACGACTGGGACGGCATGAACTTCCCGATGGCCGGATGCCGTCCTTGGGATGGCTGACCGTCACGGTTCCGGGCGCGGTATCGGCATGGATGAAACTGTCTGATCGATTTGGCCAGCTGCCATTCGACTCGCTGTTCGATGCGGCGATCGAGTATGCCGGCCATGGATTTCCCGTATCACCGATGACCTCCGCCAGCTGGGCCAGAGCCGCCGATCGCTATGTGGCCTTTCCGGAATGGCAACGAGTCTTCGCTCCGGGGGGAAACACCCCCGCCGCTGGTGAGATCTTCCGCAATCCGGATCAGGCTCGAACCCTTCGGCAGATTGCGGAGACCTCTGGAAAGGCTTTCTATGAAGGCGAACTGGCAGAGCGAATCACCTCGATATCCAAGCGGGATGGCGGGCTGCTCCGCATGGATGACATGATCGGTCATCAGCCCATCGACGCAGAGACGATGCAGATTGATTTCGCCGGCGCACAGATCCACGAGATGCCGCCCAATGGCCAGGGCATCGCGGCTCTGATCGGACTGGGCGTTCTTGAGGAACTTGATGTCGCTGATTCGGATCCGGATGATCCGATCATCATCCACAAGCAGATCGAGTGCATGAAGATCGGTCTCACCGAAGCGTTCCGGATCGTCGCCGATCCAGAGAAGTTGCCTCGAAATCCCGGTGAACTCCTTGATGCCGATCGTCTGAGGAATCATGCGGCCAGCATCGGAACCGCTGCTGGGGATCTCGAATTCCCATGGCCCGAATGGAGCTCGACCGTCTATCTGGCCACCGCGGATTCCAAGGGGAACATGGTGTCGTTCATCCAGTCCAATTTCGAAGGCTTCGGCAGTGGCGTCGTGGTCGATGGCACCGGAATCGCCATGCAGAACCGGGCTACCGGCTTCAATCCCGATTGGGATCATCCCGGAGGCGTCGCCGGCTCGACCAGGCCATTCCACACGATCATTCCCGGGTTCGTGACGAAAGCGAATCGGCCCGAGATGGCCTTTGGAATCATGGGTGGACCCATGCAGGCGCAGGGTCATCTGCAGTTTGTCCACCGATGCGAGGGTGTCGGGCAGAATCCGCAGGAAGCCCTGGATGCACCAAGATGGAGGCTGATGGGCGGTCGACGAGTCGTGGTCGAACCGGGTGTGAGCGACTCCGTCATCGAGGAACTCGAGAAACGGGGACACGAGGTCATGACCGCGGACGTTCGATCCGTTCGATTTGGTGGTGGTCAGGCCGTTCAACGACATGCCGATGCATGGCTGGGTGCCAGTGATTCACGTCGTGATGGACAAGCGGGCGGTTTCTGAGACCTCGTCGGCTGGATCCCAGCGGTTGAGGAAGCAGGATCATCTGCACGGCCTGTGGATCAACGTCCCCGATCGTTCTCCGGCTACCATCCAAGGACCATGCTGATCTACGCAGGTATCGATGAGGCAGGATATGGACCCATGCTCGGCCCACTTTGTGTCGGCAGCAGTGTCTTTGTCATGGAGTCCCATGAGGATGATGGTCGTGTACCTGATCTCTGGAACCATCTCGAGAAAGTGGTCAGCCGGCAGTTGAGCAAGGCCAAGGGTCGAGTCACCATCACCGACTCCAAGAAGCTCAAGGGTGCCCGCTCCGGTCAGTCCCATCCGCTGCGACACCTTGAAAGAGGCGTCCTGACATGCCTTGGTGCCATGGAGCCGGACGGCAGTCTGCTCGACTCGCTCACCGAGGACGATCTCTTTGAACGGCTTGGAATCAGCATCCCCGATCATCCCTGGTACGGAGAAGGCGGTCCGATGCCGCTCGCTTCGGATCTGGGCATGCTTCGAATCGATTCCGCCAGGATGCGGCGTTCCATGAAGGAGAGCGGTGTCCACTGCGTCTCACTCAGATGCGAGGCGCTGGATGCGGCGGATTTCAATCGCAAGATCGATGAGATCAACAACAAATCAGGTGTGAACATGCATCTGGTCATCCGTCAGGTGGAAGCGATCTGGAACAGATTCAAGGGTGAAAGACCGAGAATCGTCGTGGATCGACAGGGTGGGAAGACCAGTTACAGATCCGATCTCAGGACCGCCTGGCCCGAAGCCGACATCAGGATCATCCACGAGTCGCCTGAGTTGAGCCGGTATGAGCTGGAACTGCCCGGTCGAGGCGAGATGGTCATGATTTTCACGGCAGAGTCCGAGATTCATCATCTTCCCGTGGCCCTGGCATCGATGACGGCCAAGTATTCAAGGGAATTGATGATGGGAAGGATGAACAGATTCTTCCTCAAACGCCAACCGGGCATTCGGGCGACCGCTGGCTACGTCGAAGACGCCCGACGGTATCTGAGCGAGATAGAGCCCATCCTCGAATCGGACCGTATTGAACGTACAGACCTGATTCGGTGCTGTTGAAACACCTCAAAACGGCCCCATTGCGGGCATTCCGCATCTCTTGGTCACGAATAGAACGCAAAATGGATTGACCAAAGCAGAGAAACCGATATCCTGCTGAGTTCAGCCTTGTTTGATACGAGGCTTCATTTCAAATGGCGGACTTCACTCACATGTCCAAATCGGTCCTGTGAGCCAATCTGTAAGGGAGCACCCATGCAGCTCGAAGATGACGAGGAGACCGCCCGGTCGTGCTGACACCCGTTCAAGTCGGGCCTGGCAATAGCGGCCGGGCAAGAGGAACGGGATTGCAACGGACGCCAACAACGTCCACAATCGCTGACCAGAATCTGATCCCACATAGAGTTTTTGAAGAGCTGCACCACGGCTGGTGCACTCCATGAAGCAGGTGATCCGAAGAGGATTGCCCAAACCCGTGCAAATGCACCCACTGAGTGAATGACATGTCCATCGATCTGACCAAGGTACGAAACATCGGCATCTGTGCTCATATTGACGCCGGAAAGACAACCGTCACCGAACGCGTTCTCTACTACACAGGCAAGAACTACAAGATGGGTGAGGTCCATGAGGGCACCGCCACGATGGACTTCCTCGAGGAAGAGCAGGAGCGTGGCATCACCATCCAGTCGGCAGCGACGACCTGCCCATGGGAAAAGGATGGCGAAACGTTCACCGTGAACCTCATCGACACGCCCGGTCACGTCGACTTCACCATCGAAGTCGAACGATCCATGCGAGTACTCGATGGCGCCGTCGCCGTGTTCGATGGAAAGGAAGGGGTTGAAGCCCAGTCCGAAACCGTCTGGCGACAGGCCGACCGATACGAGGTCCCCCGCCTCTGCTTCATCAACAAGATGGACAAGATCGGTGCCGACTTCGAATTCAGTTACAACACCATTCGTGAACGCCTCTTCGCCAACCCCATCGCGGTACAGATCCCGATCGGTGCCGGCAATGAACTCGAGGGTCTCATCGATCTTCTCGAGATGAAGGCCTACTACTTCGACAAGTCCGAGATGGGCGCTGTCGTGGACGAGCGGGACATCCCAGAGGACATGCAGGACATGGCCGAGCTCTGGCGTCACCAGATGGTCGAACAGGCTGCCGATCTCGACGACAACCTGACCGAGAAGTATCTCGAGGACGAGTCCAGCATCACACGTGATGAAATCGTCGCGGCTATTCGCAAGGGAACACTGGCCCGGGTTTGCTGCCCCACCTTCTGCGGAGCAGCTCTTCAGAACATCGGTATTCAGCGACTCCTCAACGGCGTCATCGATTTTCTTCCCAATCCGACCGAGGTCCCAAGCGTTCAAGGGGTCAATCCCAGGGACCCCGACGAGAAGCTCACACGATCCCACACGGTCGACGCCTCGTTCTCGGCACTGGTCTTCAAGGTCGTCAGCGATACGCACGGCGATCTCACCTACGCCCGCATCTACTCCGGTACGCTCCCGAAGGGCTCGAGAGTCCTGAATCCAGTCAATGGAAAGCGCGAGAACGTATCCCGGATCTACGAGATGCACGCCAAGGATCGAATCTCCCTGGACGAGGCCGTTGCCGGTCAGATCGTCGCGTTGATCGGTCTCAAGCAGTCCATCACCGGTGACACCCTGTGCTCGACCGAAGATCCAATTGTCCTTGAGCGAATGACATTCCCGGATCCCGTTATCTCGATGTCGATCGAGCCACTCACGACCGAGGACAAGAAGAAGCTTGCCGAAGCACTCGGGACGATCATGCGTGAGGATCCTTCCTTCCGCTCCAACTACAACGATGAGACTGGTGAGACCATCATCAGCGGAATGGGCGAACTGCATCTCGAGATCATCAAGAACAAGCTTGTTCGAGACATGAACATCGGCGTCAACGTCGGGACACCACGTGTCAGCTATCGCGAAACGATCATGGGTCCAGCCGATGCCGTTCGAGGCAAGTTCGTCAAGCAGAGTGGTGGACGCGGTCAGTTCGGAAACGTCGTGATCAATGTCCGTCCAATGACTCCGGAAGAAGCCAAGGATCAGGAAATCGATCTCAAGAACGGCATTGCCTTCCTCGACAAGATCTCCCAGGGAGTCATTCCCCGCGAATACATTCCTTCCGTGGAGGTTGGCGTGCGTTCGGCTTCGGGCTCCGGGATTCTCGGTGGATATCCGATGGTCAACGTCTGCGTCGAACTGATCGATGGTTCCTATCATGAAGTCGACTCCAGCCAGATCGCATTCGAACAGGCTGGCGCCCTGGCATTCCGCGAGGCATGCACCGAAGCAGGCCTTGCCCTGCTCGAGCCGATCATGAATGTCACCATCACGACACCGGACGAATTCTTCGGTTCACTCACTGGAGACATCGCCAGTCGTCGCGGACAGATCGGTGATTCGGAGATCCGATCGGGTGTCCGAGTGATCTCCGCACAGGTACCGCTGTCAGAGATGTTCGGCTACACGACCGTCCTTCGAGGCCTCACCCAGGGGCGAGCCAGCAGCACCATGGAACCAGCCAATTACCAGATGATGCCTGCCAAGCTTCGAGATGAAGTCCTGGCTCGCTGATATCAATCCATCGCCCCTTCAGGGCATTGAATGAAACTCCAAGCGTGGACCTGTGATAGGGTCCACGCTTGTTTGTTTTATGGAATCATCCCAGCCATGGCAGATCGTGAAACTGATACCCGGCTACTGGATCTGGCAGTTCGATCTGCTGCCAGAGGTCATGGCCATGTGGAACCCAATCCGATGGTCGGCTGTGTGATCAGCGATGCCGCCGGAACGATTCTGGCAGCCGCTCATCATGAGAGATTCGGTGAGCCACACGCGGAAGTCCTTGCCATTGCCAAGGCCGGTGCATCCGCCCGCGACGCCATCGTCCATGTGACACTGGAACCGTGCAACCATCATGGAAAGACGCCGCCCTGCGTCGATGCGCTCGTCGATGCAGGTGTTCGGGAAGTCGTCATCGGAGCCAGAGATCCCAACCCACAGGCCTCCGGTGGAATGGAAAGACTTCGCGAGGCGGGAATCGCGGCTCGTTGCGTGGATCATCCCGGCTCGATGTCGCTGCTCCGGCCGTTTCAAACGAGGCTCGAGCGAACAAGACCATGGATCACCCTCAAGTGGGCCCAGACACTGGATGGGAACATCGCAACCAGAACCGGTGAGAGCAAGTGGATCAGCAGTCCACGTAGTCGTCGGATGGTCCATCGTGAGAGAGGGCGCGTCGACGCCATCATGACCGGCATCGGAACCGTGCTGATGGACAACCCGAGATTGACCGCAAGGGATGTGAGGATCAGACGAATCGCCAAGCGAATCGTCATCGATCGCTCCTTGAAGACGCCTCTGGACGGCGAACTCGTACGGACCATCGGGAAGGCTCCACTTCTGATCGTGACCGAACGAACCGAGCTGGAAACGGAGAAGGCCAGCATGCTCAAGTCGCATGGTGTCCATCTGATGGGACGAGACTCGATCGAAGGCCGATTCGATCTACCGTCGCTGTTCAACGATCTCCATCTCGAACATGACATCTCGACCGTTCTCGTGGAAGCCGGAACTGGACTGATGAGCAGCCTCCTGAGATCCAACTGCGTCGATGAACTGGCCATCTTCACAGCCCCAAGAACAATGGAGGACCCAGAGGGCTATCCGCCTCTGGATCCGGATCTGATGGAGAAGATGGCGTCGACTCTCGATTCATGTGGCAGAAGCTATCGTCGGGAACAGGATCAGCTGGTCCTGTGCGAAGTCGGCGTCTGATCGATCAGGGCGACTGTCGTCGCAGACCCCAATCCCTCTCGACGAGCGGGACGTTCAGCAAGGTCGGGTGAATCCTGATCACACCATCGCCATTCTCCAGCCCCCATCGAAGTCCATCCTCCGGAGTCTCACGGAGTACCCGAACGGTATCCAGGGGTCTCTGGTCGTACCCCACCAGCGTGATGGTGCCTACTTCGAGATTGCGAGGATACTCGTCCATGATGGCGACTTCGGAACCGGGAATATCCGTCAGGAGCTCGATCAGTGCCTCCACTCGATCCGCAGGGACCTCGACATCATCATGGGATGTGGCCAACCAACGATCGAGATCTCGCTCGAGTGCGATCTCCTGTCCGGGCGAGCGAATGATGATGGATTTCACGCTCGAGGACGAGATGCCGGTTGCTCTGGGGTCCACGAGACGGATGGGATCCTCGAGAATGGCGGCCAGGATCCTGGCCTCTATCCTCATGACCGATGGGATACCCTCGATCATGGCGTATCTGTCCTGGGTTCTGCCACCGACACGATCACCGATCATGAGCTTTCGCGAGCGACCATCCTTCTCGACGATCTCGACCAGGGCCAGAGGATCATCCAGACCGAATGCGGACAGTGACTCCGGTTGATCAAGCATCACGCCCATCGCGTTGGCCCGGGCCAGTTCAACCACGTAGGTGCCCATGGCCTCCTCGTCCGTTCGCGTCTTCATGGGCGACTCGAATGTCCATTTGCGACCGGATCGCTCCAGAACCAGTTCCTGATCACCCACCACTCTTCTGATGCGGCGTCCCTCGATGTCGAAGCCCGGGAAGAGCAGAGGTTCACGCCATGTGGTCGGATCCGAATCCAGTACGGAGGAATGAAGCGACTGGTTGATCACCAGCACGACGGGATCATCATCCAGCTGCAGATAGCCGCGACCGGCCACGCCACGTCTTCCGAATCGGAATCCACGACTTCCTCCATCCCAGCCAAAGGTCATCATGGCCTCGGGAGAATCGAGATTGAGGGATTCAAGTGACAGATCATCGTTGGGAACGAAACGATCGACAACCTGCAGATCAACGGCACGCTCCGCGACAGCCATCAGATTGCGTCCCTCGATCGGTGCCCTGAAGGGCTCCAGCTGCCACCACTCGTCTCCTTCACGGGCGAACAGCCAGTGTTCATCTCCACGCGTCAGTTCGATTCTGTTGAACTCGGGGATCGGGAAGGTCTCCCGATCAAGAAGCGGGCCACTCAGGCCGGCTTTGGGCGAGTCGTCTGCAAGGTCCATGCTCAGGAATGCGACTGCACCCAGAACAACGGCCATCACCACCATCATCATGGTTTCTTTCCAGGCCATGTCAGCTACGCCTCACGATCCAGACACCAATCCCGACCACTGCGATGACGCCGGGAATACCCAGCAGGAGAATCCACGACCAGACGCTGCGAGTTCCATCTGAAATACTGCCCAATCTGGCCACTTCCTGACTCAAGGGTCCCGGTGCGATGCGTTCATCCAGTCCACAGAGCCAGGAGGCACCGGAAAGCAGCAGTTCGTGATTACCCGGATAGAGCAGTGCATATCGCTCACCTCCGGCGGGCATGACCATGTCCGCCACGTAGTTGAGCATCCATCCTCCGGATCCGACGACCAGGACACGTTGCCGGCTGCCATCCAGTGGCGAGTTTCGTTCAACGAGACCCACCAGTGGAATCGGTTCACTCTGAGCAGGCTGATCATCCCTCGCCGCAACCTGTTCCTGCCGAGGCGACCATTCCGATTCGATCCATCTTCGATCCGAAGGTGGAACGGTCGCGATCAGCTCGACGATCGATGGCGTGGCGGCCGTATCTCGTGCCAGCGGAACGGCCAGTGGCAATGCCAGTGATTGACCATGCAGTGCCGCCGCGATCGGATTCGGTTCCGTGAACTCCGTGAGAACCTGAACCATCTGGACCTGCATCTCTCCATCGGCGCCTCGTGAGGATTCACAAAGAACCTCACCGGAGCGGACATCGATCCCAAGTGGGCTGACGAGTTGCGACCACGGATCACGCTGTCCATAGCGTGGCAGGAGGCTCGGATACAGACTCAGAAGAACGGATTCCCCCTGCGCAATCAGATCCGAGGTGACACTCAACAGCTTCTGCTCCCCTTCGGAGGGCTTCAATCCTGTTCGACGAGCCGGTGCAACGATGATCCAGCAGACGGGAGAGTCCGCTGTGACGAGTGGCTTGTCGTCTGTCGAAACCGACCATTCGAGTACATCCATCCTGGCCGCTTCCAGCATGGCGGTGGCACCTGAAACATCTATGTTCTGCGAATCCTTCTGCAGGATCGAAGACTCTCTGTCATGGACGAATATCACAACGGGCTCGAGCCCATCCACCAGTGATCGAATGGCGGCCGAGAGCAGTTGTTCACCACGGAATCGCCGATCGAACGTGACCCGCTCGCTTGAACCCGTGACCATCCCCGAGAACAACTGACCAGCGGGTACCACCGCCGCCCGATCCGGGCTGAGAATGATGGCTGCCTCGCCTGACTGGAGATGCCGACTGATCAGTGACAGTTCCATCTCGGGAAGTCTCTTGAGTCTGTCGGCTGCAATGGAGAGTCTGGAGGCTTCTACAAGACAATCCTCGCTCAATGCCGCCGCCTTGACGTCGCCGACGTTCTCGAGCATTCGAGCCGTGTCATCGAGCTCCTCCGCCCACTGCGTGAGTCCCTGCATGAGAATGGCCGAAGCTCTGACGAAGTCCGGCAATGGACGAGCGTCATCGACTCGCAGCGTCTTCTCGACCTCCTTGAGCACCAGTTTTCCCTGGCCGGCAAGTAGCGAGAGGGCACCTGCTCGAGTCGACAGATCCGCTGCTGTCGAATCCGAAGTCGTGGCGCTGATGTCTCCCATGTTGCCCGCGTTGTCAGCCGCAAATTGAATCAACTGGGAGAACTCCCCCATCGCCGTCGATACGGCGGTTTCATAGAGATCTATCTCATCGCGATATCTGGCCTGAAGTTCCAGCAGCAGACTCTCGTAGTTCCGCAGGGATTCCGGCCTAGTGGGATCGATCCTCTGTACCTCGAGCACATCATTGGTCTGATTGAATCTCGACAGGACTTCATCGACCTGTCTGACTGTGGCCGGATCCGCCTGGGACTCGACAAGCACGATCGCCACCCGCCACTGGCCTTCCAGATCCTCCAGAAGATCGGTTGTCTGCTTGCTGAGGGAATACGACCGTGACTTGGTCGCATCGAATCGCCATCTGAGATCGGGACTGTTGGCGATGATCGAAACAGCCACCGTGGAGACGATGGCCCCGAGCATGAACAGGATGGTCGAGATGATCGCGGAACGACCCGTCATCAACGTCTTCTCCCTAATTCAAGAATCGCCGTGGAGATCATCAGAAACATGAGGATTCCAGCCAGGAAGTAGATGATGTTGGCCGTGTCTATCAATCCAGACGTGAAGTCCTGCAGACGACTGTAGGGTTCGATGGCAAACAGGATGTCTGCCAGTCCCGGACCCAGAAGGTCCGCCCCAACACGAGCAAGTCCCACCAGAATCCAGAAGAACACGGTCAGAAGAAAGGCGATCGTCTGGGAGCCCGCGATCGTGGAAGCGACTATCCCGCTGGCCAGATACAAGCCCCCCACACAGGCGACGCCGAGGTAGCCGCTGAATATCTCACCCGGATCGGGGCGGCCATAGACCTCCAGAAGCACGACACAGGGCATCGTCAGCAGCAGCAGCACGATGAGAAAACCGAACGACGCGATGTACTTTCCGGCAACGATCCCCCACATGCTCGGAGGTGCCGCCACCAGCAGCTCCCATGTACCCTGCCGACGTTCCTCGCAGATGCTTCTCATCGTCAGGGCAGGACAGATGAACAGCAGCAGCAAGGCATCGAAATCGAGCAGAGTGCTCATGCTGGCGGGCTGGCCCGGCAGGAAGACCTGTCTCATGAAGACGATTCCGGATATCAGAGCGAACAAGGCGGCAACGACATAGCCCGAAGGCGAATAGAACAGCGCCCGAAAGTCACGTTGCGCGATGGTCAGCAACCCTCTCATGCGGTTCGCTCCACGCGTTCGACTTCGGAGTTCGCCAGAAGCGAACGAAACACCTCCTCGAGACCGTGAAGCCGCGAGTGCATTTCACGAACCTGGCCACCCTTTGAAACGATCGAGGCAACGATCGAGGACCGGGGATCCCGACCTGGCTCGAATTCGACCACAAGTCGCCTCCATGACCCCTCCTGGGAACGTCGCTGAACTCTGGTGACGCCAGCGACAGCCAGAATCAGCTGATCGGCTGTTTCCAGATCCGTTTCCAGATCACAACAGGAAACAGCACCACCGCGAATCTCCTCTATCGAACCACTTGTGAGAATCTTCCCGCCCGCGATCATGACGATCGAATCGCAGACCGCTTCCACTTCCGGAAGAATATGGGTCGAGAGAAGTATGGCTCGATCCCGGGCAAGTGATCTGATCAGGGATCGAATCATGTCGATCTGAGTTGGATCCAGCCCCGATGTCGGCTCATCGAGTATCAGGACCTTCGGGTCATGCAGAAGCGCGGCAGCAAGTGCCACACGCTGCCGGTAGCCCTTTGACAACTGGCCAACGATTCTCCCATGCACCTTTTCCAGCCCGCATTGATCGACGACTCGATCGATCGAGGTCCTGGGGGTGGAAACGCCATACAGATCCGAACGGAATCGAAGATATTCACGCACTCTCATCTCCGGATACACCGGTGCGGATTCCGGAAGGTATCCAACGAGCTCCCTGGCACGCTCAGGATGAGTCGTGACATCGATATCGTGTATCCAGGCGTGCCCGCTTGATGGGGTCAGAACACCACAGAGCATCCGCATCGTGGTCGTCTTGCCCGCGCCATTGGGGCCTAGAAAACCGGTCACGCTCCCCTTGGAGACCTCGAGATTGACCCGATCGACCGCCAAAAGGTCACCAAACCGCCTTGTCAGATCTTCAGCTCGGATCATCGAACGCTTTCGTGGAATGGAACTTGAAGGGGTCGAATCATCAGATGTTGTTCTCGGATCGTCTTTTTGATGACAAATGAGGATTCATGGACTTGTTTGCCGATTGTAAAGGCATCCTTGGGATCCGGTCGATCCCGCTGCACGGATGGTACTGATGGTAACCGGTATACAGAACTTGCCGTCGGTCGGAAAAGGTATAGGCTTCCAGTAGGAAGTACGTTTCAGGGGGCTGCCAATGGGGTGGACCGATTCACGATTCTTCATCGTCGTACCCGAGGGTATGACCAACACCAGCGATGAGCGGGTCGTGATCACCTCGGATATGGCCTCCGCTCGCCTGTCGTGCGACCATGCCCAGGGCGATCTGATCCTGGACCTCTCGGACAATCTGCCAATCAATCTCCTTCGACACGTCGGCCATGCCATGGTCCTGATTGACGAAGGCGGTCTGGTCCAATGGGGTGATCAGCGTTTTCAGGATTTTCCGGATTCCATCCGGGAGTCGATCACCCAGGGCCTGCAGCAGGATGCCAGTCAGTCCACCATTCAGGATGGAGCCGTCACGGTGGAAGGTCGCTCCTTCTATCGATTGACCGCTCGCCCCGAATCGGCCAGTCAGGCGTTGGTGGTTCTCATCGAGATCACATGGATGCAGCAACAGAGGGATCGAAGAGCGGCTCTCCGATCGGCTGGTCTGGCGATTCGCGACCTCGATCGAAAGATCGTCTCCGATCTCACCGTTGCGGATCGTCTTCGCATGCTCGAAGGCAGGATCATCAACTGCATCCACGAGGAACTGTCATTCGACAACTTCGAAATCCGCCTGCTCGATCAGACCACCCAGAAGCTCGAGCTGGTCATTGCCAAGAACCTCACACCGCTGAAGATCGGGGAGGTCATCCATCGTGGTGAAGAGGGCAACGGGATCTCGGGATGGGTAGCGGCCACTGGAAACGCCTACATCTGTCCGGATGTCGCCTCCGACCCACGCTACAGGGAAGGCCTTGACGATGCCGCCAGCTCGCTCACCGTTCCCCTGAAGATGCAGGACCAGGTCATTGGTGTACTGAATGTGGAATCACTCTCGGCGAACGCCTTCGATCAGGATGATCTCGAGCTGGCAGAAATACTGGCCCACTACATCGCGGATGCCATGCACATGCTGGACCTGCTTGTCGTCGAACGTTTCACGACCAGAGAACAGGCCACCAGAAGCGTCCTGAGTGAACTCGATGCACCGTTCGACGAGCTCAATGAGATCTCCAAGGCACTCCGTGGAATCAACTCCGACGAACCGGCTTTCCAGGAGATCGTCGATCGACTGGTGAACGCCGCCTCGAGCATGAAATCAAGAGTGGAAGCATGCATGAGTGGTCCACGCTCGATTCTGGATGCCGAACATGAACTGCAACGTCTGCAGATCGACGAGCAGCTCTCGGGCCTGCATGTCCTGGTCACCGACGATGAGCCTCGTATCCGCGAGGAGATGTTCCGGATTCTCTCCCAGGTCGGCTGCCGGGTGACACTCTGTGAAAATGGTCGTGACGCGATCGATGCCCTCAGGCAACTGGATCGGGGCGAGGGCACACTCGATCTGGTGGTGACGGACATCAAGCTGCCTGACCTGACCGGGTACGAAGTTTTTTCCGGGGCACGATCCTCGTTTCCAGAGGTTCCCGTGATCCTGATGACGGGCTTCGGCTACGACCCGAGCCATTCGATCGTACGAGCCTCGCAGGAAGGCGTGTCAGCGGTGTTGTTCAAACCCTTCCGGACCGGACAGCTGCTTGATGCCATCAAGAGCGCCTTGCAGTTCACGATTTCGGAGGATTGAACAGCGCCTTCAGCAGACGTTGATCGCGGAATTCATCCTGTTCGATACTGACAGATTCCACCGATTCCATACCGCCGACCATTTCCAGAAGCGTCTGCGACTGCGATGGATCGATCTCCAGCACAAGCAGACCTCCTGGCTTCAGACAGAATTCGATTTCCTCGACGAGGGGTCGAATGCAATCGAGACCATCGATTCCGCCTCGCAATGCCGATGCCGGCTCATGATCGCGGACATTGGAATCAAGGGCACTCCAGTCCGCATCCGGAATGTATGGAAGATTGGCACAGATGACATCGAAGGGTGAATCATCACGCAGTGGATCAAGAAGCGAACCGCTGCGAAACTCGATTCGGTCGGCAACCCCGTGTTCATCGGCATTGAAGCGAGCGAGCTCAAGAGCCCCACCGACGATGTCCGTTGCCACGAGAGTGGACGTCGGGATCTGTCTGGCGAGGGTGATGGCGATGCAGCCCGAACCGGTTCCGACATCGGCGATCCGCAGATCGGGCTGCCCCTCCGGGATGCCGGCTGTTCCTCGATGCCAATCAAGGACGATCTGAACCAGGGATTCCGTGGCAGTCCTGGGAATCAGCGTCGAGGCGTCGACCTTGAAGGACCGGCCGAAGAAATCGGCCCTCCCAACCAGATGCTGAACTGGTTCGTGGGATGCGGCTCTGGAAACCAATCCTCGAAGCCGATCTCGTTCGGATGCCGTTGCGGGTCTTTCTGGATCGGTATACAGATCGATATCGGTCCCCCCGACCACATGAACCAAAAGCATTCTGGCCACCAGGGTCGGGTTATGTACCTGCTGCCGCTCGAGATGGCGAGTAATCCACTCGAGAAGGCGACGTGTCGTCCAGGCATCATCACTGATTGGCTTCACTTCATGCACGTTCCCATTGTACTGTTCAATGATGAACAGTCTTGGATGCGCCGATACAATGAATCTGTCTGATGACGTCCTCTGTCGAACCTGGAGATCATGTTCATGCGTGTCTTGATGCTTGGATGGGAGTTCCCTCCGTTCATCACGGGTGGGCTGGGAACAGCCTGCTACGGCCTCACGCGTGCACTGGACGATCAGGGAGTCGAGGTCCTGTTCGTCCTCCCCGGAAGGACGGATCCCGAAGCGGTCAGTCATCTACGGCTGGTCAGCCCGGATATGCAGACCTCCAAGCCCGAAAACACTCCGGTTTCCGATCCCCCTGTCGTGGAGGAGATCGTCGAGAACAGCCCTCGACCCGAGCCTGCGGAAGATGTCCTTCTTCCCGATCAACATCAGGAGGGCGAGTGGAGAGCATTCCAGAACACGCGATTTGTCCGAATTCCCACGCCATTGACCAATCCATATCAGCGGTCGGCCGAGGATCAGGTGGTCGGGCTCCAGGGCATGGAGTATCTCCAGGAACCCGGCACGGTGATTCCCGGAAAACGAATCCCGGGGATCCCCGTCGAACCTGAAGCCACGGTTCAAAAGCGCATCGTCGATGGAAATCTGGAATTGTCCGATCTCGAACTCGAGGAATCAGATCCCCCTCCCGCCTCCTCGGGCGAAGGCGACTACGGGGGCAATCTGATGGATCAGGTCGAAGCCTATGCGCGATTCGCGACCAAGGCCGCCGAGAAGGAGAACTTCGATGTCATACATGCGCATGACTGGATGACTTTCCCAGCTGGTCTCATGCTCGCCAGACGAACAGGCAGACCCCTGGTCGTTCATGTCCATTCGACTGAATTCGATCGGTCCGGTGAGAACGTCAATCAGCAGGTCTATGACATCGAGAGACGAGGCATGCAAGGGGCGATCAAGGTGATCACCGTGAGCCGGCTCACCAAGAACATCGTGACGAATCGCTATGGAGTCGCTCCGAACAAGGTCTCCGTCGTCTACAACGGCATCAACCTCGATCCGGTGGCCAGTGGAATGATGCCGATCGGAAGGCGGGAGAAGATCGTGCTCTACATGGGTAGGATCACGTTCCAGAAGGGTCCTGAATACTTCATTCGATCGGCGGCCAGAGTCCTCCAGGTCATGAAGAACGTACGTTTCGTGATCGCCGGTTCCGGCGACATGTATAAACGCTGCATTGAACTGGCAGCCGAGCTGGGGATCGGACACAAGATCCTCTTCACGGGCTTTCTTCGAGGTAAGGACATCGATCGTGTGTTCTCGATGGCCAATCTCTATGTCATGCCCTCGGTTTCGGAACCATTCGGCATTGCACCCCTGGAAGCGCTCAGCCATGATGTCCCGGCACTGATCTCCAAATCCTCGGGTGTCAGCGAGGTCCTCACGCACGCCCTGAAAGTCGACTTCTGGGACACGGAGGCGATGGCCGACAAGATCGTGGCCGTCCTGAAGCATCCCCCCTTGAGCCAGACTCTTCGACGTCATGCCGCCATAGAGGTCCGCCAATTGACCTGGCAGGGGGCCGCGGCCAATTGCCGACGCGTCTACGAGGAAGCCATTGAATCCCTCGGGATGCCGATACCAGCCTCCTGATCCATCGAAAGATCGCCTTGGACGGGTATACTCAGACACTCTCCAGTGATCGCCCCCCCCCATTCGAGGACATCAGGACCATGTCGATCTTCAAGCGTAAAAAACGCGCCTCTGCCGAGGTCGCTTCTTCTACCCATCATGGACAGGGCTATCACGATGAGTCCCTCGAGCAGCGCATCCTCGAGATAGGCGCCGGACTGCTGGCCGATGCCCAGCAGGAACGCAGCGGCGTTCTCTCATCTGCTTTCTGGTCGGACAAACTGATGAACTGGGCCATGAAGGACGAGGGGTTCAAGGTTCAGCTCTTCCGATTCATCGATACCTTTCCAACGCTCAAGACACCTGCACAGGTGCATTCACATCTGATGGATTATCTCGAGCAGCCGGGAGTCACCCTGCCTTCTGGCATGGGGATGGGTCTCAAGGCTGGCGGCATCATGAAGAAGACGCTGACCAAGACCATCAGCTCCCAGATCGAATCGATGGCCGGCCGTTTCATCGCCGGCACCGATGCCGAATCGGCACTCCCCCAGATCAAAGCGCTCTGGAATCAGAACATGGCCTTCTCGGTGGATCTGCTGGGCGAAGCATGTGTCAGTGACGAGGAAGCCGCTGCCTATCAGGCCCGCTACATGGATCTGGTAGAACATCTCCCCGAGCAGGTGGCCGCGTGGCCGGCGAATGCCGTCCTCGACCAGGATCATCTTGGCCCGATTCCCCGCACCAATGTCTCCATCAAGATCAGCTCTCTCTACGCGAGAACGGATCCGATCGATCTCAAGGGTTCACTCGACGGTCTCGTGGAATCACTCGCCCCGATTCTCGTCTCCGCTGGTCGCAACAACGTTCTGGTCAACTTCGACATGGAACACGAGGCGCTGAAGGATCTGACACTCGAGCTCTTCATGCGTTGCTGCGAGGAATTCGATTTCACCGCAGGGCTCGCCATGCAGGCCTATCTCCGCTCGGGAGACGATGATGCCAGACGAATCATCGAATGGTCCAGAAAAGCCGGCAAGCAGGTCACGGTCAGACTGGTGAAGGGCGCCTACTGGGATGAAGAGACCATACGCGCCGAGATGGAGGGCTGGCCGATACCGGTCTGGAGTCGCAAGTCCGATACCGATGCCTGCTTCGAGCGAATGGCGGATCAGTTCCTCCGTCAGGTACCACGGTCGGCTGATGAAGGTGGCGTGAAACTGGCCGTTGGCTCCCACAATCTGCGGTCGATTGCCTGCTGCCTGGCGATCGCCGAACGTGAATCCCTGCCGACGGAGGCGATCGAGTTCCAGATGCTCCATGGCATGGCCGATGGCATGAAGGCCGTCATGACCAGACGTGGACACAGACTTCGGGAGTATGTCCCGGTCGGGGAGATGATTCCCGGCATGGCCTATCTCGTCAGACGCCTGCTCGAGAACACCTCGAACGAATCGTGGCTGCGAGGCAGTCATGACGATGAATTGTCCGCGGATGTCCTCATGGAATCACCGCACAAATCATTCGATGAGGATCCCGGCGTCGATCGGATCGCCAATCAGGCCGATCGTCATGCGCTTTCCAGCACCCATTCGGACATCGCGGGAGGGAAGCCGTTCTTCACCGAACCACTCCGTGATTTCTCCCATGCGGCCATACGCGATCAGTTCGACGAGGCCATCCAATCCTCGAAGGTCCCACAGGTCGCCAACGACGGCTCGATCGAGGATGCCGACAAGGCGATGGAACAGGCGGTCAAGGCCTTCCCGGACTGGCGAGCGCAGGATCCGGCACGCCGATCGATGATGCTCATGGAGGCCGCCTCCAGAATGCGACTGCGTCGAGACGAGCTGTCCGGCATCATCATTCGAGAATCCGGCAAGGTCTGGAGAGAAGCGGATGCGGACGTCTGCGAGGCGATCGACTTCTGCGAATACTACGCACGCGAAGCGATGACTCTCTTCGAACACAATCGGCTTGGAAGCTTCGTGGGCGAGCATGACTCGGAGTTCCATGAACCAAGGGGTGTCGCGGTCGTCATCAGTCCATGGAATTTCCCGTTGGCAATCGCCTGCGGCATGACCGTCGCGGCGCTCGTGACAGGCAACACGGTCATCCTCAAGCCGGCCGAACAGACTCCGGGCATCGCCAAGGTGCTCGTCGATATCCTGCATCAGGCCGGCATTCCCAAGCAGGTTCTGCAATTCCTCCCCGGACAGGGTGAACTGGTCGGCGCCCATCTCGTGCGTGACCCCCGGACTTCCATGATCGCCTTCACCGGCTCCAAGGCGGTCGGTCTCGACATCGTCTCGGCAGCTGGCACGACGCCGCAGTCCCAGCCGTTCGTCAAGCAGGTCGTCTGTGAAATGGGTGGCAAGAACGCGATCATCATCGATGCCTCCGCGGATCTCGATGAAGCCGTCCTGGCTGTTCGACAGAGCGCCTTTGGTTTTCAGGGCCAGAAATGCTCGGCCTGCAGTCGTGTCATCGTCGTGGAATCGGCCGCCGAGACCTTCGCTCATCGGCTCGAGGAATCGATTCGTTCACTGACCATCGGCGACCCGCTCGAACCGGGGACCGACATCGGCCCCGTGATCGATCAGGAATCCGCCGACAAGATCAGGTCCTACATCGAGATCGGCAAGCAGGAGGGTAAACTTGCGGTGGGCCTCACCGTTCCCGAGGGTCTGGAAGCGAAGGTCGGAAAATCCTTCATTGCCCCCCACTTCTTCACCGGCATCAAGCCCACCGATCGACTCGCTCGCGAGGAGATCTTCGGTCCGGTTCTGGCGATGATCGTCGTCAAGGATCTCGAGGAGGCGCTCGAAGTCGCCAACAGCACGGAATACAAGCTCACCGGCGGAATCTTCAGTCGCATGCCTTCCCACATCGAGCGAGCCAGACATGACTACCGGGTGGGCAACCTGTACATCAACAGGAACTGCACCGGCGCATTGGTCGGAAGACAGCCGTTCGGCGGCTTTGGCATGTCGGGCATCGGCTCGAAGGCCGGTGGGCGTGCGTATCTGGAGCAGTTCGTGGTTCCACGCGTCGTCTGCGAGAACACGATGCGTCGAGGCTTCGCGCCGGGACTCTGATTCCATGCCGGATCAGCGTTCGATCGCTCGATACCCAATGGCCTCGATGGCATCCGGAAGTTCGACCCGTTCGTGTCCGTCGATGTCGGCTATTGTTCGAGCGACTCTTCTGAGACGGTTCCATGCTCGGGCACTCATTCCGAGTTCCTGGATGGACTCCTCGAGAAAATCCAGCGCCTCGGTCTTGAATCCGGCGATCGAATCAAGCGAGCCGCCATCGAGCATGCCATTGAGCCTGTCACCCTGGCGTTCCCTCATCCGCACACGTGCGGACTTCACCATCAGGGCAAGGTCATCCGTCGACAAGCCCGGATTGGCACGACGCAGATGTCCAATGGACACCTTTGGAACCTCGACGTGCAGGTCTATTCGATCAAGCAGCGGCGCCGAGAGTCTTCTCAGGGCATCATCCCTGCTGCGGCCGTTCGATCGGCCATCTCTGGTTGGATTCATTGCGGCGATCAACAGGCATCGAGCGGGATAACGAACGGAACCGGATGCCCGGGCTATCGTCACCGCATGCTCCTCCAGTGGCTGTCGCATCGTCTCGAGGACCGATCGAGGAAACTCCGACAATTCGTCGAGAAACAGAATCCCATGATGAGAGAGGGAGATTTCACCCGGACGTGGATGACTGCCCCCTCCGATCACAGCCGCTGGCGTACAGGAGTGATGAGGGCTGCGAAAGGGTGGCCGTCTGCAGAGCGCCTCCTCGTCCGGCCAACCGATGCATGAGCGAATCTGAATCACTTCCATCAATTCCTGATCCGTCAATGGTGGAAGTATTCCGGGTAGGCATCGAGCCAGCATCGATTTGCCCGTTCCAGGCGGTCCGAGCATGAGCATGTTGTGCCACCCCGCCGCGGCGATGAGCATGGCGCGCTTGACGGATTCCTGGGCGAATACGGACACGAAATCCTCCATGCCCGTCTCGGGCTGGATGTCGTCGACCTCGACCTGACGCAGCATCTTGTCTCCATTGATCCACCCCACCACTTCCGAAAGCGAATGAACCGCCAGCACGGATGTCTTCTGGATGATCGAGGCCTCGATCCTGTTGCTTTCGGGAACGAGCATCGCCTGCATCCGACTTCGATATCCCAGCAGAACCATGGAGGCGGTTCCACGGATACCTCGCACGCTGCCATCAAGCGCCAGTTCACCGGCCATCAGTATCTCGTCGATCCTGACCGAACTGCAGGGCTGTATCGTTCGACTTGCCATCAGGATCGCGATCGCGATCGGCAGGTCGTACATCGGCCCTTCTTTTCTGAGATTGGCCGGTGCCAGATTGATGGTCAGATGACCATCGGGCCACTGATACCCACTGTTGAGAACGGCTGCCCTGACTCGTTCGATCGATTCCCGGACGGCCGTATCCGGCAATCCGACGATCGTCGTTCCCGATAATTGCCCGCGGGCGATGGACACCTCCACCTGACACGCTGTGGCGGTAATGCCCTCCAATACGAAACTTGAGATGGAACAGATCAAGTCGAGTCCTCCGTGACGTCCAAGGACGGACGTCGGGCGGATGCCTCTAGCCGTCTTCCAGTTCCAGTTCCTTGATCACAAGCGATCCGATCGCCTCGCCGACCTTGTCCTCTTCATGAATGATGAGATCGGCGCCAGCCGCCTCCAATCGAGGCGCATGAATGTTGTAACGGCAACGAACGATGACCCGGCAATCCGTTGCGGAACTTCTGATCTGTTCGATGACCATGGTCGCCGCTCCGGGATCCGGCACGGTGATGACGACGATCCGGGCATGGTCGATTCCCGCTTCCTTGAGAATCTCCGGTCTGGCCGCATTTCCGAGAACCGCATGCATCCCCAGTCTGCCCACCAGCTGAACGGTCGCGGGATTGGCTTCGATCACGACCGTGTCGACATTGTGCTCCACGAGATCCTTCAGAACGGATCGTCCTGCCGGTCCGGCACCGATGACGATGGTGTGACCGGAAAGACCGACACCGACGTCACCACGAGATGTCGCCACACTGCCGAATTGCAGCCGTTCGATGAACTTCACGATCGAGCGAGCTCGACCAGCCAGCAGTGGTACCAGCATCAACGTGATGAGAGAGGACGAGGTGAGCACCTGGAACGTGAAGGTATCCAGAAGACCATTGCCTCTGGCAACGGCACCCAGAACGAATGAGAACTCGCCCATCTGCGCAAGGCACGCCCCAACGGCAACGGCAATGGACAAGGTCCCCCCGGTGAATCGGATCACGATCGCCGCGATGGCCGCCTTGAAGGCGATGATTCCAACGGATACGCCAAGCACCAGTGGAAGATGCCATCCCTCCAGAAGCCATGGAAGGTCCGCCAGCATTCCGATGGAAGCGAAGAACAGCGTGAGGAACACCGCCTTGAGCGTCGAGACATCGGATCGAATCTGTCTTGCAAAGGCGGAATCCGCCAGCACGAGTCCGGCGACGAAGGCGCCCAGCGCGGGAGAGAGTCCCAACCGCCATGAGATCCAGGTGGCGAGCAGGCAGGTCACGACCGCCAGAACCACGGGGAGATCACGATTGCCCGTGGCCGCCGATGATTTGAAGAGTCGGGGAATCAGCAGGATTCCCGCTGCGAACAGAACGATCGTGTAGACCACGATTCGACCGGCCGCCTGACCGACTTCGCCGATGACCTCGTTGAAATCGGAGGCGTCCCCTAGGAACGTGACCATCAGCAGCAGTGGAACAAGGGCGACATCCTGAACGATCAGAACCGCCAGTGACAGTCTGCCATGCTGTGCATCAATCTCGGATCGCTCGGTCAGGACTCTGGCAACGGCTGCCGTACTGCTCAATGTGATGATGGCGCCCACGGCGAGTGATGATGCCCAGGACAAGCCGAACAGCTTGGTGATCAGAGCGCCGACGAACAAGGTGATCGCCACCTGGAGGATGCCGGCTCCGAGGCCTCTGCCACCAAAGGTCCTCAACTTGCTTCTTGAGATCTCGAGACCGATCGTGAACAGAAGCAGGGCAACACCGATTTCGGCGATATGCTCGATGTCCTTGGGTTCGCTGCTGATCCAGCCGAAGGCTCCCGGGCCGACGAGCATGCCCGCCACCATGCAACCGATGATGCTGCTGGCACCCAGTCGCTCGAAGAGCATGCCGACCATGGCTGCTGCGGCGAGCAGCAAGACGACATCACCCAGGATGTCCCAGGCTTCCACCGATCAGTCTCCATTCGAGGCCGGCGTCGAGACCGACCCCTCTTCCAGCTCACGAAGGGACTGGTCCCCCGTGCCCTTGCTGGGCCATCGCCCATTGGAACGGGATCTCAGATCACGTCTCAGTTCCATTCGGAGATCGTCCATCACCAGCCGCAGATGGGCCAGCGCCTTGTCGCGTCCCATCTCGATCAGCTGCTCCGATGGAATCGGTTCCGCCATCATGACGGCGACCCGTCCCTTGAACTTCAAGCCACCTTCGGGCGGCATGACGTCGAGTACGCCGTCGACCGCCATGGGAACGATCGGCGCGCCGCCCCGGCGGATCAGGAGCCAGACACCAGGCTGCAGTGGCTGTACCGGTCCCTTCGTGCAACGCGTGCCCTCGGGAAACAGCATCACGATGCCCTCGTCCCTGAGTTCCTTGACGGCTTCCTTCAGACTTGACGGCCCGGGATCCTCGAGATCGACGAAGATCGTCTCGTACTTCGAGATGAACCAGCCCAGCAGACGCGAATCGGATTTCAACGTCTTTCTGGCGAACGGACGTCCTCCACGCTCGTTGAGCATGATTCCACCGATCATCCCATCGAACATCGTCTGGTGATTGCAGACGACCAGTGCGCCACCTGTCTTGGGCAGATGGTCTCTGCGAATCATCCTGTGTCGGTAGATGAGCTTCAGGGGAATCATCAATCCCCATGGGACAAGCGTCCAGTAGATGAACATGTCGAGGCGGCTTCGCCTCTTGTTTCTCTTCTTGAAGCGATACCAGGGGATGTACCCGTTCATGAGTTTTCCCACACCCTGCCAGTGATTCGATCGATCTCTTCGGCCATTCGATCGACCACTTCATCAAGGGTCAGGCTGGTGCTGTCTATCAGGATGGAACCTTCCGGCTGGACCAGTGGAGCCGCTTGCCTTGATCGATCGGACTTGTCGCGGCGGCGAATGTCCGATCGTATCGCGTCCTTATCCACCTTCGCACCGCCCCGGGACATCTGGAGCGAACGCCGTTGTGCTCGAACTTCCTCGTCTGCATCAAGGAAGAAACGTACATCCGCATCGGGAAAGACGACCGATCCCTGATCACGTCCTTCCGTCACGAGTCGAGGACGACGCTGGGCGACCATCCGCTGGGCTTCGTTGAGAACGGCTCTGAGTTCCGGCTGACTGGCCACCGGGCTGACCATGGTGCTGACATCGAGATCACGAATCCTGGAGGAGACGTCACGATCCCCTATCTGCATCGCAGGCGGATCCTGAGACCAGTCGAAATGGAGATTCACCTCTCTGGCCAGGATTGCCAACGCAGGTCCATCCTCCGGATCGGTTCCGCTTTCAAGGGCCAGAAGGGATACCGCTCGATAGAGCGATCCGGTATCGAGACAATCCATGCCCAGTCGCTGCGACAGAAGTCTCGCCACGCTGCTCTTGCCTGTACCGGCCGGACCATCGATCGTGATGATGCAGGATGAGCTGGCCATCACTCGGCCTCGATGGCAGCCTGGAGTTCTTCACGGGCCTTGTCGACATCCTTGAGTGGGTCCTTGCCGACGTATTCGATGGCGACCGTACTCGCGTAGCCGACCTTCTTGAGTGTCTGGATACCGGAGACCAGATCGATCCCCTTGTGACCGGCCTTTCCGCGATAGGCCTGAACCTGGAAGATCATCGCGCCGGCGTATGGCGCCAGTTTCCGCAGATGTTCGATTTCCGACTCGAGATCGGATCCGATCCCGTAGGTGGGTAGAACACCGATTCGGAATCCCCCGACACGCTTGACCAGATCGGTCAGCCCATCCGGAGTGGCCAGCAGTCCGGTGGTCGGACGCAGGAGTAGATTGAGTTCCAGCCTTTCGATGCTGGCCATCATTCCCCGTAGCACGGCGGTGGCTCGCTCGATGCCCTCTTCACCATCCACATCGGCGCACTGGATGGCGATCGAATTGCATCCGAGCCGATTGGCTGCCATGGCAAGTCGCTCGATGCGATCGACCGCCTGCTGGGCGATATCCTCATCCGTGGAAGCGAGATCGAGCAGTTCGTCATCGGCGAGCACGAGGCATGGACACCCTGCCTTGTCAGCCCGATCCCGAAGTCGATCGAGTTCCTTGATCGACCAGCCCGAGAGGCTGGAGGCCTCCAGATAGAGCCCTCTCAACTGCAGATGCTCCATGGCGAATCGAGGAACATCCAGAAGCGAATCCGGACCCTTTTCAGGCTGTTCGAAGAGTCCGATGAGCGAGGATGTTGATAGGGTCAGGAGGAGTGTCATGATGGTCCATGGAGTCTACCGGATCGATACCCTCCTCGCTGCCTGAACCTCCTCTCCTGCCCTGCTACCATGCCAGATCAACTGACAGGAAAATAGACCCATGAGCAGCCCATCCGATCGCCTGTATTCAGAAAGCCACGAGTGGTACCAAGTCGAAGGTGACACGATCACCATCGGTATCACCCAGTATGCCGCCAACGAGCTGACCGATATCACCTACGTGGAGATGCAGCCCTCGGGCACTTCCATCAATTCCGGTGATTCGATCGGAGAGGTGGAATCCGTCAAGACGACCAGTGACGTCTTCTGCCCCTTCAGCGGTGATGTGGCGGATGTGAATGCCGCTGCCGCCGATGATCCCTCACTGCTCAATTCAGATCCCTACGGTCAGGGATGGCTCGTCAAGTTGAAGGTCGGTGACGCCTCTCCACCGGAGACGCTCATGGATCAGGCCACCTACGACGAGCGATATCCACTCACCTGATCGCTCGGGGCAATGCCAGACCAGGGCCCTCTCCATGGAATCCGATTTCAAGATCGTCAGTGACTTCACGCCCACCGGCGATCAACCGGAAGCTATCGAGGCGCTCACTCGCTCCATCGAATCGGGCAACAGGCATCAGGTGCTTCTGGGCGCAACCGGAACCGGCAAGACCTTCACGATGGCCAATGTCATCAGGCGGACCGGCCGGCCATCGCTGCTCATCAGCCACAACAAGACGCTTGCCGCACAGCTCTACGAGGAGATGAAGGGACTCTTCCCGAATAACGCCGTGAGCTATTTCGTCAGCTACTACGACTACTACCAGCCTGAAGCCTACATCCCCCAGCGTGACATCTACATCGAGAAGGATGCCGCCAGAAACGACGATCTCGACCGCCTGAGACTGTCGGCCACCAGCAACCTGCTTTCCAGAGGGGATACGATCATCGTGTCCTCGGTGAGCTGCCTGTTCGGACTGGGCTCGCCCCAGAACTATCGCAACAAGGTCGTGGCGATCCAGAAGGATCAGGAGATCGATCGACGCGAGCTTCTGCTGGCATTGACCGACATGCAGTACAACCGCAACGAGATCGAATTCAAGCGTGGCCAGTACCGCGTTCGAGGCGACGTGATCGAGATCTTCCCGGCCTATGAACAGTTCGCCGTCCGGATCGAATTCTTCGGCGACGATGTCGAGCAGATCGAACTGATCCATCCCGTCTCAGGCGAAACGCTTGCCCAGGAAGACAAGATCTTCATCTTTCCAGCCGTTCACTACGTGCTTCCGGAGGATCAGCTCGAGGGCGCCCTTGGCGACATCAAGGCCGAATGCTCAAGGCGAGTGGCCCAGCTCAAGAAGGAAGGCAAACTCCTGGAGTCCCAGAGACTCCAGGCCAGAACCCGCTACGACATGGAGATGCTCTCGGAAGTGGGCTACTGCCCAGGCGTGGAGAACTACGCCAGGCATCTGGAGGGACGTCCGCCCGGCTCACGCCCCTTCACGCTTCTGGACTACTTCCATCACATCCCGGGG
>CESO01039623.1_pt1 | contig 33858 bp, 26 predicted proteins | sample 356341 | NCBI WGS metagenome assembly CESO01 (sample SAMEA2621812, study PRJEB7988) | marine metagenome | biome: marine biome (ENVO:00000447); feature: deep chlorophyll maximum layer (ENVO:xxxxxxxx); material: "saline water (ENVO:00002010), including plankton (ENVO:xxxxxxxx)" | depth 35 m | reverse complement strand
TCCTCATCCTCTTCAGGTTCGAGATCGGCTCTCGAGAGCGCGACCGTCACGGCCCAGATGCCCTCGTGTCCGGATCGGTCCGAAGTGAAGTACAGCTTGTCGCCATCCGGTGAGAAGCTGATCCAGCCGTCTCTTGCATGATCTGAGGTGATGAGCTTTGTGGGATGGTCCTCCTCGACGTTTCTCACCAGCAATTGTCCGCGTGCAGCGAACGCCATCGCCTCACCGCTGGGATGAAGCACAGCCTCGTCGACTTCGTTGTCCAGTCTCTGCATTCGGCTGATGGGCCTTGACTGATCGGGGTTGACTCTGAGATCTATTCTGGTGGCCGGACTGTCGGGCCGATCGAGGTTGACCCTGTACAGCTGATCCCACTCGGCGAAGACCGCGGTCGATCCATTGTCGGAAACGGCCAGGTCCCGAATGCCATGTCCGATCGTGGTCTGGCCATCCAGAGGGGCGCGTGAGGTGATCTGGAGAAGTCCATCCTCATCGCTACCAGCTGGAAGTCGCCACAGATTGTTCTGTCCATCTCTGGATGACACGAACACGACATCTCCATTTGGTAGCGGGAAGGCGTGGCTGTCATTGGCTCTGTGCTGGGTCAATCTCCTGAAGCTGCCGTCATCACGCTGGATCGACCAGATGTCCTGGTTGCTGCTGCCGCGATAGCGTGGTCTCTCCATTGGAGCACCGCCCCTCGAGAACACGATCTGATCGTCGTTCATTCTGGGGGCGTCGCCTTTGGCGGACGTGATCGCTGTGACCGGGCCGCCATCGAGTGGAGCCTCGTACAGGCCGCTTTCCCGAAACAGTGATGGTTCTCGATAGCCCCAGAAGAGAATGGACTTCCCGTCCGGTGTGAATCCAGAGAGATACTGGTTTCGATCACTGGTCACCACCCGCTCGATGGGGCCTGTGGGAATGAGTCGTTGTCCGCGCATCTCGACAGGCATGACATGAAGGCTCGTCGCACCGTGACGATTGGATTCGAAGGCCAGAAGCGAGCCATCGGGTGAGAAACTGCTTCTGAGTTCATCGGATTCGTTCGAGGTCAGGCGTTCCGCATGCCCACCACCGGTTGGAACCGACCATAGATCACCACCAAGCGAAAACACGGTCATCGAACCATCTGGAGAAAGCGATGGATACTGGGGAAAGCCTGATGTTGAAGCGGCCATGGCGCCGCCACAGCTCAACAGGAGGCAGGAAACGGTGAACAGCAGCCTAATCATGGATCGTGTTCCTTGGCAGAAAGGGGTCTTAATGGGCTTCACAATGTAGGGGAGCGGCTGGTGATCGTGGTAGTCGGGCTGGAATTGATACCAACGACATTCCCGAGTTGCCCACGAATCGATCCAAGGGGGGCATTTGGTCGCCTTGGCCTGCCAAATCACTGATTCGAGCACCTTGATTAAGGTGCTCTTAACGAGTTGAAGAGCTGATAAACAGCGTTTTTATCGATTTAAAGCCGGTTCCTTCGACTTTAAAGAGTTTTCCAGATCGATGAGTAAAAGTCTTGACCTGACCTTAATAGGCTGGCAAGGTGTACTTAACCACTAAATCCACATGGAGAATTCCGTCTCCGGATCGAGTGGTGAGGAAAGAGAGATAGAGGGGAAATGAGTAAATCCCTTACAGATCAGGTTCGTATGTACCGCGCGACCAACAGCATCGCTGTTGTTGGGTGCTGAGAGCCTGTATTGCATGCATGCTTGCGTCGATAATCCTGGACGAGGGAGTTCAGGAGGCAAGCTTAAACCATGGTGAGTCCAATCCGGTAATCGACTCGGATAGTCAGGACAAGTTTTAGGATCCTTTGAGGAGGAGAAATTATGAAAATGCGAACGCTTACAGTTGCTAGCGTAGCAACGGTCACGGCAGTAGCCGCTGGCCTCGCAATGGGTGATTCAGTCACCCTCGATCTTGCTGGTGTTAACAGCAATGACAGCTTTGGTAGCCCATTCAACGAATTTTCCCTGCTGAATCTCGGCGATGTCACCATCACCGGAATCGGTTGGGACAACGTTGTCGGTAACGGCGATGATTCAGCCGTTTCATGGGGCAATGAGATGACAATGGCAGTCGTAGACGCCGGCGATCTCTCTGGAGTCTTCATCTCGTTCTTCCCAGAAGAGGGAAGCGCATCTGCTGGTGGCGTATGGGGCCCTGCTTCAAGCGGCGGCGTCATCGATCTGGCAGCACAGGGACTCGCATTCAACACGACCTCAGGTTCACTGCTGGTCGAGTTCTTCGAGTCTTATGATGATGGTGCAGACGCAACCGATGCTCACTACGAGTCCGGTACCGTCACCATCGAGTACTCGGTTCCAGCTCCAGGTGCTCTGGCACTTCTGGGTCTCGCCGGACTCGCTGGCCGTCGTCGTCGACGCGCCTGATAAGTGTGACCTGGACTTCGGGGGAATCTCCATCCTCTGAATCAAGTCCAAGACATGCTGAATCGATATCTTCCCACACCCCCTCGTCTTTCAGGCGAGGGGGTGTCTTTTTTGGCCTCTGTCTTCGGGCAATGGCTTAACCATTGTCAAATCAGGAGTTCGCACACAACCATTCCGATGGTCCGGATAACACGAATCATTCCTGAGCCATCACCGGGCTCCTTGGAGGATTGAGCGTGACCAGGACGGTATTCGGGGTAGGATGATGTGCTGTTTACGACGAGTCCGGTCAAGTGCTCATCGGTAATGACCGATGGCTGGACTTCAGGAACTCACGCTGATTTTACCCAGTGGATTCATAGACCAAAGAAGAGGAATTCCATGTCTCAGAAGCGAATCGTGGTTGGTGGTGGTGGCGGTTTCATCGGGGGACATCTCGTCAGCTCACTGCTTGCCCAGGGGCATTCAGTCCGCAGCGTCGACATCAAGTCGACTGACAACTGGTATCAGGTCCATCCAGACGCCGAGAACGTCGTGGCCGATCTCTCCAAACTGGAACATGCCGAAGCAGCCTGCGACGGCATGGACGAGGTCTATCAGCTGGCCGCCGACATGGGCGGGATGGGTTTCATCGAGAACAACAAGGCCCTGTGCATGTTGACGGTGCTCACAAGTACCCACATGCTCACGGCGGCTCGTGACAAGGATGTCAAGCGTTTCTTCTACTCCTCGTCCGCATGCGTCTACAACGCGGACAAGCAGAAGAGCGAGGATGTCGTGGCTCTGAAGGAGGAGGATGCGTATCCGGCCATGCCTGAGGATGGCTACGGGTGGGAGAAGCTGTTCACCGAACGAATGTGCCGACACTTCCGGGAAGACTACGGAATGGATTGTCGAATGGCTCGATACCACAACGTCTACGGTCCGGAAGGGACCTGGGATGGTGGTCGTGAGAAGGCGCCAGCCGCCATCTGCCGAAAGGTCATTCATGCCAAGCATACCGGTGATCATTCGATCGAGATCTGGGGCGATGGTCATCAGACCCGTTCCTTCATGTACATCGACGACTGCGTCAAGGGCACCCAGGACATCCTCAACAGTGATGTGCTGGAGCCGATGAATCTCGGATCCGACGAGCTGACCACCATCAACGGCCTGGTCGACATCGTCGAGGACATCGCGGGCATCAAGCTCGAGCGTAGTCATAACCTCGATGCACCCAAGGGTGTGAACGGTCGCAACTCGGACAACACCATGATCATGGACAAGCTTGGTTGGGCACCATCCATCAAGCTTCGTGACGGCATGGAACGTACCTATCGATGGATTCATGATCAGTACATGGCCAAGAATGGCTGAGCATGCATCGTTGCAAGGCGGCTCTTTCTAGGACTGGTGCCTGGCTGGTTGCCTGAGGCTGCGCATGACCGGGGGTCCAGGCCGATGCTTGTTGTTGGAAAGGTCACATGAGCAAGTCCGCACGTACATCCAGAGTGCTCATGCTGAGTCAGGTATATCCACCGGATCCTGCCAGTGTGGGGCAGCATCTCCATGATGCGGCAGCCGAACTCGTTCGGCGTGGCCATGATGTCAAGGTGCTCGCCTCTGCGCGTGGATATGACGATCCGTCCATGAAATACGCTCGTCACGAGATCCGTGATGGCGTCCAGATCCGTCGGCTCCCGCTGTCATCATTCGGCAAGGGATCCATACCGGTTCGTGTGGCGGCGGGCATGGCCCTCATGCTTCAGGAGATCGTGCATGGCCTGTTCACACGGAACCTCGACAGCATTCTCGTCAGCACGTCGCCGCCGATGTGTCCGATCGCGGCCATGATCATCTCGTTCGTGCGCCGCAAGCCCATCACCTACTGGGTGATGGATCTCAATCCGGACCAGATGATCGAACTTGGCAAGATCAAGGAATCATCCTTCCCCGCGCGTGTCTTCAACTGGCTCAACCGACGGATTCTCAAGCGGTCTCGACGTATCGTCGCCCTGGACCGCTTCATGGCCGAACGTCTCTATCGCAAACAGGATGTGCGTGAGAAGACGGTCATCATGCCACCCTGGCCACACGACGATCATGTCGAGATGATCGACCACGCCGACAATCCCTGGCGCAAGGAGCATGTCGATGATGGCCAGTTCGTGGTCATGTACAGCGGCAATCATGGGTTCTCGACGCCTGTGACGACCGTTCTTCAGGCATCCCTGCAGATGCAGGACGTCGAAGGTCTGGAGTTCCTGTTCATCGGTGGGGGCGTCGGCAAGAAGGAAGTGGATGAGACGCTCGGGCGTGAAAAGCCGACGAACGTGAGATCGATGCCGTACCAGCCGTTCGACACGCTTCGTTTTTCACTATCCGCTGCGGATGTCCATCTCGTTTCGGTCGGTACTGATGTCGTCGGTGTCGTGCATCCCTGCAAGATCTACGGAGCCATGGCCGTCGGCAGACCGATACTGCTGCTGGGCCCGGATCCATGTCATGCTTCGGATCTGGTGCTGGAAAACGACATCGGCTGGCAGATAAGCCATGGTGATGTGGAGCGAGCGATTGAGGTGATCCGCGAGATCCAGGCGACGCCGCCCGAGAAACTCAGGGAAATGGGCCGGCGTGCCCAGGAAGTCGTTCGAAGGGATCTGTCGAAACAGGATCTCTGCGGTCGTTTCTGCGACGTCGTCGAGAACAAGGCGTGAACACATGAAGAAGTACATCTTCATCCAGAATGATCCCTTCTATCTGCCTCGCGTGCTGGACAGCGTGCTGGAGGTCTACGGGGACTCGGTCGTGGGTGTCAACATCCAGTCGGTCGCCCAGGGAAAGCGGACCGTGTTCGGTACCGCCATGGATCTTCTGAAGCTCTATGGATTCAGGTACTTCCAGTGGAAGCTGCGTCAGTATCTCTGGTGCAAGGTCAAAGCCAAGGTCGTCAACGGCTGGATGGGTCGTCTTACCAGGTGCTACAGCGTCGGCGCAGTGGCCAGGAAACACGGTGTCGAGGTGACGGAGGCCGTCAACGTCAACAGCGACGAATTCCGCTCCCATCTCCGCGAGCATGGCGTCGAATTCATCGTCTCCATATCCGGCACGCAATTCTATGGTAAGAGGCTTCGTGAACAGACCTCGGCAGGCATCGTGAATTGTCATGGCGCCCTGCTTCCGAACTACCGCGGTCTGATGCCTTCCTTCTGGACACTGGCCAATGGAGAGACCGAAGGTGGTGTGAGCGTCCACTTCGTCAACGAGAAGCTGGATGATGGTCCGATCGTGGTGCAACGCCGCTATCCGATCGATTCCGCCGACACGTTGGAGGACGTCATGGCCAGATCGAAGAAGATCGCGGCCGAGGCGATCATCGAGTGCATCCGACTCGTGGAGGCGGGGGATCCTCCTCTGATGGACAATCCGGAAGAGGGGGCGAGCCACTACTCCATGCCCACCAGGGAGGATGTCCGTCGGTTCCGTGAACACGGGCATCGCTTCGCGTGAAATTGAAGGTCACCACATGAGCCATCCAGTCGTCAATGCAATGAGCTTCGACATCGAGGATTGGTTCCACATGGTCGGCATCGAATCCGTCGAGGATGTCCGCAAGTGGGACGAGTTCCCGACGCTGGTCGAACGCTATACCGATGGGATCATCGGGCAACTCGACGCGCATGGCACCCGGGCCACCTTCTTCATACTCGGCTGGGTGGCGGACCGCTACCCGTCGCTCGTGAGGAGAATCGTCGACTCCGGGCACGAAGTCGGCACGCATTCCTTCTGGCATCGTCAGGTGGACGCGCTCGAGCCCGCTGTCTTCAAGGAGGATCTCCAGAGATCCATCGATGCCATCGAACAGGCTGGTGGTCAGCGTGTTCGTGGTTTTCGAGCGCCATCATTCTCCATCCGGCCCGGTGCCGAGTGGGCGTTCGATGTGATTCTCGACTGCGGCCTCGAATACGACGCCAGCCTTTTTCCGGCACCGCGTGGTCACGGAGGGTATCCGGCGCCACGCGGCATCCATCGTTTCACGGACATGCCATCGGGTCGCAGCATCCCGGAGCTGCCCATGAGCGTCATGAGACTGGGGCCGGCGGGATTCGGGTTCACCGGGGGGGGCTATCTGAGGTTCCTGCCCGGTTGGTTCATCAGGCAGGGCGTCCGAAGGCTCAACAACCAGGGCCACCCGGCCGTGGTATATCTGCATCCCAGGGACTTCGCTCCGGACTGTCCAAGAGTGCCCATGCCATTGAAGCGTCGCTTCAAATGCTATGTTGGGCTCGGGACCACCTTCGGCAAGCTCGATCTTCTGTTGTCGAACTTCGAATGGGCGGCCTGTGAGACGATACTCGGACTGGATTCACCTCCTGAAGTGGATGACGCGGCATGACTGATCAAACACCATCGCATGAGATGCTGACGAGTCCACACTCCATGCGCAACAAGCTTGCGAGACTTCTCTGGGGTGTGGTGTACGTCCTGCTGTTTCGGTACAGCCCTCGATCGTTCCATGCGTGGAGATACGTGATCCTTCGACTGTTCGGTGCCCGGATCCATCGCACATCGCGCGTCTACCCCAAGGCTCGTGTGTGGTATCCCGGCAACCTGGTGATGGGTCCGCACGCATGCCTGGGTGAAGGTGCGGAATGCTACAACGTCACGACCATCACCATCGGTGAATGGACGACCGTGAGCCAGTACGCCTACCTCTGTGGCGCGACCCATGATCACGAGGACGTGAAGTTTCCATTGATTCCGAAGCCCATAACGCTCGGTAAGCGAGTCTGGATCGCCGCTGACACCTTCGTCGCGCCCGGTGTGACGATCGGTGACGGAACCGTTGTGGGCGCTCGTTCCTCGGTGTTCAGGGATCTTCCACCATGGCAGATCTGCATGGGCTCCCCGGCCAAGCCTCTCAAGCCACGCGAACTGGGTCCTTCGGACTTCGGTTACGACGAATCCCGGGATGGAGACTGAATCATGTGTCGTTGGCTCGCCTATTGCGGCAATCCCATTCCAATGAGTGGACTCCTGTCCGATCCCGAGCATTCGCTGCTGCAGCAATCCAGGCAGGCCATCCAGACCCAGTACACCGTGAATGGTGATGGCGTGGGCGTGGGGTGGTATTCTCCCGACTCCTCCGAACCTGGTCTGTATCGCGATACTCGTGCCGCCTGGAACGACGAAAACGTCGAGAGTCTGAGCCGCCATGTCCATTCCGGTCTGTTTCTGGCTCATGTCAGAGCCGTGACCCAGGGCTCGGTCGGCCGTGTCAACACACATCCATTTCGCATGGGCAACTGGTTGTTCCAGCACAATGGTGACGTCGGTGGATGGGACAAGCTGCACAAGGACATCGATCAGCTGATCGATCCGGAGTTCTACTCCCAACGCAAGGGGCAGACTGATTCCGAGACCCTGTTCGCGCTCGCCATGACCAGAGGTCTCCGGGATGATCCCGTCTCGGCGATCAACGACATGATCAGAGAGGTCGAGAGGCTTCGCGCGAAGCACGAGATCAAAGAACCATTCCGTATGAGCATCGCGGTCAGCGAGGGCACATCACTCTGGGCGGCCAGATACAGCAGCAACGGAGATACGCCAACGCTCTACTGGGGACAGGGGTTGTCGTTGGCGGGATCGGATGGCGAGATCTTCCATCTGGATCGGCATTCGACGGTGGTCGTGTCCGAGCCCCTCGACAAGGAACAGCACAGCTGGGAGTCCGTTCCCGACAGTAGCCTGCTGCACGTGGCCGATGGGGTACTCTCGGTTTCGCCGCTCCAACTCGATTGATCGGTGGCCAGGCCGAGTTCATGATTCCATGGATGCCTGTTAGCATCTGGTAGATGAACCACAGGAAATGTCCATGACCGAATCCGCGCAGCAGAGATGCTCATGGAATGCCAGGTGGTATCTGCGGTACGCTTTCCTTTCGGACGCGTATTTCTGGCTGCCCGTCTTCTTTCTGTATTTCAGCGAGATACTGACGCTCGATCAGGTCCTCCTGCTCGAGATGGTCTACTACGTCGGCGTCTATGTGATGGAGGTTCCAAGCGGCTGGTTCTCCGATCGGTTCGGTCGTCGAATAACGATGCTGCTGGCTGCGGTCATTCTCGCCGTCGCCTACGGGATGATCTTCGCCGGTAGCAGCTTTCTGGTATTCGCCATAGCGCAGTTCCTGAAGGCCGCGGGCATTTCGTTCAAGAGTGGGACGGAGACCGCCTTTCACTTCGATTCCCTCAAGGCCATCGGGCTTGAAGACGAGTTCGGAAAACGCGAGGCTGTCGTGGCCCGTAATCGTTTTCTGGGTGGGGCGGCAGCCGCGCTGATCGGTGGTCTGGTCGCCATGTGGTCCCTGCAGATGGCCTATCTGGTGGCCTGCGTCTTCGCGATTCTGATGGTGCTTCTCGTGTACAGGTTCTTCGAGCCGCCAATCGAGGAGGAGGAGAAGCATGCCAATCCGATCAGCGAAGTCATCAGTTGTCTGGGGTATCTGAAGCAGCCGATGCTCATGTTCATCATGCTCTTCTTCATTCTCATGACGATCCTGAACCATGTCCCGTATGAATTCTTCCAGCCGTACATCAGCTGTTCGCTCGAATCGTTCCATTGGGGAGAAGGCGCCACGCCACTTGTCAGTGGCATACACGTGACACTGGCACTGCTCGTGGCATCCGCCTTCGGGGCCTGGAGCATCGGGATCAGGAACCGGATCGGCATCTGGTGGACGCTCCTGTCGGCGGCGATTCTCCAGACGCTGATCATCACCGTGATGGCCTGGGTGCTGGCTCCGATCATCCTGGTGCTGCTGCTGGCCAGATCGGTACCACGCGCGTTGATGGCCCCGGTCATCAATGCGGCGGTCACTGGACGGGTCCAGCGAAAACATCGTGCCACCTATCTCTCGATGCAGAGTCTGGCCGGGCGTCTGTCGTTCGCCGGGATGCTGCTGTTGCTGACCTCCGTCGTGCCCGCGAACGAGCATGCGACATGGGCCAGTCTGTCCACTGCGCTCAGATTGAGTTCGTGGATCGCCATCGGTGGCACGACGATGTTCATTCTGGTCGCCCTCGTGAGGTCTCGAAGAGATGGAACCGGCGAACTGGCGGCATGAACAGCCTGGTCAAGCATCGATTCCCAGTCTCGCTCGAGCCTGTGAGCTGTCCAACCCATCTATCTGGATGAGCTTGTCCCGGGCCGTATGACCGCTGATCAGGGTCAGTTGCCCTCGTGGAATCCCGAGTTGCTCACAGAGCAGTCCGATGATCGCCTGATTGGCCTTGCCGCCTTCGGGCGGAGCGATGATTCGAATCTTGAGTTGATCGCCCAGAAGGCCGGCGATCGTGTCGCGTGAGGCTCCCGGAACGGCCTTGATTCTCAACAGTAGTCGCTCGTCATGTGTACTGAGCCAGTCCTGCATGGCCCTCAGGGTACTGTTTCTTTCAGCCGATCGTTGGTGGCTGTTACACTCGGTTCGTGCTTCCGAAACATGAACTCGATGCCATCCGATTCGAGAACCTGGCGGATACCGTTCTGGCTGAGCGTGTCTTCCAGGACAGGGTTGCGCTTGATGTCCATGTTCTGCAGACCAGTGAACATCTCCGACCTTCACAGTTGGATGTGGATGGATTCAGTCCGGTCCAGTTAGGCTGGCGATGGGGGCCCGTCTGGTCGACGGCCTGGTTCCGGATCACGGCGGATGTGCCCGGCTCCTTCACGGGCAGACCTCTGGCGATTCAGTTCTCCAGTGGAACGGAGGCGACCTTCTGGAGCGGGGACACACCCTGGCACGGACTGGACGAAAACCGGGATCTGGTTCGTCTTGATTCCACTCTTCTGGATTCGGACCATGTGGAATTCCTGATCGAAGCCGCCTGCACACTGCCGCTTGGTGCCAGTACGTTCTGGTGGGATCATCCCGAGGTCCAGGCACGTTGGCGCGAGCCCAATCCGGGTCGACTGGAATCAGCTTCTCTGGTGGTGCTGGACGAAGCGGCATGGCGTCTGAGAGAGGCCTGGGATTTCGCCCGGCGTCTTCTACTGGCCTTGCCCCCGGAAGGCGACGCTTCCGCTCGTCTGCTCGAGGGCATGCATCATCTGGCACCGACCTTGTCGACGGAGGATCCGGATTCGATTCGGGAATCGCTGGAGACGCTGCTTGCATCGGATGGTTCGTCGGCCGGAGGTCCCTGCATCGCCACCGGCCATGCGCACATCGATACCGCCTGGCTGTGGCCGCTGTCGGAAACACGTCGAAAATGTCTTCGCTCATTCTCCACGATGCTCAGGTTGATGGAACGCTACGAGGCGTTTCGATTCCTCTGCAGCCAGACTCAGCAGTACGCCTGGATCGAGGAGGACTCACCCGAACTGTTCACCCAGATCCGGGATCGGGTCCGGGAAGGTCGTTGGGAGCCCGGCGGTGCCATGTGGGTGGAGCCCGATTGCAACGTGCCTTCCGGTGAATCGTTGATTCGCCAGATCATCCACGGAACAAGCTGGTGGTCCGATCGATTCGGCGCATCCGCCAGCCAGCGGCATCTGTATCTGCCCGACACCTTCGGCTTTCCCGCATCGCTTCCCCAGATCATCCGACTCGCCGGACTCGATACGTTCATCACCAACAAGATCTCATGGTGTGAGACCAATCGTTTCCCACATGTCACCTTCAACTGGAAGGGGATCGATGGAACAGAGGTCCTGTCCCATCTGACTCCGGGTCACAACTACAATTCGCCGATCCATCCGAGCGATGTTCTGGCTGGCCAGGGCATCCTGATGCGGCAGCCTCGTCCTCGACCGGATGCCTGGTTGCAGCCCTTCGGATACGGTGACGGTGGGGGTGGTCCGACAGATTCCATGATCGAGCGAATCGGCCACTCGAAGTCGTGCATGGGACTTCCACCCGTCGAGCACGGCAGGACCGATGATTTCTGCCAGTTGCTCCACGATCAGTCCGACGGTGTTGATGAACTTCCGGTCTGGGATGGGGATCTCTATCTGGAGCTCCATCGTGGAACCTATACGAGTCAATCCTGGTTGAAGATGGCCAATCGCGTGGCCGAGGATGATCTGAGGTCCATCGAGGCGCTCGGGGCAGGTGTACCCGGCGGCATCGAGCTGGAGCAGCTCAGGGATTCACTGGATGAAACCTGGAAGCTGGTCCTCTTGAACCAGTTCCACGACATACTTCCGGGTTCATCGATCAACAAGGTCTATGAGGACGCCCGTTCTCAGTACGACCGCGTCGAAGCGACGTGTACGACCCAGTTGGACCATGTGGCGGCCGCGTGGAGCGAGGCGGTGGGTGGTGGGGAGATCTTCTTCAATCCATCGAGCACCGTGCGTTCCGAGGTCGTCGACGTGGAGGGTTCCCCGGTCTGGATTCCGGATGTCCCTTCCATCGGGGTCAAGGCCGCTGGTTCTGGTGAAGATGACGCGGCGCCTGAACCGGTCGTCGTGAACGATCTCAATCTCCAGAACGGTCTCGTCGAGCTGTCTCTCGATCCAGTGGGTCGAGTGACGCACCTGGCCTGTTCGGGAGCCAGCCGGTCCGTGAACAGTCCATCGGATCCGTTGGGCCAGCTGATGCTCTACGAGGATCGACCACGTCGATGGGAAGCCTGGGACATCGACTCCGATTACGTCGAGACCGGCCGCCCGATCGAGTCACCCGCCGAGATCGAGATGGTGGAGCATCATCCACTTCGATGTGTGATCGAATTCAGGCGGGCATTGGGAGAGCGGAGTCGTCTCGTTCAGCGGTATGTCCTGAAGGCTGGTTCCCCACGAGTCGATGTCGAGTACCTCGTCGATTGGCAGGAGGACCAGATGCTTCTGCGACTGTCATGTCCAACGGCCGTTCGTGCTCGAGCAGGCACCGTGGGCATCCAGTTCGGTGTCCAGGAACGTGCGACGCATCGCAACACGTCCTGGGAGGCCGCTCGATTCGAGTTCCCGGGTCATCGATTCATGGATCTCTCCGAACCGGGAAGAGGGTTGTCGATTCTGGATGATGGCCGCTATGGCCGCTCATTCAATGGCAGCACGATGGGGCTGTCTCTTCTTCGGGCGCCGAGAATGCCGGATCCCGAAGCGGACCGAGGCATGCATCGTTTCATCGTCTCCTACATGCCCCATGAGGGGGACTGGAGATCCGCCGGTGTCTGGGCGGAAGCGGAAGCGTTGTGCCGACCATTGAAGCGACTTGGGTGCGGTACTGGAGAGGAGGAATCCATGGCCCCCTTCAGATGGCGTGTCGATGGCGGCGCTCATCTTGAAATAGCGGCCTTCAAGCCTGCTCAGCGAGGTCATGATCGCGTTCTTCGACTGGTCGAGGTCCATGGAGGGGCTGGGGACATCGAGATCGAATGGACCCGGTCACCGTCGAGTGTCCGGGCGGTCGATCTGCATGAAACCACTTCCGTTGACATCGACATGGCCCACGAAGGTGATCGAACCCGGCTGGCGATCAAGCCTTTCCAGATCGTGACCCTCGTGGTTGATCACTCATGACGATGGGCTGGATCGACTGGTCGATCGTGCTTCTGCTGCTCGTGGTGCTCACGATCACGAGTATTCGAACGAATCGATATGCCAGAAGCGTGTCGGGCTTTCTGGCGGCCAATCGATGTGCCGGTCGCTATCTGATCACGATCGCCTACGGCATGGCGCAGCTGGGCGTGATTTCGCTTGTCTGGTTCTGGCAGCAGAACTACGACGTCGGATTCACCTCGATCTGGTGGGGGTTCATGGAAGGCCCGGCCCTCATCCTCATTGCGTTGACCGGATGGGTCGTCTATCGCTTCCGTCAGACGAGAGCCATGACGATGGCGCAGTTCTTCGAGATTCGATACAGCCGGAACTTCCGCGTGTTCGCCGGTCTCGTTGCGTTCATATCGGGAATCATCAACTACGGGATCTTTCCCGCGGTCGCCGCGAGATTCTTCATGCATCTGTGCGGTCTTCCCGACGTCATCATGATCATGGGTATCGAGGTCGGGATGTTCCCGCTTCTGATGGCCGGACTGCTCGGGACGGCGTTGTTGTTCGTCTTCCTCGGTGGCCAGATCGCGGTCATGGTGACGGATTTCATACAGGGTTCCTTCGGAAACATCGTCTTTCTCGCGGTGATCATCTTTCTTCTCTTCCATTTCGGCTGGGATCGAATCTCGGACGCCATTCTGGAGGCGCCACCCGGACGTTCGATGGTCGATCCATTCGATCTTGGCAAGGAGGAGAATTTCAATGTCTGGTACTGGGTGATCAGCGTGATCGTCCTGTTCTACGGAATGCTCGGATGGCAGGGTACGAGTGGATACAACGCATCGGCTCTGAACGCCCACGAGGCGAAGATGTCCAACATTCTCAATGGTTGGCGATTCAGGGTCCTGATGCTCATCACGATCGTCCTACCCATCTGCATCAAGGTCATGATGACCGATCCTGCCCATGTGGAACAGGCTGTCCAGATCCAGGCCGTCATCGATCAGCAGCCGACGCCTGCGCTCGGTGCTGAGATCCGAACACCCGTGGCGACCTCCATGGCGCTGCCGGCGGGTCTTCTGGGCTTGATGTGTGCAGCCATGCTCGGTGCCTTCATCAGCACCAACGACACCTATCTGCATGCATGGGGGACGATCTTCGTGCAGGATGTGATTCTTCCATTCCGCAAGAAGCCGTTGTCTGCCAGGGCGCATCTCTGGATACTCCGGCTCTCGATTCTCGGTGTGGCCATATTCGCCTTCTTCTTCAGCATGCTCTACACGCCGACGCAGTACATCGCCATGTTCCTGGCGATCACCGGTGCCATTTTCGTGGGAGGTGCCGGTTCGGCGATCATCGGTGGTCTCTACTGGAAGCGAGGCACCACCGCTGCGGCCTGGACGGCGATGCTCGCCGGCATGTCGTTGAGTGGATTCGGGATCATCGTCAAGCAGTTGCCCGATGCCGATTACTGGTCCGGATCCGTCATCGTGATATCCGATCCCGATGACAATCGAGTCGTTCGGGCGACGCTACAGGAATCCAGCATGGATATTCCGCCTGCCAACTGGCCGGTCGTCGGAGAGACCCGGAGCCACTGGGGCATCACGTCCATGACCTTCCAGGAAGGCGACTGGAAGGGGTACGATTCCGCTCCAGTGGAAACGATGGCATTCAAGGTCTCCGATCCGCATGGTTCCGATTCGAAGACGCATCGTCTTGGTTCCGATTCCGGGTCGGTTCACTTCAGCATCGATGGCGCACCATGGTCAGCTCGTCTTCTTCAGCAGGACAGGGGAGTCTTTTCCCCATTCCTGGATCTGTGCCACTACGTTTCGGTTCACATCACCGGTCAGGTGATGACCTTCTGGTCCATACTCGTCGCTGTTCTTCTCTACGTTCTGGTCTCCCTGCTCGGGCCAAGGCGTGAATTCAACATGGATCGTCTCCTTCATCGAGGCCAGTACGCCATCGAGGGCGAGTCCGTCGTGGAAGAGGGCCCCAGGACCTGGTTGGAGAAGCTCGGATTCGACAGGGAATTCACCACGGCGGATCGATGGGTGACGGCCGTCACACTTGCCTGGCCGATATTCTGGACGATCGTGTTCATCGTTCTGAGCACATGGCGTCTGGCTGGAAACGAGATCGATGACCAGACCTGGGTCGGATGGTGGAAGTGGTGGACCTTGTGCACGCTGGGTGCGGCGGTGATCGTGGTGATCTGGTTCACCATCGGCGGTGCGCTGGATGTGCGTAATCTGTTCAGGAGGCTCCGGTCCTACGAAGGCAACGAACTCGACGATGGTCGTGTCATCGAGCATCGAAATGCCGACGAGATCGAGAAGCAATCGGGTGAATGACAGCGTCCGAAAATGTTGAATGGCCTCGCATTCCAGCAGCTTGGTATGCTGGGTGTCCGCAGGAGTCACCGGCATGCCTGGATTTGAAGTTACCCGTGTCGTCGATGCAGAGATCGATCGCGTCTTCGAGATCTTCACGGATCTTGAAGGATCGCTCACCCGTTGCAAGGGCATCATCGGAATAGAGCTCGAGACGACCGGTCCCGTCGGCAAGGGCACCATCTTCAAGGAGACTCGTCAGGTCTTCAGTCGTGAATCGACCGAGACACTCGAGTTCACCGAGTTCCAGCCACCATCGCACTGGGTCATCTCCGGGGTTTCATGTGGTGCCCAGTTCACCAGTCGGTTCGATCTCCAGCCTGAAGGTGGTGGCACCCGGGTGATCGTGACCATACACGTCAAGCCATTGAATCCATTCGCATGGCTCATGAGCCTTCTGGCTCCCTTGTTGAACGGCACCATGAAGCGAGCCATCAACGAGGACATGGACACCTTGTCGAGCATCGCCGATGGGACATGGACGGAACCTGAACCTGAACCTGAACCTGAGCAGGAAGTCGAAGCGGAAGATGCTCCGTCCAGTGACTGACGAAGCTGTTCAGAAGATCAGTTCGACCATCACGTAACCCACCAGGGCATCGTTCAATTGAGCAGGATCGCCACCACTGGGAGTACCCAGGAACTGCACCCCAGGCTGCATCGACAGCCATGGCGTCAGCTGGACGCGATAGAACGCCTCGATGGCCGATTCGGCGCCACCAGCAGGACCTGGTCCACCAGCGGGAGTCGTCGATTGCCAGGTACCAGGATTGTCACTGAATGCGGTCCACATGCCCATTAGTCCCATCGCATCCATGGGTCGGCCCGGAATGACGCCAGTTGCGCTCAGTCCACCCATGAGGGACCATTGGACTGGATTCTTCTTTGGATCACTCCATCCGAATTGTCCAAAGGCGATCAGTCCACCACCTTGTGAGGCGAACGTGCTGTTTGGTGCCCAGAGAGTCTGGTTGAGGCTCAGGTACGCGCCGGGAACATCCTCCACGCCGGGACCATCCTCCAGTGTTCCACCGGTCAGACTTCGTCCGGTCTGAAGCCAGCCACCGGCGGATACGGCTCCCGGGAGTTGAGTCTCGCCAAGTTGCCAGTTCATGGCCCACTCGCTGATCAGGAACCAGTGCCCCTGATTGTCGAAGAAGGTCGCCGGTCCACGACCACCTGGCCGTGGGGCCGGCGTATAGATCGGTTGCCCGATTGAATTGCGTGTGGCATTGAGTCCACCATAGGAACCATCGAACCAGCCGAACGAACCGACTAGATCATCGGTCACGTTCACGATCATCGTCAGTGCGGTGGCTTCCTGGGGAAAGGTGGTGAAAAACGGATTCAGTGTGGAGGTGTAGCCGGCACCGCTGTAGAGAAAGCCTCCTGAACCGGGGATGTTCGAGAAGATGTTGTTGGCATCCTGCTTTCCGAATGCGACGTTGAGCAGATCGTCGAAGAGATGCTGCGAATAGTACAGCTGTGAAATCTGGTTGACCGAGGCGGCATCGGGGAAGTTGCCGTTCGATCCGGTGTAGTTGCTCGTTGGATCGAAACTACCCGTGTTGTCGAATGCATGGTTGTACCAGCTCCAGGTCTGGTAGTTGATGAAGAAGATGCCATCCGGATGAGCGAACAGTTTCTCCGTGTCGATCGTGACCGATGCGCTGCCCAGACCGCCACCGAAGAACCCGGTGTCCGAGCCGCCCTCGAAGTTGTACTCCATGAAAGACGTGTAGACGCCTTCCACGTAGATGCCGTTGTCCTGAAGGGAGTCTCTGGCTCCAAGCCAGTCTCCGCTGGCGCCACTGGAATCGAACGGCCAGCCCGACCAGTCGCCCCTGGTCATGTTGATCTGGCCCACGGATGGCGAGAACAGTGGATTCGGCCGATTCCAACGATCCTGGGTTCCGTGAAGCGCCGTGTTGGCCAGTGAGAAATCGCCCTCCGTTCGACGACTGCCAGACGTGGAGGCATCGGGGGAAGCCTCTGCATCCACGACGGGAGTGGCCGGCTGGGCTCTTCCGGGCTTGTCGATCTCTAGTGGCTTGTCACCTGGTAGATCATTGCGAGATTTCTGGCTGTCGATGGCCGGAGACGCCGGTTGAGCTCTGGCAGGCTTGTCTATTTCAAGGGAGTTGTCGCCCGCTTGATCCTCCGGAGTCGTCTCATCGGCCTGAACACTCGATGATCCGACAAGAACGCAGAGCAGAATGGGACACCAGAGAGGCTTCATGCAGGTAGTGTATCCATCATGAAGAGCATCGCATGTTCCGCAAAGTCATATCAAGCCCCAGCCGCTGCTGTGGGCAGGATGGTCGTGTTGATGAGCCTGTTCGCGATCCTGCTGATGTCGCTTTCGGGCTGTGCCTCCCCGAAGACGGGCCGATTGCCGGAATCATCCAGTGATCTGATGGAGTTGGACGCGGGCTACGTGATCCTGCGTGAACTTCTGATCGACGAGTCGAGACTGGACGGCGTGCTCCTGATCAAGTCGGCATCCGATTCGACGGAATCGCTGATCAGGGAGATCGCCGACGCCTCATCGGACATGTTGAAGGAGCTTGATTTAATGGCGGATGAAAATCCGGAATTGACCATGGCGTTCAACGGTCTGCCCGAGGTGGAGAAGGCGGTTCGTGAGGCAATTGCCTCGCGGACGGCGATGGATCTGATGGGTTCCCGGGGCGACGCCTTCGAATACAGCGTGCTGCTCACCCAGGAGAAGGCGATGTCGTACGGAATGCATCTGGCAGAGGCCCTTGCCCGAATGGAACCAGACATCGCCGTCGGTGCTCGATTCAAGGTGATGTCCGACAGGATGTCGGCACTGCATGCACGTGTGACGGAACGACTCGAGTCGCTCTGCGACGGATCCACTTGATCAGGGAAACGGATCGAGTGGAACGGGTCGAATCAGGACATTGGTGAATTCGACTTCGTTGCCATGGCTCTGCAGACCGATCGGTCCAGACATCGGAACGCCTGGCAACGTCGCCTCCTCGATGACGGTCTGGCCGTTGAGAACGACCATCAGCTTGTCACCGCGCATGCGGATGAAGTAGCGATTCCATTCGCCGACGGGATTGTCCGCGTTCGCGCGTGGGGTGCATTTCCTTCTGACCTCGGGAGTCATCGACTGATCGGTGCGATAGCCCCATACTTCGCCGCTTCCGACCGACCAGCACCACAGATTGACCTGCGACTTGCTGCTGCCTCGCAGGAAAATACCGCTGTCACGCTCAAGAACGGTCGTCGTGACGGGATTTCCCTCCTCGTCGAGTGCTTCACGGCCATTGGGTAGGATCACGGGGCGATCCATTTCACCTTGATGGTCATCAGTCCATCTCCAGTCGACGATGAGATCGAAGTTCTCGTAGGACTCCTGCGTCCAGAGGTCGCCACCCTCACCGTTGTGGATGATCCGACCACCTCGAGCCTCCCAGTTGGATTCATCGTCCTTGGGAAGCTTCCAATCGTCGAGATCGAGGCCATTGAATATCGGTTCGAATCCGGTGGCCTCGTTCGAGCCTTCCGCCCATGGGCTCGCCTCGGTCGGGAGCTCGCTGATCAAGATGTCCTTGAAGTCGACGGGCGAGCCTTCCGCCTCAAGGCAGATGTAGCCTCGGCGGGGATTGCAGTCGAAGCCGCCGCTGACCACGGCACCGTTGACGGCGAGCGTTACTCGACCATCGATGCATTCGACCCTGTAGTGGTTCCATTCTCCGGCTCCCTTGGTGCGTGCCTCGCTCGGAAGGCATCTGGCCCACCCGGCCGGATGGGGTCTGTCAGGTGTCATGACGGCGCCCCAGATGGAGAAGATGTCACCTTCGCTGGTGTAGTTGGGAGTCTCCGTGCCGATCATCACCTGGACTTCGATCGCGCGTGTGAAGGGGGTGCCCACGGCCGGCAGTGCATCGGCCCAGACGAACAGACCGGCATTGCCCTTTGGTGATTCATGTCTCCATTTGAATTCGAGAATGAAGTTTTCATACACGCGATCAGTTCGAAGAAGACAGACTGGTTTGCCTGTGCATCTGATCATGCCCGATTCCGCCCTCCATGTGGAGTCGTCTCCGTTCATGTTGACCCAGCCGGTGAGGTCCGTCCCGTTGAACAGTGGTCTGAAGGTTGGTTCGGTTGTTCCGGCGAGTGCGATGATGGTGGTCAGTAGAAGTGTGATCATGGCAAGATCCTAGCCGCTTTACGGCACGTTCTGCAGGTCATGGGCGTATGATTCGGCTGGTTCGACGTGAACAGGAGCCTCGATGATGTCCGGGAAAAATGGCAAGTTGGCGATTCTAGTGGGGGGAGGTCCGGCGCCGGGTATCAATTCCGTCATGGCGGCCGCAACCATCCGAGCTTGTCTGGAGGGAGTGGAGGTCCTCGGTGTGCGTGACGGGTTCTCCTCTCTGATGAAGGGGGATGTCTCCTCAGTCACGCCACTGACGATCGATCGAGTGAGTCGAATCCATTTTCGTGGCGGCTCCGCACTGGGTACCTCCCGGGCGAACCCGACCCGGGATCCCGAGATGCTCGCGACCACGATCAGGGCTCTGCAGGAACTTGGAGTCGACAAGGTCCTCACGATCGGCGGGGACGATACGGCGTTCTCCGCCCGTACCCTGTGTGACTCCTCGGATATCCAGGTCGTCCACGTTCCCAAGACCATCGATAACGATCTCGATCTACCTGCGAACATCGATACCTTCGGCTATCAGACGGCTCGACATGTGGGAGTGGAGTTGATCCAGAATCTGATGGTCGATGCCAAATCGACATCCCGTTGGTACTTCGTGATAGCGATGGGCCGAAAGGCCGGCCATCTGGCCCTCGGGATGGGGAAGGCCGCGGGTGCGACCTTGACTCTGATTCCGGAGGAGTTCGGTGATGAGCCGGTTTCGATCAGCCGACTGGTGGACATACTCGCCGGGGCCGTCATCAAGCGTCAGGCCGATGGGCGCAGGGATGGTGTCGCCGTGATAGCCGAAGGCGTCTGCCTTGGCATCGATGAATCCGATCTCGCTGGAATCGGAACAATCGAGCATGATGATCACGGGCATCTCCGATTGGCGGAGGTGGACATCGGTCGTCTGCTTCGCCATCGGGTCAGGGAACAGCTGGAATCGATGGGCGTCGATGTGACGATCGTCTCCAAGGACATCGGCTATGAACTCAGGAGCGCCGATCCCATCCCATATGACATGGAGTACACCAGGGATCTCGGATACTGCGGAGCCAAATATCTGATGGAAGGCGGCAGTGGGGTGATGGTCTCGATGCAGGAGGGTCGATTCGTCCCGATTCCGTTCGAGGATCTCATGGATTCAAGGACGGGTCGCATGCGAGTCAGGATGGTCGATATCCATTCCACGAGATACGCCATTGCCAGGCGGTACATGATCAGACTCAGGCAGGATGATTTCCGGTGTCCCGAGCTGCTCCAGAGGCTGGCGGCGACTTCCCATCTGGATATCGACGCTTTCCGTAAACGGTTCGAGTCGGTGTGCGACCAGGAGCTTCCACCATTGCATCTCGACTCGGGCAGTGCCTGAGGGCCGACTATCGGACTTTCTGATGGATAGTGAGATCCAGCAGCATGCCTGACCGATAGGAACAGCTTCCCGGGCAAACAATGCCCCGGCTGGAGGTCGTCTCATGCTTCGTTGGATTCGTTCGTCTTCATCCCTGTGTCTTCTGGCATTCATGGCATTTGGTCTCGTGTTGCCTGCACGGGGCGACTTCATCCTCTTTGACGATGAGCGCTCCTTCCTGGATGCGCTGGGGGGAGCGGATCTCGAGCTCGACGAGTTCTCCGATCTTGTCGATGGCTACTACGCCGACCCGATTCGAAGATGGGTCGATGATCCTTCCGAGTACACCATCTCCTCCACCAGCATCGTCGGACTCAGTGCCGGCCTTGGTCAGGTGACCACGGTCCTGCCCAAATCCATGATCAGTCTGGAGTCGTCATCCCAGTCGTTCAGAGCCATGGGTGCCAATTTCGCCATCACGGATTTCGCGGGCAATCCGATCACGGGTCAGATGCGCATACTTCTTCAGGATGGTGAATCAGTCACGTGGAATATCGAGGGTGGCGAGACTTTCGTCGGTGTGATTGGTGTTGACGAGTCCGTCATGTCCTTGACCGTTGGAGCCGCCACCAATGCGCCACTCGTCACGGCCACCGGCGTTCTCATCGCCAGTGTGCCTGCTCCGGCTGCCTGGCCGCTCGTTCTCCTGCCGGTTGTGGGGATTTCAAGGCGTCGTCGGGCCTGAAGAGACCATGACTTCCGAGCTTCTGCGAGTGGCCTGATAGAATCCAACCGGATTCATACGTCCGCTCGAGGAGTCAATAGATCATGAGTGTCCACAACAATCGATTTGCCGGTGTCCTGCTGATCATCGGATTCCTGGTTGCCGGCCTGTCGCTGGCGTTCAGCCAGTCGCCTTCCACGGAATCCAAGTCGGAGACGTTCAGGCTGGACCCGGTCCACTCGATGGTCCTCTTTCGCGTTCATCACCAGGGAGCGGGTCAGTTCTGGGGACGTTTCAACGATGTCGCCGGCACGGTGCTCTATCCACGTGACGATTCGTCGGCGCCCGTGTTCGACGTCGAGGTCGAGGTGTCGAGCGTCGACACGGGAACCGCCAAGCTCGACCGGACGCTGATGTCGCCCGACTTCTTCAATGGTCCCGAATATCCCAAGATCACCTTCAGGAGCTCGGCTGGTGAACGGGTGGGTGAAGGTCTCTGGAAGGTCACCGGTGATCTGACGATGCTGGGCGAGACCCGGCCCGTCACGTCGATGATCGAAGTGACGGGTGTTCGAGGAAACCCTGTGGTTGCCAAGGCTGGATGGGAAGCGGTCCTTACCATCGATCGAACCGATTTCGGCATGGACTGGGGAGTCGAGAACGATAGTCTGGGTGATGAAGTTCGGCTGGTGATCGGACTCGAAGGCGAGTCGGGACCACCCGTCAAGAGATAGGAGATCGCGATGTCCTTTGGGCAGATTTTATTCACGATCGGCATGCCGATGCTGATCGGTGCCATTCTCATCGTTCCAGCATGGCTGGTGCCTCGAATTCGAGCGCTCTCTGGAATAGCCGGCTCGGCGCTTGGTGTGGCACTTGGCATGGCACTTGTGGTCGCCTTCATGGCGGAGGCCGGTGTCCCATCCCTGCCGCCGGCCCAGAAATGGCACATGTTGCCGATTCTTGCCTGTGGCATAGTGATTCTGTGTCCGGTCGTCGCCATTGTCGATGGCAGTGGGGAAGTCGGTCGCTGGCTCATCAGCATCGCCTCGGGTGGAATCATCGGATGGTTGGCTGTGTTTCCCGGTCTGGATCTGCTGGGTCAGATACTCCTGGGTGTATGGGTGGGCGTCTCGTTCATGGTGATCTCCTGGGTGTCTCACAGACGACGTGGAGTCACCGTCACGTTGTCGATCACACTCGTCTTCGCAGCGCTCTCGATCCTGTGCATGCAGGCCCACTTCATCACGTTGACCCTCATTGCCGGCGCGCTTTCCGCGACATCGGGGATCGGGTTCGTGACCGCATTCATCAGTGAACGATGGGGGCCGGAGGTTCCCGTCGCATTCGCCGGGTTCAGTACTGACGACAGGGAGCTGCCGACTCGAAGTCTGGCCATCGGGTGGGGAGGCGCCTTCGCGGTCGCCTCGCTCGTTCCGCTCGTGGCCTTCTGCGGCTGGGCCTACAACGTCGGCGACGTCAATTGGGTCCACTGGGGCCTGGTTGCAGGCGCACCGTTGATGCTCGGCATAGGTGAGCTCCCTGGTCTGCATCATCGGGACGGTTTCTGGTGGTTCCTCGTCAGGGTCGGACTGGTCGCCATTCCGATCGTGCTGTCGCTGGTTCTGCTGTTCTCCGGAGCAGGTCTCGACTCCGATTCCGGGAGTACCGATCAGGATCACATGTACTACATGAACCAGGGATGATGCACGGACCGTCACGGGGTTCGATTCCATGGAAACTCGATAGATAGGATTCGATCAATGATGCACCTGTTCCTCTGTATCGCGATGAACGTGTTGATCCAGTCCGATTCCCGTCCGAACATTCTTCTGATCTACAGTGACGACCACTCGGCGCAGGCCGTGGGGGCCTATGGCTCACGGATCAATGAGACACCCCATCTGGACAGGATCGCCGGTGGAGGCATGGTCTTCGAGAACGCTTTCTGCACGAACGGGATCTGCGCACCCGCTCGAGCGGTCGTTCTGACTGGTGTCCATAGTCATCTCAACGGCGTCAGGGACAACGGTGGGCGGCTTGATCAGAAACGGATCACCTTTCCTCGTCTGCTCCAGTCTGCCGGTTACAACACGGCCATCATCGGCAAATGGCATTTGAAGGATGATCCCGTCGGCTTTGATCATTGGGAGGTCCTGCCGGGACAGGGACACTACTACTCGCCGGATTTCGTGACCGAGCAGGGCACAGTCCGGGAAGAGGGGTACGTGACCGATCTGACCGTTGACAAGTCGATCGACTGGCTGGCGAACCAGTGGGATCGTGAAAAGCCTTTTCTTCTGATGTGTCAGAACAAGGCGCCACATCGTGGATGGATGCCGGGGCCGGATCATCTGACTCGTTATGACGGAACGGTCGTTCCGGAGCCCTCCACGTTGTTCGACGACTGGAGTGGTCGCAGTCGTGCGTCGACGAATCAGGAGATGACGATCGATCGTCATCTGTATGAATACTACGATCTCAAGGTTCCGCCAGCGGATCGCTCGGCTGAACTCGTCGGGCCCGATCGTTGGATGGATGGAATTCTGGCGAGAATGACACCTTCCCAGCGTGAAGCCTGGGATCAGGCCTACGGTCCTCGCAACATGTCATTCAGAAAGGCCGAACTGGAAGGTGATGATCTGCATCGATGGAAGTATCAGCGTTATATCAAGGACTATCTCCGCTGCATTGCTTCAGTCGACGACAACACGGGTCGGCTCGTCGACTGGTTGGAGGAGAATGGTCTTTCCGAGGACACGATCGTCATCTACACGTCCGATCAGGGCTTCTTTCTCGGGGAGCATGGTTGGTATGACAAGCGATTCATGTACGAGCCCTCGTTGCGAAGTCCTTTGATCGTTCGATGGCCCGGTGTCATCGAACCAGGTACGAGAAACGATCATCTGGTCCAGAATCTCGATCTCGCGCCGACCTTTCTCGAGATGGCGGGCCTCGACACACCAGCCGACATGCAGGGAGAGAGTCTGATTCCACTGATGCGGGGAGATCGCCCCGAGGATTGGCGAAACTCGATCTACTACGAATACTTCGAGAAGGGGATCCATGCCGTGGAGCCTCACTACGGCGTTCGTACGGATCGCTTCAAGCTGATCTATTTTCCGGCGCTGGATGAATGGGAACTGTTCGATCTCGAAGAGGATCCGGACGAGGTGATGAACCTTTCAGGCGATCCCGCCCGTGCGGTGCAGGAGGCGGCGCTTCGATCGGAGCTGGAGCGGTTGAGGATTCACTATGAGGTTCCCGAGGCCATCGATCCGGTTCAATCCAGTCGCTGATCGGTCGTCTCTCGACGTGTGACTCTCAGGAAGGTTCCGTATTCGGTACCGCCTGTGCCCTGGGCCGAACGGTCTCCCTGCTGGGTTATGTACCTGGCAGTGATGGCCATGTGGTCCCGGCGAAAGGCGTCCAGTGCATCGATGGCCTTGTCATAGGATCGACGGGATTCCTCCGTGATCGATGCCTCCCGGAGATTCGTACCATTTTCGAACCATTCGATGAAGTCCCGATGACGCGGAGGCATGTAGTCTCTCATGGCATTGAGGAAAAATGCAGAGCGTTCGTCTTGATGCGTGATGCCCATGGCGGCGTCGATTGCCTGAAGAAGCGAACTTTGAGCGGCGCTGCCTCCGAACAGGCGAACGGGTGTCGGGGAGACCTGATCATAGATGATGCCTTCGCCCGGCCAGCTCGATAGATAGGGGCGGACCGAATCATAGAAGACGGCTGGGCGACATCGTTCTTCCATGCGATTGAGCATTGCCCTGATGCGTTCGATCGTTTCGGCGACGGCATCCAGGCAGGTGGTGACGCTTGATGGGTCTTGTGAATCTATGGCCAGTCGTGTTTCGACCAGCGTGGGGATCAGCGATGCGCCGATGGCTTCGATGGACACCGTCACCAGATAGAACCAGTCCTCATCGGTACCGCCGGCGAATCTCGCCATGGTTCGCAGGGTCTCGGGTCTGGTCAGATCGTCTCCTTCGAGGAATGCCCAGTTGTCCAGGACGATCGAAGCGTGTGAGATGATCATCGGTCTCCCGAGTCTCTCAGCGATCTGTTTCCATGGAAGACTGATGCTGGCTGGAAGACGGGTGTCCTCCAGAGGACCGGATTGGACATAACCGCTTCCGATCACTGAAAGCAGGAGCATCGCCCTTCGGGTTGCCCCGTCATCATCAAGGAGCTCGGAAGCATCCAGCATCGGCATCCTGAGGATCGCCTCGCGTGCATTCCCTGGATCATGATCGAAGATCCCGGCTGTCTTCTCCCAGGCGTCATGGGAACAGGGCAGTGCATCGATGGGGTCGATGGCCGGAAGAAAGCCTCTGTCATGATCGACGCCATGGATTGCCAGAATCTCCCTCATGTCCATGATGACCTCAGACCCCTTCGGAGACGGTGTACCGGAACTCGCGTGCCATGCCCGAGGCCAGGTGATACAGATTGTGGCAATGGAAGAACCAGTTGCCTGGATTGTCGGCGGTGAACTCGAATCGGGTCGTCTCACCGGGATAGGAGACGACGGTGTCCTTCATGGGTAGATTCGGTGAATCCCAGTCGAATCCTTTCGGGACGACTCGATAGAAATGGCCGTGAAGATGCATTGGATGCGCCATCCTGCTCTTGTTCGGCATGATGACCCGGACACGATCTCCGGATTCGATTTCAAGAAGACTGGCATCTGGATTCGGTACGAAGGCCTCCTTGAAGTATTCGCCGCCCATTGACCAGAGGTACCGCTTCATGTCACCGGCCAGATCGAGCGTGAAGGTCTTGATGGGACCTTCCGGAAGCGTCGTCTCGTAGGGCGAACTGAGCATGTCGTAGGTAAGAAGCTTCTTGCCGAACGTGCTGTTGGGCTGTGCCATCTTCTTGTTCTTGTTGGTTCGAATCGTTCCGATCGCGGAATGTGGCGTCCCCATGCCGGCTGCCTGGAGTTCCCAGGCGCCCTCTTCCTTGACGTCGATCAGCACGTCGTATCGTTCTCCGGGGCCCAGAATGAAGTTGTCGACCTTGAACGGGACACAGGGCTGGCTGTCGGCCGCGATGACGGTCATCTGATGACCGGCGAGCTGGACCCTGAAGAAGCTGGATGTGGCACCATCGATGATGCGAAGTCGTATGCGTTCGCCGGGCTTGGCGTCGAATGTGGGGCCGGACTGCCGCGGCATTCCATTCATCAGCATTCCAGCAGGATACACGTCGACGTCCCATGGCTTGCCATCGAGTTGATGCACCTTGCTCGACTGCCAGACGTCCCCGGCTCCCTGGCCGGGTCGCGCCACACCGTTTCGGATGTCCGGAATCATCTGGTAGGGGGATGTGTTGATCCAGTCCTGAAGAAAGACGACATAGTCCCGGTCGACGGGATGTCTTTCGACAAGAGGCTCGATGATCATTGGTCCCGCGAGACCCTGCTGTTCCTGCAGTCCGACATGGGAGTGATACCAGTAGGTTCCATTCTGTCGAATCGGGAATTCGTAGAAGATCGAGTTGCCCGGTTCGATGGGCGCTTGCGTGATGTCCGGTACGCCATCCTGAAGATTGGGAACGAGCATGCCGTGCCAGTGGACCGTGGTCGGTTCCATCAGCCTGTTGTTGACAAGGACTCTGAAATTGTCCCCTTCCTTGAATCGCAACTCGGTCCCGGGCAGCAGATCATTGGCGAGAATGGCCGGATAGGGATCGCCACCCTTCGTCTGAAGTGGATTCATGGTCTTGTTGACGATGTTGAGTACATAGTCGGGTTCGACCTGGCCTGGCGGTCTCGTCTGACCGGGACTTGGAACCTCTTCGATCTTCATGCCAGCAGCCAGCGCAGTGGCACCGAGTGGAAGGAGCGATGCGGCCGCGATGAGGCCACGTCTTGTCGGCGTGGAAACTTCCGAGGAAGATGAGTCGTTGGTCATTGATGCTGCTCCTGTGAATTCCATTCTATACAGAGGACGGATTAGCGAATTCCATCCCGTAGGAGCTGTATTGGGTGAATCCTGTCTCATTGTCGGGTCATTCGATCATCGCTTCTCAAGTCCATGCTCTGCGATTCACCACGTCTGCTTCCATGGGTTCGACTGCCGGGGATCCAATGCGATCACATTGGAATGCAATCCGTCCTCAATCGCTTGATGTACTGGAAATCCGAATGTGGGATGGGGGTCATATCGGCTATCCGTCTGTCGTTGAAGCCATTCAGGGTTAGCATGTGATGCTGGAGGACTTCATGACGATCTTGATGACTATATTTCTATCTCTTGTCGGCCCATTGGAAAATCCAGTGGGTACTCCCAGGATTGTCATGTCCGATCTGATCCGTTCATGGTCCTGGATCGATCGTTCGTTGTCGGTTCAAGAGAGGGATCTGGAGGAGCGACGGTCGATCTCGAGACAGCTCGATGCCGTCACCCAGCTGTTCTTTCGAAACGACATCGGAGCCGTCGCCCGCTCCATGGATGAACTGGCATTGGAGTCCATGCTCGATGAACGTCTGGCGGACTCCCATCGAATCTCTGCGGCATTGAATTTGAGAATGGTTGATCTCAGTGGCGAGCCTTGTCTCAAGGCTCATTGGAGATATCGGCCACCCTCCGGCGAACAAGCGATCCCATTCACTTTCGTCATGACTCCGACCACTGGGGAGCCGCACGAGATCGAGATGATGCTCGAGCAGAGTGAAGGGCGATGGCTCATTCGCGTGGATGAGGATCGCCTCACTTCGATTCCACGGGATGGGACCCTGGATCTGCAGATGAAGCTGGAAGATGGAACACTGATTCCACAGGGCCGATGGGAACGCACCACTGAGCCATTCTCCGCAGCTCGACGTCGATATCTCGAACAGCTTGATCCGGTTGGAGACAGCCAATCGAAACAGATGTTCCGTAGCCGGGCCGCGAGACTCGTCGATCGGATTCCATCCATGGACATCACCGGGCATGTGCTCGATCGAAACAAGCTGCGCCAGGAACTGGCGATGGAGCTGCAATCCCTCATCAATGGTGAGGATCCGTATGTGAATCGTGTTGGTGATCTCTGGTACGAGTTGCGTCCGAATTCCGGACGCCTGCCCGTCCGCCTTCATGTGCCTGAGCAGGTGGCCGATCGATCGGAACCGGCACCTCTACTGATTGCCTTGCATGGTGCGGGAGGCAACGAGCACTTCTTCGTCGAGGGTTGCGGCAATGGTGCCATCGTGGAACTGGCGGATGAACACGGCATCATCGTGGCCTGTCCGTCGACCTATGTCATGGCATCATCCATGGAGCCTCTGGAGACCCTAATCCGGGAACTGAGTGCCAGATATTCGATTGATCAGGATCGAATCTACCTGCTCGGTCATTCCCTTGGTGGGATGACGGCCATGGGACTGGCCTCTGTGAGGCCGGACATGATCGATGGAGTGGTGGCTATCGCGGGAGGGGCGCCGTTTCCGACGATCGCCGAGTTTCCACCCGTGCTCGCCTATGCCGCGGAGCGTGACTTCATCGTGTCGGGCGACATGATCGAGTCATCCGCCAAGGCCGCCAAGGCTGCTGGCGCGCCGGTGACCCCACGCCGTCCCGATGGAACCGGACATCTGACGATTGTCATCGATGTCCTGCCGGAGAGCATCGACTGGTTGATGAATCTTCCTCGCGAGGCTGCGCCTGACGGTCCTTGATGGACGCCCCTATACTTCATGCCAATGCTTGAATCACTCCGGTATCTTCTGCTTCAGGTTCGAAAGCCTGGTGATCTGATGGCTTCGCACGAGCTGCGTTGCTTCGCAAGGCGTCTGAGATGTCCGGAGGCGAATATTCGAATTCACGATCTGATCGCCGGTCAGCCTCCCGTTGAGCTCATCCATGAGGTCGATGCGGTGCTACTCGGTGGCAGTGGTGATTTCTCCGTCGTCACAGGAGGTCCATGGTTGGATCCCGCCTTGGAGACGATGAGACATCTGCATGCGGAATCGAAGCCCACGTTCGCCTCATGCTGGGGGTTCCAGGCCTTCACGGTTGCGCTTGGTGGCCAGGTCGTCACGGATCTCGACAGGGCGGAGGTGGGAAGCTTCGATCTTGAACTCACCGAAGCTGGATTGAAGGATCCTGTTTTCGGTTCATTGGGGAAACGATTCTGTGCCCAGATGGGGCATCAGGACATCGTTGAGAAGCTTCCTGATGATGCGATCTGCCTGAGTTTCTCCGAACGTGTGGCCAATCAGGCCTTCGTCTTTCCCGGCAAGCCGATCTACGGGACTCAATTCCATCCCGAGCTCGATCTCTCGTCGTTGCTGGATCGATTGAGAACCTACCCGGCCTACATCAAGTCCATCACCGGTCTGGAGTACGAGGATTTCGTCAATCGGATGTGTCGAAAATCTCTTGCTACCGAAGGACTTCTTGAATGCTTCGCTCGTCGGATATCCAGCGAAAAGCCGGATAAATAGAACAGGTTCCGATTGCCAAGGCAATGAATGTCGTTCTGCTTCGTTAACAATGGAAATCAACTGTAAATGAAGGAGATCTCCTGATGAATCATCGATTGAACAGCCTTGCCTGTCTCGTACTCGCGGTTCCGGCCTTGTCGCCAGCCTATTCTCAGGAATCGAAGACTGTCGCGATCGATTCCCAGCCAACGAGAGTCACTGCCTACAGGGGGCGAGCATGGGTCGAAAGAGCTGTTTCCCAGGAGATGTCGCCGGGTCTGTACAGCCTTGTATTCAGTGACCTTCCAGCCCGATGGGATTCTGAGAGCATTCAGGCCAGAGTGGCTGGTGATGCAAAGGTCCTCATGATCGATACGGTCACCCGTGAGGTGGCGGTGGGTACTGGAGATCTCAAGACGCTTCGAGACAAGGTCAAATCCGCCAGGAGTCGATTGAAGACGGCGGAGGACCGTGTGACCGTCCTGCAGGCTTCCATCGGATTCCAGCAGAGCATGATGGACAAGGCTTCCGCTGCTGCAGCCGGAAACCTGGGTACCGATGGATTCGATATCGAATCGATGAAAAGCCAGTCGGACTACTTTGCGAACAATCTCTCTGATCTTCTTGGACGAATGCAGGAAGCGCAGGAGCAGGTCGGCAAGATCAAGCGTCAGCTCGAGATCGCCCAGTCCCAGCTCAGCCAGTCGGGGGATACGACACGGACTCAGCGTGAGGCGATTGTCCAGCTGCTCGTCCAGTCCGCTGGAGAAATAGGAATCACGCTCGGCTATCTGGTCTTCGATGCCAACTGGTCTCCGCGATATGACGTTCGTGGAGACATCGGATCCGGTGGATTGACCATGGAATACGGTGCGGACATCCTCCAGCAGACCGGTGAGGATTGGAATGATGTCACGCTGGTCCTCTCGACCGCGAGGCCTTCACGAGCATCCAATCCACCGTCGATGAGTCCCGTCTTCGTGGATGTCTTCGCTCCTCCACCTCGTGCCATGAAGAGCCGGAGTGCCGGTGGTGGCAGGCAGGAAATGCTGGCGGACTCCATTCCATATGATGCCGTTACCGGTGGTATGGCCATCGATGCGGATGTACAGGGTGGGGGATCGTCCGTGACCTTCACGCTTCCACGAAAGATCTCCATCAGGACCAATTCGAATGCCGCTCAGAGAACGCGCATCACCGAGTTCGATACCAAGGCGGACTTCGTGCATGTGGCGATGCCGGTGCTCACCGATGAAATCTACCTTCGAGGTCGTTTTCGCAACACAAGCGATTTCCAACTGCTCCCCGGCAAGGCGGGCGTCTTCATGGATGGCAACTACATCGGCATGACGAACATCGGATCATCTGCGCCGGGCTCGGAGCTCGAGATGTACTTTGGAACCGATCCTGCCATGAGTGCCACCAGAACCATGCTCACCAAGAACACCGGCGAGACCGGTGTGTTCGGAGGCTGGCTCAAGACCAGTTATGAGTTCGTACTCAGGATCGACAACGGATCCGGTCGTCAGGCTCGTATCGAATTGTGGGATCGACATCCGATCTCGCGATCGGACGAGATTCAGGTCACTGTGGAGGATCTGAGTCGACCACTGTCGACCGACACCTCCTTCGTCCAGGAGGATCGGCCTCGTGGACTCATGCGTTGGGATCTCGAGGTGCCCGCCGGCAGCGTCGGTGACAAGGCCTTCGTCGTCAGCTACGACCTCGATGTGGAACGCAAGGAAGGCATTCGGATGACCCCTCTTCCGGATTGATACACGGTCTCATCAGCTCCTTGTTTCTCATCTGAATATCCCGCAATGCCTGTTCAGGGCCCGTTGGATTTCGGGATGCTCTTCTTTCAGTGAAAGCATCTCGAAATCCAATGTCGAATTGATATGCTTGGAAACACATATCCAGCAATTCGAGGGGGAAAGATATGTTCATCACTGTCATGTCAGCATGGTTGCTTCTGGTTTCAGGTCATGGAGCCGTTCCATCAAACGATGATTGCGCAAGCGCCGAATCCATATTCTTCGGAGCCACCGCGTTCAACACTTCCGATGCGACCGACAGTGGGGCGCCGATCGACAACTCCCAGTGTCCGGATACCTATCTGGGAACCATCTCGCAGGATGTCTGGTTCAGGCTTACGGCGATCGATTCGGGTACGGCCATCATCAGCACCTGCGATTCGGTCGACTTCGACACGGATCTCATCGCCTACGCGGACGGTTGTGGAAACCTGCAGCAGATCGCCTGCAACGGTGATTTCGACGGTTGCACTGGATTCAGTTCTCGGATGACCTTCGATGTCACCATCGGATCGAGCTATCTGATTCGTCTGGGCGGATGGAATTCAAGTGAATTCGGTAGTGGCACCATCAACGTTGGTTACTCCAGTGGTGCGGTCGGAGCCTGCTGCTTCGGTTCAGAATGCAATGACGGGTATTCCGCCAGTGATTGTGCTTCTGGTGGGGGTGACTATCAAGGCAACAACAGCACCTGCTCCGGTTCGGATTGCGGATCGTCATCCTTTGGTGCCTGCTGCTTGTGGTTCGGGAACTGCTTTGAAACCGATCAGGACGACTGTTTGAACAGCAACGGGGAGTTCTACGAGAACGAGTCGTGCAACTCGGTTTGTCCGGCCATCTACGGCGCCTGCTGCCTGGGCCCCGGCGACTGCTACGAAGCCGAGAAGAACGAGTGCTGGAAGGGTGGTGGCGAGTTCTACAGCGGGGAATCGTGCGAATCGGCTTGTCCGGTCTACTACGGTGCTTGCTGCTTCGCTCCAGGCGACTGCTATCAGGCGGAGGAGAACGAATGCTACAGCAATGGTGGTGACTTTTATCAGGATGATACCTGTGAGTCTGTATGCCCATCCTACTACGGTGCCTGCTGCTACTTCGACGGCTACTGCGATCAGGCAGAGGAACAGGAATGCTATGACGGCAACGGCAAGTTCTATCAGGACCAGGATTGCAACGATGTCTGCTACGACCCCGTGTTCGGTGCGTGTTGCACAAGTGACTCCGGCGACTGTCAGGAACTCACCGAACAGGAATGTCTGAAGTCTGGTGGCGAGTATCTGGGGGATGACTACCCGTGCAGCTTCGATGACTGCTACGTCGAGCCATACGCGGCCTGCTGTCTCGGGGCGGGCGATTGCCAGGACACCACTCAGCAGGAATGCTTCGACTGGGGGGGCGAATGGGGTGGTAGTGGCACATCATGTCTGGACTACGACTGTGGTCAGACGGGTGCCTGCTGTGTCATGAAGTACGACTGCTACGAGGATTACGAGCAAGACTGCAACCTGCAGGGTGGTTCATTCCAGGGCGAAGGTTCGACCTGTGACGAGTATCCCTGTGGTTCTCCATATGGGGCTTGCTGTCTCGCCGATGGCAGCTGCTTTGAGGATGAAGCGCATCTGTGCTACGACGCCGGCGGCGACTTCTATCAGGACACCTTCTGTGAAGAGGTCACTTGTGAGGGAGATCCCAGTTGTCCCGGGGACTACGACAACAGTGGAAACACCGATGTCGAGGATGTCCTGTGGGTGATTGAAGGATGGGGTAATCCATTCGACGTCGAGAATCTGCTGTCTGTGATCGAGGACTGGAACTGCTCAGAAGGTTGAGTCCGATCGAGTGCGACAAGAGCTTGAGTCCGATCGGCCCGCCCTATTGGTGGGCCGATCTCCTTTGAATGGTTTCTTCCGGGGGTGAGTGGAATCTACGCACTGGCGTCTTGGTCGGCTCTCACGCTCGGCTGGGTCATGGCAAGGCCTGCGAGTATGACCACCGTGGCAATGATGTCACTGAGGTGGAGTTGTTCATTGCCAGCGCTGATTCCAAGAATGATTCCAACGAGTGGAACCAGATAGTTCGATAGC
>CESO01078221.1_pt1 | contig 34048 bp, 27 predicted proteins | sample 356341 | NCBI WGS metagenome assembly CESO01 (sample SAMEA2621812, study PRJEB7988) | marine metagenome | biome: marine biome (ENVO:00000447); feature: deep chlorophyll maximum layer (ENVO:xxxxxxxx); material: "saline water (ENVO:00002010), including plankton (ENVO:xxxxxxxx)" | depth 35 m | reverse complement strand
ACGGAGGAGCTCTTCTTACAGGGTCTAAAGAAATGGGTAAAGATATAGGTGAAAAGTTAGCAAAAAGTGGAGTTGGATTTGAAAGCGCTAATTACAGAGTTTCACCTGTTGCAAAATATCCAGACCATTTAAATGACGCACAAGCTGCTACTGAGTGGACATTTAATAATATTGAATCTTTTGGTGGAGATTTAAAAAACATATACGTATCTGGTCATTCTTCAGGAGCTTACCTTTCAGCTGTATTAGCTTTAAATAAAGACCTGAAAATTCATAAAATGAGAAAAATTAGAGGAGCAAAATTAATTAGCCCTTTTTTATACGTTGAGGAAACTGCTCCAGTTAGAATCAAAAGAGATTCTATATACAAATCTACATGGGGAACTAATCCAAAAGATTGGAAAAAAGCCTTAGTCTCACCACATAACAAAGGAAATAATGAAAACTTCATTTCAATTATGGCTGTTAATGATGAAGTCTGGAGAAAAGAAAAGAATAAAAGATTTATTAATAAGCTAAAAAAGAAACAAACAGGAAGTTATTTAGAAATGCCAAATAGAAACCGTTCAAGTTTGTTTAATAAAATTTTAGACGACGACGACCAAGTATCAGCAACAATTATAGGATTCATTCAGAGCACTATAATAAACTAAATCACAGGCATATCCTCTTCGTTAAGTTCTCTTACTTCAACCCCCTTTTGTAGATTTTGTTATTTTGTTTTAGTAATATCCTTATCATATATTTTATATGCTTTTTTAATTGTTTTTTAAAAGTATTTTTTTATGTTTGGAATAACCAACCAAAAATTTTTTTAGTGAAAAAAATTTATCAATTCCTTTTCATTTCAATTGTATTATCATGTTCAAAAGATACTGATAATGAGAACACTGATTTAACATTGTCTAATCAAACAATAGATGAGACTACTGTTATAGACTCTTCTTCAAATTCGGTGATCAATGATTTTGATGGTGACGGTGTTGCGGATGATAAAGACTATTATCCATACAATCCATACAAAACAATTGATGACTGGGGGCAAAATGTTGATCAATATCCTACAGTATTTGCAGCTAATGATATTACAGAAATAAATAGAAAAGGCCTTGAGGATGATTTAAGATTAGCTGCTGATTATTTTGGTAAATATGAAGTTGAATGGTGGGCAGTGGGTAGAGAAATTGACCCAATGCTTGAGTTAGCCAGTGACTGGTGTGACAGAAGAATAGAAAGAGGACAATTATTTTATTACGATGAATTTAAAAATGACACAATTAAACTTAAAAATATATGCATGACTCATACTGCTCATCCTCACGCAAGCCTTGAATGGAATGGAAACAAAAATACTGGGGGGACTTTTTTTACAAGTGATTTGTCATCTTTTGAAGGTTGGATGGAAGAATATAGAAAAATTGGACTCAACCTTCCGTCCGGATCTGCTAACGCAGGTATGGTTAGAAATTCTGGGTATACTGCAACTCAATCTTCTATTCCTTTTCAATATGATCCTTTAACTATTCCATCTGGCTATGATTGGATCAGTAAAGAGGAGCATTCAATTATGGTCTTTCACGAGTATTATCATATTACACAAGCTCAGAACGTAATGGCTAAAGAAGAAATTGTCGATGAAACTGGCAATACTGTTAGACCTGAATATGGTCCAACAGCTTTTTCTGAGGGACCTGCAAATTATATTAGTCAATATTTAATTAGAGAATTATCAAATATTGGAACTTATAAGACTTCATCAAAAGCAAACAGTAATCTAAAAGATTTAATGAGGGGAGATATGGAACAAGTTCAAGAAATGCTTAAAGGATGTCCAGATTTTAAATTGGAGAAATTGAATTACGGAAATCCTTGCGATCCATACAAGTTTGGACAGTGGGCTGCAGCATATTTAACAAACAAAGTTGGTAATATGTACGTGTTTCATGATGTATTTTGGCCTAAAATTGATGAAATGACATTTGTTGGAGCATTTGAGGATACGTTTGGTATGACTTATGATGAATTTAACAATGAGTTTAAAATTTTTCTAAACCTTTCTTTGGAGGATCAACTTGCTATAATTCCTGACATTAATTTCAAATCAGAGTAAAATACTACTAAGTTCAGGGAACTATCCAAAGACCTCATTTTAGAGAATTACTAACAGTTGAAATATGACCTGGGTGAATTAGAGCCGCTAGATAGGATACAGATAATTTGTGGGGTGTAAGTTGGTGGATGTTTAGTTTACAGGAATTTGAGGGTTATCAAGTTATGATGCCGCATTGATTGATCATGATCTTGTGAAATAGGATGATCGGTTCGTTCATTATGTTGAAAAGTCAAATGAGGAAGGTAAATAGACTTTAAGGATGACTTTTGCCACCCTCCTTAACGGGAGGGTTTTTTTATAGATACATATTTGCAAGTGTTTCCTCTGTGCCTCCAACAGTTTCAAATCGCCTTTTTTACTAAACCTCGCAGCTTCTGTGAAAGCTGATCAAACTCAGGTAACACTTGAACTCTTTTATTATCTAACTTAACCCAATTACGTTCTGACTCTTTTTGTTTTAATCTTTCAAACTCGCATTCATCAGCTCCACTGAAAGGTGTAAGCAACCCGCTTTTAATTGTTGTCTCCCTCAATACAATATCTGCATTAGTAAAGTTTCCTCCTGCAATCATATTTGTGACTTCGTCATTAAATTTCTCGAAGTCAACTTTTGTCGGATCTTTACCTTCCGTTACTTCTTCAAATTCGTTGGAGACATCAATGTTTTGCATTAATTCCTCTTTTCTAATAAACGGAATTTCTTTGCTATCTAGCAATTCGAATCTATCAACAAAATCCTCATAAATAACTTTTAAAATATCCAGAACCCCAAACTCCTGAATGATATGTGTCTGGAGTAGATCCAATTCTATTTGATCCTCTGAAAGATAGTGGCGCATGACGCTTTTCTAAGCATGACCAAGCTGTGCATTCAATAGTATCTTAGAAGCACCCAAGTCTTGATCCTGTCTTATTTCTGTATGCCATGCTCATTGTGTTGTAAAACCAAAGCATTTATTTTGAGCCGTAGACCAAGATTTCCTAATAGCATTCCACTTGCTAAAACTCTTTGGATTTACATCACCATTTTTATCGTAAATATCAAAATTGAAAAGGCGGAGACGATCTTCACCTACGTAGGCTTATTGCGGACAACTAGCTTCAGTTTTCCATCATATTCTGTGCTTCAATTTCTCAAATGATTGTAAGATTTTAAAACCTCTATAAACGACTCACGAATCTTTTTCTCTTCACCTGTCATTTCATTGGTTGGAATCTTATTTTTCTCCTCGGGATCTTTTTTTAGGTTGTAAAATTTGTTACCCACATAGAGTTTATAGTTTTCGTTCATTACCCACTCGCTGGTGGCACTCCTAGGGTTTGATCCTCCATCCCGGTTGTACCAGGTGTGAATCCATTCTCTTTTAGGCCCGTATTTTCCTATCAATTGGGAGTAAAAACTGATACCGTCTAAATCTAAACTGTCATCCGGTGAAATTCCCGCAACTTCACATAGGGTGGGAAAAAAATCACTAAAATCCAACAAAGCCTCTGATCGTCTGTTTTGGGCTATAACCCCCTTCCAATTGACGATCAATGGAACATGCGTCCCATTGTCTGTTGTTTTTCCCTTACCGCCCACTACAGCTAAATTATCCATCATGGATACTACAGGGACATCCGTACCATTGTCGCTGGTAAAAAGGATGATGGTGTTTTCCCTCAATCCCAAATCGTCCAGTTGTTTTACAATACGTCCGACTGAAAAGTCCATGTAGGAAACCATATCACCAAAATACTTGGCGTTTCCCTTGTAGGTTTTTGATCCTAGATCCGAAGGATCCCAATCTTTTGAATGGGGGGTGGGATCAAAAGGGCAATGGGTGAGAATCATGGGATAGTAAACCAAAAAGGGTTGGTTCTTTTTCCTTTTGATAAAATTATTGATATAATCCACTATAATGGCACTGGAGTACTTCCCTTCGTTTTTTTCATAGATTTCCCCATTGATTTCAAGAACAGGATTGACATATCTTTTATCCCAGCCCAAAGAGTCTCTTCCTGACGATGTCAATTGCCAGAGGATATGTTCGTCGAACCCAAAATAATCCGGTAAAGAAGCGTCCTTTCCCAATTGCCATTTTCCGGCGATCATGGTTGCATATCCTTTTTCTCTAAGGAGTTGGCTGAAGGTTTTCTCTTTGGGGTTGAGGTAGCCAAATTTCACGTGATTTTTTTTATTGGATCTCCCTGTCATCAGTTTTACTCTCGAGGGGGTGCATATCGGCTGCGAGTGACAATTCTCAAATTGCATTCCAGTTTGGGCCAGTTGGGTCAAATGAGGGGTGTTGTAGGAGGTGCCTCCGTAGGAATTGATGCATTCATACCCCAAATCGTCTGCCAATATCATTACAATATTGGGAGGCGTGATATTTTTCTGAGCTTTTGCACCAATCAGAGTCAACCCAATAAGGATCATAGAAATTTTTTTCATTACAAATAATCTGTTATGAGAAGATTGAAGATAGGGATAATCTTATTAATTGTGACTAAAAAGATTTGATCTTGTCGAAATTTTCCTACAAAAAAAGTCTCTGGAGGTAGTCTTGAACTTAATTAAAAATTTTTGGATGGCCGATTGTTTAACCAATGACTTTTGCCAAAGTATAACCGATTGCAACCCCCATAAGTAACATAATGAAGCCTTTTCCTGAGAAAAACCAACTGAATTTTTCCTCCCAGGCATCTGGGATAAAGTTTTGATTTTCGTCTTTAGCAAAACCAGTACGGGTAGAATATCCCGCATACCAGTAGACGCCTCCGAAGAGAAGTGCCAAAAAAATCAAAACGACAAGTATATTTTGCATGAAGTTGAAATTAATTAATTTAAAAAAAAATGATTTATTAGAGTAAATTTAATAAAAAAAACATTAGTTTTTTAGTAAATTCATATTTTTTGTAAAATATTCTTAATATTCTAAAATTTTAGAATATTAATTCATTTTGAATACTTTATTAATAAGCTTAAGTTTACTACAAATAGAATAACGATGAGTTATAGAATAACGAACTTAAGGGATTACGCAAACGAATACCATAAGAGTGTGACATCTCCAGAAAAATTTTGGTCTGAAATTGCGGAACAATTTGATTGGAAAAAAAAATGGGATCAGGTATTGAACTGGGATTTTGAAACCCCACAGGTCAATTGGTTCGAAAATGCCGAATTGAATCTGACCGAAAATATTTTTGAAAGGTTGCTTCCTACCCATAAAAATAAAACCGCCATCATATGGGAGCCCAATGATCCTGAGGCAGATTCCATAAAGCTAACCTACGGGGAGTTGTTTAAAGCCATTTGTAAATTTGCCAATGCGATGAAATCACAAGGCGTCAAAAAAGGGGATCGTGTAATTATCTATATGCCTATGGTACCCGAGGCGGCCATCGCTATGTTGGCTTGTGCCAGGATTGGAGCTGTTCACTCTGTTGTATTTGCTGGTTTTTCTGCTTCTGCACTTGCTGATAGAATCAACGACTGTGAAGCCAAAATGGTACTGACCTCCGATGGAAATTTTAGAGGTAACAAAAATATCCCCGTGAAGGCCGTAGTAGATGAGGCGTTGAACCATTCCGATTTTGTTGAAAATGTGATCGTGCTCAAGCGGACAGGAGAAAAGGTTAAAATGACACCCGGTCGCGATCTTTGGTGGGAGGAGGTCTTGGAAGGTCAATCTGAACAGCATGAGGCTGAAGTAATGAATGCCGAGGATTTATTGTTTATTCTTTATACCTCTGGTTCAACAGGAAAACCCAAAGGGGTGGTGCACACTACTGCGGGCTATATGGTATTCACGTATTATTCCTTTTTGAATGTCTTTCAGTACGATGCTGACGATGTGTATTGGTGCTCGGCAGACATAGGGTGGATTACGGGGCATTCCTATATCGTTTACGGTCCACTTTTGGCAGGAGCTACTACGCTCATGTTTGAGGGAGTACCCACTTACCCTCATGCGGGAAGATTTTGGGAAATTGTAGAAAAATACAAAGTCAATCAATTTTATACGGCTCCTACTGCGATCAGAGCCTTGCAAGTTTATGGAACAGAGCCAGTTGAAAAATTTGACCTAAGTTCACTTAAAGTGATCGGTTCTGTCGGTGAGCCCATCAATGAAGAAGCTTGGCACTGGTATCACGAACATGTGGGTAAAGGCAATTGTCCTCTGGTAGATACCTGGTGGCAAACTGAAACAGGAGGGATTATGATTTCTCCTTTAGCAGGGATCACGCCCAATAAACCAGCCCATGCATCACTGCCGCTTCCTGGGGTTCAGCCTGTAATTGTTGATGCCGAGGGCAATGAACTCACAGGTAATAATGTGGAGGGTAACCTCTGCATCAAGTATCCCTGGCCGTCAATGATAAGAACCACCTACGGTGACCACCAGCGATGTAAGGACACCTATTTTTCCAGCTATAAAGGCATGTATTTTACAGGTGATGGTGTTAAAAGAGACCACGATGGCTATCTCAGAATTTTGGGAAGAGTTGACGATGTAATCAATGTTTCAGGTCACCGAATGGGTACAGCAGAAGTGGAAAATGCCATAGATGAGCATCCCGACGTAGTCGAATCTGCGGTAGTGGGATATCCCCACGAAATCAAAGGACAAGGGATTTACGCTTTTGCCATTTGTGATGCTTCTGATAAGTCCGACCAGATATTGGAGGATGAAATCAAACAGTTAGTCAGGAAAATTATTGGTCCGATCGCCAAACCGGAGCACGTTCAAATTGTTTCAGGTCTTCCCAAAACGCGCTCGGGTAAAATCATGCGTAGAATCTTGAGAAAAGTCGCTAGCCGTGACCTTTCTAATCTGGGGGATATCTCAACACTTTTGAACTCAGAAGTGGTTGAAGACATTATCAAAGGAGCCAACCTGGATTAAAACTCCTATAAGGCATTCAATAGCGTCTCTAGGGTCATCCCTCTCGATCCTTTTATCAGTATGTCTGTTTCCTTAAAAGGGTTTTGGATCAGATAATCTTTAATTTCTTCCAGCGATTGGAAGGATTGTACCCTTGGATCGCGGGATTGGGTCTTAAAAAAATGTTTTCCGACTGTAAGTATGCTGTCGATATCAGTCGATTCCAACTGATCTACAATTTCTTGGTGTGCTTTGTCAGTGAATGATCCCAGTTCAAACATGTCTCCTAAAATGACGCATGCCTTATTTTTTTTGTTATCGATGAAACCAGTGATTGAAGCTTTCATACTGCTGGGGTTTGCATTGTAGGCATCCAGTATGATTCTATTGTTGCCCTTGAGAAGGTTTTGAGATCTATTGTTATTGGATACATAAGAAGAAATACCCTCATTGATCTGTTCCAGACTAAGATCAAAAAACTTACCCAAGGCAACTGCTATAGCGATATTGGAAAAGTTGTATTCTCCATACAATTGACTTTCAATTGTTTTGTTTTCAATGGTCAACGCCAGTGGTTTGTGTTTTCTTTTTAAATACTTTACACGACAGTCGGCACTTCTATCCTCGCCAAAAGTATAATGAGGATCATAAGACAACCATTTTCTTTGAAGGGGGTCGTCTATGTTTAAAATTATTGTTTCCCCTGCTTTGGAGAGGTATTCATACATCTCAGACTTGCCTTGAATCACCCCCTCAATTCCCCCGAACCCCTCCAGATGGGCTTGGCCGAAGTTGGTGATTAGTCCAATATCTGGTTTTACCAGTTGACACAAAAATTCAATTTCCTTTTTGTGATTTGCACCCATTTCAACAATACCTATTTCTGTATTTACATCGAAATCGAGTAGGGTAAGTGGCACACCGATGTGATTGTTGAAATTGCCCTTTGTCGCTTTGGTATTGAATTGAGTGGCCAATACATTGCTGATCAACTCTTTAGTGGTGGTTTTACCATTGCTTCCTGTTAGGGCGACTATTTTGGTTTTTAGATTTTTTCTGTGACACTGGGCAAGTTCTTGAAGTGATTGTAGCGTATTTTCAACCAGAATCATTCGTTTGTTTTTTTGGGCAATTTCTGGTCGGTCCACCAAGGCGTATTTGGCTCCTTTTTCGATGGCTACTTCGGCAAATTGATTACCGTCAAAATTTTCACCCCTGAGCGCTATAAAAAAACAATCTTGGATCAGCTTACGGCTGTCAATTACTACTCCTGAGGAATCTTTAAAGTAATCGTGGAGTTGCATTAAGTTCATAAAAAAAAGGCATCTTTCAGATGCCTTAATACGATTATCTACCGCGTTTGTGTCTGGCGGTCTTTTTGATTCTGCTTTTTTGTCCCAATCTGGACATGGCACATCTAAAGCCGATATAATCTGTTGCAATGTATTGCGGCAAGTACCTGCGTTGGGCGGGGTCTAACCAGTAGGCACGATCTTTCCAAGACCCTCCTTTGTAAACCCTTACTTCGTCTGTGATCAACGAAGTCCTTCTTTCAGATTTATCGATGTTTCTGACAATATTTCCATCATCGTCAACAGATAACTTAGGATGATTGGGGGCATCATACATTCCTGCAGTTTCAGGTCTTTTGTTGGGATTGTCTTCGTCAGTATTGTTGTAGCTGGCAAAAAGTCTTGTGGACTCCTTGTCACCATCCCTGTAGTTTCGGTTATCACTTTCAGAGAAATTTTGTCTTAGGAAAGTTTCTTCCTCGTCGATTGGAACTTGATCCAAATCTCCAGGAAGCCTTTTAAGCATAACTTTTCCGTTGGGTAGGGTGTCATATACCAATTCATCGGGAGATAGGATGGTAGCTTTTCCTTCTTCTCCAATAGCATTTTTTAAATAGATATTCCCTCTGTAGTAGTTAAAGTCATTGGCTTCGTCGTCTACAATGGGTCGGTAAACATCTGCCACCCACTCTGCTACATTTCCAGCCATATCGTATACTCCGAAATCATTGGGGGGATAACTTTTTACTTGAACAGTAATATCACCACCATCATCAGACCACCCGGCAATTCCGCCGTAATCTCCTTTTCCGAATTTAAAATTAGCCAATTGATCTCCTTCACTTCTTCTTTCGTCCGATCGGGTATATTCTCCAGACCAAGGATATTTTTTCTTACCTCTGTAGGTGTTGTACTCTCTATCTCCTACCAACGCCAATGCTGCATATTCCCATTCTGCTTCGGTGGGCAATCTGTAGGAGGGAAGTAACACACCTTTTTCAACGCCAGCATATACATTTACGGTGGCAGTATCTTTTTTCATGGTACCTCTTTTTCCCATTATACTATCGGAGGCCATCAAACCACCATAAGAGGTTTCGGGTCGTTTTAAATAGGCTTGAGTGCTGAAGGTGCTGTTAGAATTTACTACACCACCATCTTTTTCGCCATATCTGATATTTTTTTGAACAAAAGATTCTCTTTCCAAAATGAATTCGTTGACCCTATTGGTTCTCCATTCGGAGAACTGAACCGCTTGCAACCAATTGATACCTACAACTGGATATTCCGAATAGGCAGGATGTCTGAGATAATTGGTGGTGAGTTCTTCCATATAACCCAAAGTGTTTCTCCATACCAATGTATCGGGTAACGCTCCCTCATAAATTTGTCTGTACCGCTGCTCACTCAATGGAAAAACAGTTTCCAACCAATCCAAATATTCCATGTACATAAGGTTGGTGACTTCTGTTTCGTCAATGTAAAAAGACATAACATGCTGTTGTGTGGGGGAGTTGTTCCAGTCGTGTAATACATCGTCTTGAACTTGGCCTTTGGTATAAGTACCTCCTTCTATAAAAACCAAACCAGGACCACTTTCCTGATCCTCAAATTCGGTGTTGTATTGGAAACCTCCTTCTTTAGAGTTGATACCCCATCCTGTTGCACGGGACATATTATTTCTTCCTCCACAAGCCACCAACAAAAGGGCTGTTAGGGCAACAAAAATAGGTTCTTTTAAAAAATTAATTTTCATAGGATCAGTATGTCTAATTTTAGGTGCAATATACTAATTATCTGAGTTTTAATCTTACTCTGCAGCTAATACATCGTCCATTTATTTTTTTATAACGTTTTAAATAAAGAAATATTATGCGCCTTTGTTGAAAATAACTTTTGTAGACATTGTTAATAAGTAATGATCCTCTAATACAACAAATAAATTGATGTTGCGTTATTGTTTTTGAAAACATCAGAAAGATGAAATCAATTTGCCTACTTATTAGATTCTCTATCATTTTATTTTTTGTTGGACAAGTATACGGTCAAGACCGTATTATCACCACCGGAGTGCCTTTTCTATTGATCACACCCGACGCCAGGGCTGCCGGAATGGGAGAGCTTGGAGTAGCGACTTCGGCCGATGCTTATGCCCAACAATGGAATCCTGCTAAATATGCCTTCTCTGATAGCAAAAATGGATTGGGATTGAGTTATACGCCTTACTTAAGGCAGCTTGTTGACGATATTTTCTTGGGAAATTTGACTTATTTCAATAAGATCAACCAGAGAAGTGCATGGGCAGTCAGTCTCAAATATTTCAGTTATGGGAACGTTCAGTTCAACGATATAATGGCAGGTACCATCATTGATCAGGGTTCAAAAAGACCTAATGAGATAACGGTTGACCTTTCTTATTCGTTAAAATTGAGTGAAAGCTTTGCAATGTCGGTAGCGGGAAGATTTTTGAGATCCGATTTAAAAATTCACACCGATATGGATGCTACTTCAGCCAACAGCTTGGGTGTCGATATAGCTGGATTCTACCAAAGTTCAGTCTTTGATATGGGGAATTTTGACGGATTGATCAGAGCAGGATTCAATATTTCCAATATTGGACCCAGACTCAAGTACGATGAGGGAGGTCAAATGGATTTTATTCCCACTAACCTTAGAGTTGGGACGGGATTGGATTTAATTTTTGATCCCTCAAATATTTTAGGATTTTATTTAGAGTTTTCTAAACTTTTGGTTCCTACACCGGTAGCTTACTATGACAAGAGCAAGACATTATTGGGCTTCCGACAACCTGATGTAAATTTTTTTAACGGAATCTTCAAATCATTTAGTGATTCACCCGGAGGCATGCAAGAGGAATTGAAAGAAATTACTTGGGCTTTGGGTTTTGAATACCTCTTTGCAGAGACCTTGGCACTTAGGACAGGATATTTTAATGAAAGCGAGGAAAAAGGTTCCCGCCGATATATGACCTTTGGAGCCGGATTAGAACTCAACAGTATGGTGATCGATATATCGTATTTATCCTCCACTTCAAAAATCAGAAACCCTCTTGAAAACACCTTGAGGTTTTCTTTGAGCTTTAGTTTGGATGGATCAGGTAGGACGCTAACAGCAGAAGATGAGGTTCTTGATCAAACTCAATAAGTTTTCTTTTTCAATTTCATGAATATATTTTTATCAAAAGGACATAATTCAGTAATTTTGATAATAATTTGAATTTGATAATCACATTGGTTTAATGAAAAAAATAACCCAGGCGACCTATTTAAAATGGTATGAAGATATGTTTTTTTGGCGCAAGTTTGAAGATAAACTGGCCGCCGTGTATATCCAACAAAAAGTAAGAGGTTTCCTCCATCTTTACAACGGCCAAGAGGCCATACTTGCAGGAGCACTCCACGCCATGGAATTGGGTAAGGATAGAATGATCACCGCCTATAGGAATCACGTGCAACCCATAGGTATGGGCGTAGATCCCAAGCGAGTGATGGCAGAACTTTTTGGTAAATCTACTGGAACTTCCATGGGATTGGGAGGATCTATGCATATTTTTTCCAAAGAACACAAGTTTCACGGTGGCCATGGTATTGTCGGCGGACAAATCCCATTGGGTGCCGGAATGGCTTTTGGAGATAAATTTTTTAACAGAGACAATGTAACCCTTTGCTTTATGGGAGACGGTGCCGTAAGACAAGGCTCGCTTCACGAAACACTGAACCTGGCCACTTTATGGCAATTGCCGGTGGTTTTTGTGGTCGAAAATAACGGTTATGCCATGGGAACATCGGTTGCCAGAACTGCCAGTCACCAAGAAATTTGGAAACTGGGATTGGGCTATGAAATGCCCTGCGGCCCTGTTGATGGAATGGACCCTGTTACTGTAGCCAAAGACTTAGACAAAGCCATTAAGCATGCCAGATCAGGCAAAGGACCTTCTTTCCTTGAGATGAAGACTTACCGCTACAGAGGTCACTCCATGTCCGATGCTCAAAAATACAGAACCAAAGAAGAGGTCGAAGAATACAGAAAAATCGATCCCATAACCCAAGTCAAAGATATTATCTTAAAAAATAAGTCTGCAACACAAAAGCAGTTGGATCAGATCGACGCCAAGGTAAAGGCAGCGGTTGTTGAGTGTGAAAAATTTGCCGAATCATCACCCTTTCCACAAAAGAATGTTATGTATGATGCGGTTTATGAACAAGAAGATTATCCCTTCATAAAGCATAAATTAGACTAGAATGGCGGAACTGATAAATATGCCTCGCTTGAGTGATACAATGGAAGAGGGCACGGTGGCTAAATGGTACAAGAAAGTTGGTGATACGGTCAAAGAAGGGGACATACTCGCAGAGATTGAAACGGACAAAGCCACCATGGAATTTGAGTCTTTCCAAGAAGGGGAACTCCTCCATATTGGAATAGAAGAAGGCGGTACGGCTCCCGTAGATTCGCTTTTGGCCATTATTGGTGAAAAGGGTGAAGACATCAATCACATGATTGGAGGTGCTAAAGCCGCAACGGCCCAAGTAGATACATCGACCGAAACGCCAGTACCTTCCAAGTCTCAAACCGAAGCTGTAGCATCTGATAACGAGAAAACAGTCATTCATGAAGGTTTGGAGGTCATTACCATGCCCAGGTTGAGCGATACCATGGAAGAAGGTACGGTAGCAAAATGGAATAAAAAAGTGGGTGATGCCGTAAATGAAGGTGATATTTTGGCGGAAATAGAAACGGACAAAGCCACCATGGAGTTCGAATCTTTTTACTCCGGTACATTGCTTTATATTGGTCTTGAAGAAGGACAATCCGCTGCTGTAGATTCAGTTTTGGCTGCCATCGGCAAAGAAGGAACAGATCCAGTAGCGGTTAAAGCGGCTATTGCCAGCAGTGCCAATTCAGCAAGCCAAGCAGAGGAAGCCAAGGTTGAAGTTGCTGCACCTGTAGTGGCCGAGCAAAAACAAACCCCAAAACCCGCCCCTGTGGCTGTTCAGGCCCCTGTAGTGGCTCAATTAAATCAAAATGGTAGATTGGTTGCCTCTCCACTGGCCAAAAAACTAGCCGAGGAAAAAGGAATCAGCCTGCAACAGGTTAAAGGTTCCGGAGATGGGGGAAGGATCATCAAACGCGATATTGAAAACTTTAAAGGTGCTGTTGGAGGATATGGCATTGCCTCTGAGCCAACTGGAGTGGAAAACGTAACCGAATTGGCCAATAGCTCCATGAGAAAGGCCATTGCCAAAAGACTTTCTGCTTCCAAATTTTCTGCACCCCACTATTATCTCGGGGTAGAATTGAATATGGATAATGCCATCGCATTCAGACAGCAATTCAATACATTGCCCGACACCAAAATTTCTTTTAACGATATTGTTCTTAAAGCCGTTGCATTGACTTTAAAGGAGCATCCTCAGGTCAATTCTCAGTGGTTTGACGACAGGATTGTTCAAAACCATCACGTTCATTTGGGGGTTGCAGTAGCAGTTGAGGACGGCCTTGTGGTTCCAGTACTCAAATTTACTGATGAGTTGGACTTGAGACAAATTGGGGTAACGGTCAAAGATTATGCCCTTAGGGCCAGAGACAAAAAATTAACCCCCGCCGAAATGGATGGGAGTACTTTTACCGTTTCCAACCTAGGTATGTTTGGCATACAGGAGTTTACCTCTATTATCAATCAACCAAACTCAGCCATCCTTTCAGTAGGAGCCATAGAGAAAAAACCCGTGGTAAAAGAGGATGCAATCGTTGTAGGGAATACCATGAAATTGACATTGGCCTGTGATCACAGAACTGTAGATGGAGCCACTGGAGCACAATTTTTACAATCCCTTAGACTTTATATCGAAAACCCCATTCGACTTTTGGTTTCCTAATTGAGGAATTCCAAAGCTAAAACTTAAAACTAAAACGAATGAAAACCCTTCTTGTAACAGGTGCCAGTAGGGGAGTGGGCTTTGAAATCTGCAAACAAGCTGCGGTGGAAGGTCATAAGGTCATAACACTTTCCAGAAACATAACGCCCTTAAAGGGGATGCAGAATATTCATCCCTTTGCAGTGGACTTGTCCATAGAGTCAGCGTTGGTGGATTTTGTAGAAGAAATAAAGACTTCCTTTAGAAGTATTGATGTTTTAATCAATAATGCGGGAAGTTTGATAAATAAACCTTTTTTGGAAATTTCTTCCAGTGAATTTGAAGAGGTTTATAAGGTCAATGTTTTTGCTGTTGCAACCCTCACCCGTTTGCTGCTGCCCATGATCAATACAGATGGACACGTCCTCAATATCACTAGTATTGGAGGTGTTCAGGGAAGTGCCAAGTTCCCAGGTCTATCAGCCTACAGTAGTAGCAAGGGAGCCCTGATCATTCTTACAGAGCTTTTGGCAGAGGAGTTTAAAGAAAGCGGCCCTTCCTTTAATGCACTGGCCTTGGGCGCTGTCCAAACAGAAATGTTGGAGGAAGCTTTCCCGGGTTATCAAGCCCCCCATAGTGCGGCTCAGATGGCCGATTATATCATTGATTTTGCTCTTAAGGGACATCAGTTTTACAATGGAAAGATTTTGCCAATTTCCTCTTCAACTCCATAAACAAGATGAGGGATTCGATGAGTGCTGTTGATAATTTTGTGCCCACTGCCTCTCTTCCTCTACTTTCAAAGTACCTCACGGATTGGGAGGTAAACCTGGTCGTTACCCGAAAGCGAATTACCAAACACGGAGATTTCAGGGCCTTGCCCAAAGGAATGCATCAGATCACTGTCAATGAGATGGCGAATCCCTACCGATTTTTGATCACCACCGTTCATGAAATTGCTCACTTGGTGACTTATAAAGATTTTGGTCTGGGCCTCAAACCTCATGGAAAAGAATGGAAACACACCTACAGAAAAATCATGCTGCCTTTTCTCACAGCAGAAATTTTTCCTGAGGAGTTATTGAAAGTCTTACAACTGCATTTCAGAAATCCAAAGGCTTCCTCCGACACCGACTCTCAATTGGCCCTTGAACTCAATAAATTTGATCCCGAGAATCAAAAAAACTATATTTTTGAATTAGAAAAGGGTGCTGTTTTTGAAATCCACAATGGAAGAAGGTTCATAAGGGGAGAAAGACGAACCAAGCGTTACGAGTGTAAGGAATTGGATGGAAAGAGATTGTATCTTTTTAGCCCCCATGCACAGATAATCAAAATAGAATAAAAATGGCTAAAAATCACTTTGCAATCATTATGGCTGGCGGAATCGGTTCTCGATTTTGGCCTTCCAGCACTCCGGATTTTCCCAAGCAATTCCAAGACATGACCGGAGCAGGGGTTTCACTCTTGCAAAGCACTTGTGGACGTTTGGAAAAGTTTATTCCTTCTTCCAATATATTTATTGTAACCCAAGGCCGTTATCAAAAAATCATTCGGGATCAATTAAGAGACCGAATCTCGCACGATCAAGTGATCTGTGAACCCGATCGACGCAACACGGCCCCTTGTATACTGATGGCGAGTTTGAAAATTAAAAAAATCAATCCCAATGCCAAAATTGTGATCTGTCCGAGTGATCATATTATTGTTAATGAAAAGCTCTTTGTGGAGGACATGAAACTGGCTCTGGATAATGCCGATGAAAAAAACTTGATCACCTTTGGCATACGTCCAGATTTTCCAGCGACAGGTTTTGGTTATGTGGCGGTTGAAAAAGATCAAGAAGAATTGAGCCTAAAAAAGGTGACTGCTTTTACTGAAAAACCCGACAAAGCTACTGCGCAAACTTTTATCGACGCTAAAAATTACTTTTGGAATTCGGGAATATTTGCCTGGTCTGCAAATGCCGTTTTGGAGGGTTTTAAGACGCATGCCTCAGTGCTTTACGATTTGTTTTACAAAGGTTTTGATCATTTGAATACTGCTTCTGAGGAAGCTTTTATTGCACAAAATTATCCCCTGGCTGAAAATATCTCGGTGGATTATGCTTTGATGGAAAAGTCTGACTATATCTTCTTGATTCCTGCCCGTTTTGATTGGGATGATTTGGGCAGTTGGAGATCAATTTACGATCGCCAACCCAAGGATCCTATGAAAAATGCTGTGGTCAATGCTGATTTGTATGCCGATGACTCGGCTCGCAACCTAATCAAAACCCATCCCCATAAAAAAGTGGTTATTTCGGGTCTTGAAGATTTTATCATCGTAGATACCGAGGATGTATTGATGATATGCCCAATGGATAAAAATCAAGAGGTAAAGGAAATCGCTGTCAATGCCATAAAAAAATTCGATCAAAAGGAAGATTAATTTTCCTGCTGATACACTTTTCTCACTTTTTTGAATAGGTTGGAGGAATAAATAAAATTGCCTACACTTTGGTTTTCTGTCTTAAAGACTTCTTGATTGGAGCCTTCCCAACTTTTTCGACCATTATCTAAAAATAATACTTTTTCACCAATTTCCATCACCGAATTCATGTCGTGTGTATTGATAACGGTGGTAATTTGATATTCTTTGGTGATTTCCTGTATTAAATTGTCAATCAAAGTAGAGGTTTTGGGATCGAGACCTGAATTGGGTTCGTCACAAAAGAGGTACTTGGGGTTCATCACAACTGCACGAGCAATTGCCACCCTTTTTTGCATACCCCCAGAAATCTCAGAGGGAAGTTTTTTATTGGCGTTGATCAAGTTCACACGATTGATGACTTCATTGGCACTGGAGAGCATTTCTTCTTGGCTTTTTTGGGTCAACATACGCATGGGAAACATGATGTTTTCCTCTACAGTCATGGAATCGAATAGGGCACTGCCCTGAAAAACCATACCCATTTCCTGTCTTAAAACACTTCTTTCCTTGGTGTCCATTTTTTGAAGAGAACGCTCCTCGAAATAAATATTTCCACTGTCGATGCCATATAATCCTAAGATGCATTTGAGTAAGACCGTCTTTCCCGATCCACTTTGACCAATGATCAGATTGGTTTTTCCTTTTTCGAATTGAGTAGATATGTCTGTTAAGACATTTGGGCCATTGAATGATTTACAAAGTTTTTCTACAACGATCATCAGGTAAGCAGTAATTGGGTTATGATGTAATTGGTCACAATGATTAGTACACTTGTCCAAACAAAAGAGGTTGTACTGGCTTTACCAACTTCTAAGGCACCTCCTTTAAGAAAATAGCCATGAAAGGAGGGCACGGTAGCCAGAATGAAAGCAAAAAACCCGGTTTTGACAAAAGCATATCTTACATGGTAGGAGATGAATTCCAATTGAATTCCCTCTATAAAGTCGGCACTAGAACAAAAACCACCGTAAATGGAGGCAATGTAGCCTCCGAAAATTCCTAAGAACATAGAAATGGTTATTACAAAGGGGTAAAACAGCATGGCCACGATTTTAGGGAAAATCAAATAATTGTAGGTGTTGATTCCCATAACTTGTAGGGCATCGATCTGCTCTGTGACCCTCATGGTTCCTAAACTTGAGGTGATGAACGAACCTACTTTTCCCGCCATGATTACGGATATAAAAGTGGGGGCAAATTCCAATATTACCGATTGACGGGTTGCGAAACCAATCAAATTTTTCGGCAAAAGCGGATTGTTAAGGTTCAATGCTGTTTGAATAGCAACCACCCCACCCACAAAAAATGAAATGAATGACACTATTCCAATCGATCCAACGATGAGTGAATCAATTTCTCTGATGATGAGTTCTTTCATGACACTCCAACGGGTAAATCGTTTGAATACTTTGGAGAGCATGATAAAGTAGGCGCCGATATCTTGGAGTATAAGCATCAATACAAATTTACATAATTAACCCATAGCAATCATGAGTATGGACTTCAACTGAGGGTTAAATTTGATAGGTAATGGCATTGATATTCATTCCTGCACCTACAGAGGCGAAGAGAATGATGTCTCCTTTTTTCAAAGAGTGGTCTTTGTATTTTTGTTTGAGTACCAAATTAAAAAGGGTAGGAACAGTAGCTACTGAGCTGTTTCCAAACTCTTCAATATTCATGGGGAGGATGTCCTCGCCCATGGGTTTTTTGTAGAGTCGGTAAAATCTTTTGACTATGGCTTCATCCATTTTTTTATTGGCTTGGTGGATGAATATTTTCTTTAGATCATCAATATCAATATTAGCCTGGTCGAGACATTGTTTCATGGCTGCAGGAACGTGGTTGAGTGCAAACTCATAGACCTTTCTACCTTGCATTTTGATGAATTTGTCACCGTTTAAATCTTCACTGTTGTAAGATTTACCATAAAAAATAAAGTCCGTTTCGTTTTCGGCAGTGTAGGTCAAGGTACTATGCGACAAAATTCCACCTTCTTCTGCAGATTCCTCCAAGATCGTGGCTCCTGCTCCGTCGGCATAGATCATAGAGTCGCGGTCATAGATATCTACCACCCTAGAAAGTGCATCGGCACCAATGACCAAACATTTTTTGGCCATTCTTGCCTTGATGAATGCATGGGCTTGGATCATGGCCTCAACCCATCCCGGACACCCAAACAAAATGTCATAAGCGACACATTTTGGGTTGCGGATTTTTAGTTTGGACTTTACTCTCGATGCCAAACTGGGAAGGGTGTCGATTTGTTTGCTATCGCCGGTGATGTCCCCAAAATTATGCGCAACAATAATATAGTCAAGGGTTTCAGGATCAACATTGGCATCTTCAATGGCTTTTTGGGCTGCAAGATGGGCAATGTCCGAAGTTTTTAATTCTGATGATATGTATTTTCGCTCTTCAATTCCCGTAATAGAGTTGAATTTGTCGATGATGGTTTGGTTGTCCACATCGAATTCTGTTCCCTGATTGTCCAAAAAAGAATGGGCTAGAAAAGCTTTGTTTTTTTTAACAACGTTGGGAATACAACAGCCGCTACCGGTAATTCTGTGACTCATAACAATATTACAATAGTACTTTTTTATTGAGGATAATCGGTAAATCTTGTAAAAAGTGTATGATGCCCAAATGCTTTTGTAAGCAATGAGATTAAATAAAAAAACAGAAAGAACCCTTAATAATTAGGCTTTTGCATAATCTTTTATGGAAGTACAGCTGCAGATTAAATTACGATCTCCAAAGGCTTCGTCCAGCCTTCTTACTGAGGGCCAAAATTTGTTGTCCATGACAAAAGCCAAGGGATAAGCCGCTCTTTGTCTGGAATAAGGGAGGTTCCAATCATCCGCAGTGAGCATGCCCAAAGTGTGGGGTGCATTTTTTAGCAGCGCGATACTGGCTTCATCCCCAGAATCAATCTCCATCCTGATGGAGATCATCGCATCACAGAATCGATCAATTTCCTCCAAGTTTTCACTTTCTGTGGGTTCGATCATCATGGTTCCGGCCACGGGAAAAGACACTGTAGGCGCGTGAAACCCGTAATCCATTAGTCTTTTGGCAATGTCTACTACTTCTATGTCATACTTTTTAAAGGGTCGGCAGTCGATGATCAATTCATGGGCTGTTCTTCCCTGTTCACCGCTATACAAAATATTATAGGCTCCTTCAAGTCTTTTGCTGATGTAGTTGGCATTGAGAATGGCCATTTCGGTGGCTTTTTTCAGCCCACTTCCCCCCAGCATTTCGATGTATCCATAGGAGATCAAACAGGCCAGTGCCGACCCCCATGGAGCGGCAGATATGGTATCTTTAGATGCGCTTCCTCCGGTTTGAACCACAGGGTGTTGTGGCAGGAAATCCGCAAGCTGGGCTGCCACACAAATGGGCCCAACGCCCGGGCCTCCCCCTCCGTGAGGAATGGCAAAGGTCTTGTGTAAATTCAAGTGACAAACATCCGCGCCAATTTCAGCGGGGCTGGTCAGTCCCACCTGTGCGTTCATGTTGGCTCCATCCATATATACCTGTCCACCACATTCGTGAATTTTTCCGGTAATGTCTTTTATGTTGGCCTCGAATACCCCGTGTGTGGAAGGATAGGTGATCATCAGCGCTGCGAGTTGATCGCGATACTCGTCTGTTTTTTCTGAAAAATCTTTCCAATCGATATTTCCCAATTCATCGGTTTCAACGACCACTACTTTCATTCCTGCCATTACGGCCGAGGCGGGGTTGGTTCCGTGGGCAGATGATGGAATCAGGCAGATATTCCGATGGGCCTCATTTCTGGACTCGTGATAGGCCCGTATGACCATCAGACCAGAGTATTCTCCTTGGGCTCCGGAGTTGGGCTGTAAAGAGGTGGCATGGAAGCCTGTAATTACACTGAGTTGATTTTCCAAACGATGAAGCATTTTGTGATAACCTTGGGCCTGTTCTTTCGGAACAAAAGGGTGAATATTCGACCATCTGGGCCAACTCAATGGCAACATTTCAGCGGCAGCATTGAGTTTCATCGTACACGAACCCAGCGAAATCATGGAGTGGTTTAAGGACAGATCTTTACGCTCCAGACTTTTGATGTAGCGCATCATTGCTGTTTCGGAATGGAAAGAATTAAAAACCTTATGGGTAAGATAAGGGCTTCTTCTTTTCTGATCAATGGGGTAGCGGTGATTTTCGATTTTCACTTTTCCATTGATGTTTTTTTGATGTACTACGGTTTCCAATACATTCAATATTTTTAAAAGGGCGACTTCGTCTGTGGTTTCATTGATGGCAATGCCCACAGTCTCCTGATCTATATAGTGAAAATTGATTTCATGTTTTTCTGCCTCAGTCCTTACTGCCACAGCATTGATTTTGATTTTTAGGGTGTCGAAATAATAGTCGTTGAGTTGGTTCAACCCCAAGTCGACCACTTTTTTTTCGAGTTTGGCGGCATTTAAATGTATCCTTTTGGCAATTTTTTTAAGGCCTTTGGGCCCGTGATAGACGGCATACATTCCCGCCATTATTGCCAGTAAGACCTGTGCGGTACAGATGTTAGAAGTGGCCCGATCTCTTTTGATGTGTTGTTCTCGGGTTTGAAGGGCCATCCTCAGGGCTGGGGTATCGTCCAGATCTTTACTTTGTCCGATGATGCGTCCCGGAATGTTTCTTTTATAGTCTGTTTTGCTGGCAAAATAGGCCGCATGAGGGCCTCCATACCCCAAAGGGATACCAAAACGCTGGGTGGTGCCTACCATTAAATCTACGCCATAGGTTCCCGGGGCTTCCAGCAAGGTCAAACTCAGTAAATCCGCAGCGACGATGGTTTTAAGACTAAAAGTTTTTGCCTTGCTAACCATGGCAGGCAAATCAATGATGTTGCCGTCTTTACCGGGATATTGAAAAAAGGCTGCAAAAAAGGAGGGGTCAAAATCTGTATTTTCGGCTTTGCCTACCACTAACTCAATCCCCAAGGGAAGGGCTCTGGTTTTCAATACTGCCAGGGTTTGTGGAAGGATATCTTGTGATACAAAAAGTTTATGAGCCTCTGATTTTTTTTGCTCCCGCGATCTTACCGAATAGGCCAAGGTCATTGCTTCTGCTACAGCTGTTGCTTCGTCCAAAAGGGAGGCGTTGGCCAACTCCATGCCCGTGAGGTCGCATACCATGCTTTGAAAATTAAAAAGGGCTTCCAATCTTCCTTGGGCAATTTCCGCCTGATAGGGGGTGTAGGCAGTATACCAACCTGGATTTTCCAATACATTGCGCTGAATGACCGCCGGGGTGATGGTGGGGTGGTAACCCATACCGATATAGGTTTCAAACAGTTGGTTTTCGTCAGAAAGTGTTCTTAACTCATTTAAAAAACGAAACTCACTAATTCCCTCGCGCAAGGCCATGGGTTGCTTTAATCTGATTTCTTCAGGGATGGTTTGCGATAGTAATTCCTCTATCGAATCGACTTCCAAAGCCGTTAACATTTTTGAAATCTCCTCTTCTTTTGGGCCTATATGGCGTAAAACAAATTTGTCTGGCTGCATATATTAAAGGTTTAAACAAAATTAGCCTTTAGATGTTCATCTTTTTTACCCCCTGCTGTCCATTTCTCCATTTTTTTTGAACAAAAATTCCACTTATTAACAGTTTACAGATACTTTTGTCCTGTGGTATGGATCAGCAAGCTTTTTGATATCTACGTTAGATACAACATTCATGTGGGCTTGGCAGTTTTTGCCCTCGCCCAGATCACCGCTTTGGATTTTGATCTTTCTTTGCGTTTCTCCCATCAATTGATTTTGTTTATTACTCCTTTTTTGGCTTATAACTTTATCAAGTTTCACCGATTTTTATGGGAGCGCATTGGCCGTAAAATCAAGGGACTTTTGTTTTTAATGGGATTTACTACATTTAGTCTTTTTCTCATTAAAGGAATAGGATTACAATTGCCCGTTTCTTCCCGGATCATTCTTTTTTTAACCCTTTTGTTGGTATTGCTCTACTGTTTGCCCTTACCGGGATTTACACTCAATTTTAGAGGGTTTAAGGGCTTAAAAATTCATTTGGTAACACTCAGTTGGGTAATGATCACCGTTTTTTTATCGCTTTCCATGGGCGGCCAGAACACAAGCGAATTTTCTCTGGTGTACGCTTTCCAACGCTATCTTTTTGTATTGGTGGCCACCCTTCCTTTTGAAATCCGAGATTTAAAATCAGACGATCCCCATCTGTCTACCTGGCCTCAAAAATTGGGGGTTTCAAATACCCAATGGTTGGGGGGACTTTTGTTGTTGCTTTTTGTTTTTTTGGAAATATACTATGCTGTCTCTTCAAATATTTTTTTGGTTTTGGGCATCGCGACCTTATTGATGGGATTTGTTTTAAAATCTAAAGCGGAACAATCCAAATATTTTTGCAGCTTTTGGGTGGAGGGAATTCCAATTTTATGGCTAATTTTAAAATACATAACTATTTAATATGCGGGTAATTTTATTAGTTCTTTTATGGCTCGTCCAGCCTCCCAAAGTAGAGGTGTTAGAAAAACCACAATATCAAGCTTTGGTTGAAAAAGGATATACGATTATTGATGTCAGAACACCTAAGGAATATGCGGAAGGTCATATCCAAGGGGCACTAAACATCAATGTCAAATCTGAGGCTTTTGTTACCGAAATCGAAAACCTTTCAAAATCAGATACGCTATTGGTCTACTGCCGCTCTGGAAGGAGAAGTCTTTATGCCGCACAAGTTATGGTTTCCTTTGGTTTCCAAAAAATTTATGACCTTGAAGGCGGTTTTTTAAATTGGGAATCGGAGTAGGTCAGATCAGCAGGCGTTATAAACGCCCAACTTTGACCCATACTTTTTGGGTTTTTTATCATTGAGTCAAAAAACCCCAGTATCAATCTATAATCTAAATCAAACTATATTCAAAAAAGTTTATGCCCAGGCCAGCGCCAAGAATTTGTCCTACCACTATTGCCAACAAAAACAGTATTGTTAAAACAAGTATTACAATTACAAATACTTTCTTTCGAGACCGAACTTGTTTTTTTACAAGTAAACGTAACATCCAGAAAGCCACTGCGAGTAAAAGGACGACAAAAATCTTTATAAACCACCGGAAGAAGTAAATCATAGCGTTAAGGATCAGATTTTTTTCGTACATCCAGATCACAGTATCTGTATATGTTTTGCCATTTCTTTGTCCAATAGCTTTTACCTTGTTGTTCCCTTCTTTAAGCTCTATATCTTCCCAAACTAAGGTGGTATTTTCCCCTGTTTTGATCCCTGCAGAGTTACCGTTTACAAATAGCTCTACATCACTAAGATTGGAATAGACCTTAACTTTTATTTTATCTCTTTCACGAATTTTGAAGCGTGAATTTGTCAGGTGGATTACAGGTTCCAGGCTCCAGTTTGCTTTATAGAAAAAGAAAACATCCTTTTTTGTTTTACGATCGTAAGAAACCATTCCTTTGTCGTTAATTCCAATTGCATCGCCCTCGCGTCTGAAATGGGAACCGAAATCGAACATATTCCAAACATAACTTCCCCATATGTAATCCCGATCGTTGATTACCTTCCAATTTCCTTCGTGTACAGTGGTCTGGTATTCTTCTGGGTGCCATTCGTGAAATATTGGGAAAGGCCTACGAATTTTTTCTTCGTGATGAATTACACTTCCTCCGGCTCCATATTCCGATACTCCAATTTTATAGCTTGGTTCCTCATAGTGAATTCGGTCTAAAAAATCACCCAGTTTGTGAGGTTTGGCGTAATACCAACCATAGTATTGATTCCACGCAATCATTTCAGGAATTTTATGTAGAGGATCTTCACTTCGCCTAACAAAAGATGCGCCCACCGTTTTTCGTGTTGGGTCCTCCACTTTTGCAAGCTTTTGTAGATCGTCAATAATGGCTGTTAAAACCGGATCGTTTTCCATGCCAATTTCATTATATATTCCCCAAAATAATATGGATGGGTGATTAAAGTTCTGACGGATTAATTCTTGCAGTTGCTGTTTGCTGTTTTTTCTAAATTCCTCAGAATCCGAATATCCATCCTGATTGCTTCCTACAAAAGGTATTTCCGCCCAAACCGTCATTCCTAACGAATCCGACAAAGAATAAAAAAACTCTGAATGCTGGTAGTGTGCCAGACGAATTCCGTTGGCTCCCATTTCTGAGATTAGTTTCATGTCTAGCCTGTGGTGCTTTTCTGATAAAGCAGAACCTACTTTGGCAAAATCCTGATGGCGGCTAACTCCTTTGATCTTTAAGTGCTCTCCGTTAAGGAAAAAACCTTTGTCTGGATCGGTATAGTAATACCTTAAACCCAGGGGCTGAGTAATTTCATCAATTATTTTTCCACCCTCTTTTACCAATACTTGGACTGAATAGAGGTAGGGTTCTTTTAGGCCGTTCCAAAGGTGTGGGTTGCTGATAAGCATCGAATGATTTGTATCTTTTGTTTCACCGGCATTGACCAAAACCTCTTTTTTGACTTGATGAACAATTTTTCCAATAGCATCGCTAATGATTACTACAAGCTCGATATTTGAATTTGATGCTGAGGCATTTGAAATTTTTGTTACTACAGCAACTTCAGCCTTTTCTTCAGTAATGTTATTCTGAAAAAGATAAACACCGGGCGAAGCAAAATCGAGTGGTGTAATGCAAACTTCCTCGGTTATTATAAGTTGTACCGGACGATAAATTCCCCCATAAATATTAAAATCTCCTCCCAAAGGAAGAACGTCCTCCGTTTCAGAATTATCAACTTTTACTTCGATATAATTGTCCTCCCCATATTTAACATTCTTTGTGATTTCGAATGTAAAAGCAGAATAACCACCACGATGCTCGCCCAAATGGGTTCCGTTTATACTCACATTAGCAATGGTTTGAACTCCTTCAAATTTTAAAAACAAACGTTTTCCTTTTAAAGCCCGATCTACAAAATATTTTTTGGAATAGTTTCCTTCTCCCCTGAAATATATATATCCCTGCGCTGCGTCTTCGGTATTCCATGTATGGGGCAGATCAACTACTTGCTCTATCAATTCTTCCCAAAGCGATGTTCCTTTAAAATCCCATTCTTTGTTTAAAGAAACTGACTGACGCTGAGCATTTACAGTAAAAAATAAACAAGAAAAGAGTGCCGATGCAATGAGTAATTGAATAATTTTCATAAAATTCTATTTTAAATTTTTGATGATTGCACCTCAAAAATCGAGACCACTAAACAAATATATATTTAATGTATATACGAAGGGCAACAAACAATTAGTTGGAGCCTATTATGTACTATTTTTATGTAAAGAATTCTTGTATTCACTTTGAGTCTTTCCCGTAATTTCCTTAAAAATACGGTTAAAAGATGTTTTTGAATTAAAACCACTTTCCAATCCGATTCCCTTTACTTTAAAGTGTAAATAAGCAGGATCTAAAAGCAAAGTCTTTACCTAATCTACACTAAATTTATTAAAAAGTTTATCGAATTTTTTCTTTTATCCTGAATTTATTACCTGTGAAATACCCAAATCATCAAGCATCATATCTGAACTATATACGGGGTTGAGGGCTGGCAAATTTGCTATCACTATTCAACCAATCCTACTCTTTTGAGTAACGCTTTTGGATCGGGTGCTTTACCTCTAAATCGTTTATAAAGGGTCATGGGGTGCATTGTTCCCCCTTTGGAGAGAATGTTTTCTTCAAAGGATTTTGCCGTTTGTGGATCAAAAATCCCTTTTTCCAAAAACAATTCAAAAGCATCGGCATCCATTACCTCTGCCCATTTGTAACTGTAGTACCCGGCGGAATATCCCCCTTGGAATATATGGGAAAATGCGGTACTGGTGCAATTCTCTGGATGATCCTTGGTGAATTGCACCCTTTTTAAGATAGTGTTTTCATGGGTTTTGATGTCCTTGATGGCTGATGCCTCTTTACAGTGATAGGATAGATCTAAAAATCCAAAACCCAATTGTCTGAGGGTTTGTAATCCCTGTTGAAAACATGCCAATTTTTTTAGTTTATCAACAAATTCCATGGAGATGGGTTCATCGGTCTTATAATGTTTGGCAAAAAGTCTTAGTGCCTCTTTTTCATAGCACCAGTTTTCCATGATCTGGCTGGGCAGCTCTACAAAATCCCAAAACACATTGGTGCCGCTCAATCCTCCATAAGTGGTATTAGCCAATATACCGTGGAGGGCGTGGCCAAACTCGTGGAAGAGGGTGGTCACTTCCTGAAAAGTGAGCAGTGACGGTTTGCTGGCCGTAGGTTTTGAAAAATTACAAACCATCGAAATATGAGGTCTTTGATCTTTTTTCTGACTACGGTAGGAGGTCATCCATGCCCCGTTTCTCTTTCCTGGCCTGGGAAAAAAGTCGGTATATAGCAGGGCATAAAAAGCCCCCTCGCTATTGTACACCTCATAGACTTCGACTTCGTGATGATAGCCTTCGAGGGCATTGTTTTTTACAAAACGCAAGCCGTATAATTTATTTGCAATATCAAAAACACCGGCTTTAACCTTTTCCAAAGGAAAATAGGGCTTAAGTAGCTGTTCGTCTAATTCCAGTTGCGCTTGTTTGAGTTTTTCCGACACATAGGCCGTGTCCCATTTTTCAAGGGTATTGAGGCCTAGGTTTTGCGTGGCAAAATCTTCCATTTCTTTCCACTCTTTTTCGGCAGCGGGATAGGCTTTTTGGTACAAATCTTCCAAAAAGTTGATGACATTTTCTTCGGAAGTTGCCATACGCTCTTCCAATACAAAGGCGTTGTGAGACTCGTAACCCAGCAATTCGGCTCTTTTTTTTCGGAGTTTGATCAAACGCAGTATGATGGCGGTGTTGTTGTGGTCGTTATCCTGAAAACTGCGACGGCCAAAAGCCAAACTCATTTTTTTTCGTAGTTCCCTGTTTTTGGCATAGGTCATCAGTGGAAGATAACTGGGATAATCCAAGGTAAATACCCAACCTATTTTGTTTTTGGATTGGGCCATTTCTGCCGCCATTTCTTTTATTTGATCCGGCAGACCTTCCAAGTCTTTTTCATCAGTGATGTGAAGTTCAAAAGCGTGGGTATCGGCCAAAATATTTTCACCAAAATTTAGGCTCAGCTGTGCCTTTTCGGTATCGATTTCTCGCAACAGCTCTTTTTTATCGTCGTTTAGCAATGCACCATTTCTGGCAAAACTCTTGTATTCTTTATCCAAAAGGGTTTTTTGCTCGACCGAAAGATTTTCTTGGTCTTGATTTTGGTAGATCGTTTTGATTCGGTCAAACAAAGCTTGGTTGAGCCTGACGTTATTTTGGAATTGAGTCAGCAAGGGCGAAGCCTGTTGGGTAGTTGCTTGAATGGCATCGGAAGTTTCGGCACTATTGAGGTTGAACAAAATGGCACTGTTACGGTCCAGTAGTTCCCCCGTATCTTGAAGGGCTTCGATTGTATTTTCAAAAGTCGGTGCATCGGTTTGACGGACGACCTTATCAATTGACTCCAATGCATTTTTGATATTTTCTTTAAGTGCAGGAATAAAATGTTCCGGTTGGATTGTACTGAATGGGATGGACTGATAAGGGGTATTAAATACCTCTAATAATGGATTATTCAATAGCTTAAGGATTAAGTTTTTTACTGCTGTTGATGACTTTTGCTTTGAGACCTTCTTTGTATTGGGCTACTTTATCGAGTATTGAGGTATCGGATGTTGCCACAATTTGCGCGGCCAAAATACCGGCATTTTTCGCACCATTCAGGGCTACGGTTGCCACAGGTACACCTCCGGGCATTTGGAGGATGGATAAAACAGAATCCCAACCATCTATGGAGTTACTCGATTTTACGGGAACACCGATAACGGGAAGGGGAGACACTGCGGCAATCATTCCTGGCAGGTGGGCGGCGCCTCCGGCTCCCGCTATGATTGCTTTAAGACCTCTTTGGTGGGCTTGATGCCCATAGTCCAACATTTTCTCAGGGGTGCGGTGGGCGGAGACGATGTCTACCTCTGTTTCGATTTCAAACTCTTTGAGGATGTCTATTGCTTCTTGCATGACCGGTAAATCCGATTCGCTGCCCATGATGATTCCTACTTTAGCCATATTATTTACTGATTACTGATAAGGTTTCTTTTACTTGTTCCGCCATTTTTCTAGCGGTATCTATTTTGGGGTGTATGATGGTGACATGTCCCATTTTTCGGAAAGGACGTGTTTCATTTTTACCGTAAATATGAGGAATAACTCCTTCAATGGCTAAAACCTGGTTGATGTTTTTATAAACCACGGGTCCGATATATTCTTCTTTACCTACAAGATTGACCATCACTGCAGCGGTTTTACTGGTTGTTATTCCCAAAGGCAAATCCAATACTGCTCGAATGTGTTGTTCGAACTGACAGGTATAGGAGGCCTCGATGCTAAAGTGTCCACTGTTGTGGGGGCGAGGAGCAACCTCATTGACCAAGACATCCCCCTCGGGGGTCAAAAAAAGCTCTACTGCCAAAAGGCCTATTTGTCCATATGCCGCTGATGTTTTTAGGGCAACTGCAATGGCTTTTTTTGCCACTTGCTCCGAAATTCTGGCCGGACACAACACATACTCCACTTGGTTGGCCGTGGGGTGAAACTCTGATTCTACTACCGGATAATGGACGGTTTCGCCTTGGGGACGACTGCAAACGATCACAGATAATTCCTTTTCGAAGGTTACCAGTTCCTCAATAAGGCAGGGACCGCTGTTCAGGTTTTCAATTTCCTTGTTGGAGTGAACAATAGATACTCCATAGCCATCATAGCCCATTTCAGACGATTTCCATACAAAAGGAAAAGATAACTCCCCTTTGATGATGGCTTCTTTGACTTGATCGAGGGTTTCGAATTCTTCAAAGGAAGCCGTAGGAATGTTGTGACTCTTATAAAATTTTTTTTGCAGACATTTATTCTGAATGGTTTTTAGTACGTGGGGTTGTGGATAAACTTTTACCCCTTCCTGTTCTAATTTTTCAAGTGCTTTGACATTCACTTTTTCAATTTCTATAGTCAGTACATCGACTTTTTTCCCAAAATCGTATACCGCTTGAAAATCAGTTAAATCTCCTTTTGTAAAATGGTCACAGGCAAGTGTTGCCGGTGCATTTTCGCTGGGATCCAAAACGCTGGTTTTGATGTCCCATTTTCGGGTGGGGTAGAGCAACATTTTACCCAACTGCCCTCCACCAAGTATTCCAAGAGTTTTTGATGTTGAAAAAAAATCCATTGCGAAGTTTTTACAAAAATACGTATAAGTTTTTTGCTTGAAAAAAAACAATACAATTTGGATATCTTTGCTACAAAATATTATTTGATGATCAATCTAGTACTCTTTGGAAAACCCGGTGCGGGAAAAGGAACCCAGGCAGAATTTTTAAAATCCAAATATCAATTGTTTCACCTATCTACAGGAGATCTGTTTAGACATCATATCTCTAAAAAAACAGTATTGGGAACATTGGCACAATCCTATATGGACAAAGGGGATTTGGTTCCCGATCAGGTGACCATCGACATGCTCAAGGATGCGGTCGAAAATAATCCGGACGAAAAGGGTTTTATTTTTGACGGTTTTCCCAGAACAACAAAACAAGCAGAGGCTCTGGATACTTTTTTGAGTGAAAACTCCATGCAAATCAGTGCCACTCTGGCCTTGGAGGCCGATGATGATATCTTGGTAGAACGCCTGATCAACAGGGGAAAAACCAGTGGCAGGACGGACGATCAGGACGAAAAAAAAATCAGAAACCGATTCGAGGAATACAATAATAAAACTGCGCCGCTAATTAGGTTTTATGATGCTCAGGGGAAATTTTACAGTGTGGACGGTGTAGGCAGCATTGATGAAATTACCCAAAGATTGACCGCACTAATCGATCGCTTGCTTTAAGGAATGACCGAAGCAAATTTTGTTGACTATGTAAAACTCAACCTTAAATCAGGAAAAGGAGGCAAAGGCTCTGTCCACTTACATCGAGAAAAATACATCACCAAAGGTGGACCCGACGGTGGAGATGGAGGCCGAGGCGGACACATCTTTATTCGGGCCAATCCCAACTTATGGACTTTGTATTCCTTTAAATTTTCAAGGCACTTCACGGCGGATCATGGAGGAGACGGTAGTAAAAACAGAAGCAGTGGTGCCCAAGGAAAAGACGTTTATATCGATGTTCCTCTGGGAACCGTCGTCAAAAATTCAGAAACCGAGGCAGTTCTTTTTGAGATCGTTGAGCCGGAACAAGAATTCATTTTATTGGAAGGTGGAAAAGGGGGATTGGGCAATTGGAATTTTAAATCTTCGACCAATCAAACCCCAAGATATGCTCAACCGGGAATCCCTGGACAAGAATTACAGGTTACCTTGGAACTTAAAGTATTGGCCGATGTGGGGTTGGTAGGCTTTCCCAACGCAGGGAAATCGACACTGTTGGCGGCCCTGACAGCTGCGAAACCAAAAATCGCCGATTATGAGTTTACCACCCTAAAACCCAACTTGGGCATTGTTCCTTATCGCGACTTTCAATCTTTTGTGATGGCAGATATCCCCGGTATAATTGAAGGGGCTGCAGAGGGCAAAGGATTGGGACACTATTTTCTTCGCCATATCGAACGCAATGCTCTATTGCTTTTTTTGATCCCTGCCGATACCTCAGACGTTAAAAAATCCTTTGATATTTTATATAGAGAACTTAGAACCTATAATTCCGAATTGATGGATAAAGACTTCATTGTTGTAATTTCAAAGTGCGATTTGTTAGACGAAGAACTCAAATCAGAATACGCTGAGGAAATGATTAAAAACTTTGGTGAAATTCCCCATTGTATGATTTCGGCAGTGGATCAAACGGGTTTAATTCCCCTCAAAGATTTAATTTGGAAAATATTAAACGCCTCACATGATTAGAATAAGATGGTCAATTCTTTTTTTCTTTTTTCCTCTGCTGATCCTTTCACAAGCAAAAACCCCACTGGTGAGCTATGATTACGAAAGTGATGCTGTGTACACCAAGGAATTAAGATTGCTAAAAAATAAAGCCAAACGGGAATCAACAGCCATAATCAAATCCATCGCTGAATTATCCTATAATTACAAAGACTGGGATACTGCCATTGATTATTACGAAAAACTTTTGGTTGACTCGCCAACGGCCGAAAATTATTTTAAACTGGGCGTGGCGGCAGCTCGAAAATCATTGGTGGTTTCCAGATTTTTGTCGGTTCCCTATATTTTAAAGGCCAAAAATTCTGTCCTTCAAGCCCACGAGTTACAACCCAAAAAAATGATATTTTTGAATTTATTAATTCAGTTGTATGCCGAAATCCCATCCCTTTTTGGGGGAAGTATTGCATTGGCTGAAACCAAAGCCGATTTGTTGCGGGATATTGATCCTGTCGAAGGAAGGATGATGCAGGCCTATGTCTTGGAAGTAAAAAATAATTATGAGGCTTCAAAATCAAAATACGCTGAGGTTTTCCGTTATTTCAAGGAAGAAATTCCAGCACCAGAACAATGGGGGAGTTCATTGAGAAGGGATTTGATTTTCGATTTGGGTAGGGCAGCTGCCGAATTTCAAATGGAGCCAGAATTAGGGATTGCCTTTTTAGACCATTACCTCAAAGATTACGGATTTAAGGACAATTACCCCTTGGAATGGGCCTATTATTATCGTTCAAAAATTTATCTTTACAGGAAGGAGTTTCAAGAGGCTGAAGCTTCGATCCAAAAGGCCTTGGAGATTAACTCCAATTTTGAAGAGGGTTTGAAATTTTTAAAAATTGTAAAGCTTGAGTAAATACCATTTTATAGCCATTGGAGGGAGTGCCATGCACAGCCTGGCTATCGCACTAAAGGAAAATGGTCATCAGGTCACTGGAAGTGACGATACAATTTTTGATCCTTCTTTGACCCAATTGCAGAAAGCTGAAATCTGTCCCGAACAAATGGGTTGGCATCCTAAAAAAATAAACAAAAATTTCGATGCAGTCATTGTGGGAATGCATGCCAAAAAAGATAATCCCGAACTGTTGGCTGCAGAAAAAATGGGTGTACCACTTTTTTCCTACCCCGAATTTATTGCCCAATATGCCCGGAACAAAACTAAGGTAGTGATTGCGGGAAGCCATGGCAAAACTAGCATTACTGCTATGGTTTTACACGTATTGAATTATCATCAAAAATCAGTGGATTATATGATTGGTGCCCAATTGGAGGGCTTTGAAAATTCAGTTTTTTTGTCTGAAAACAACGAATTTATCCTTCTTGAAGGAGATGAATACCTGTCTTCTCCTATTGATCTTAGGCCCAAATTCCATCATTACGGCCCTCAAATTGCATTGATCAGTGGAATTGCGTGGGATCATGTCAATGTTTTTAAAACAGAAGCGGATTACTACCGTCAGTTTGAAATATTCATTGATTCCATATCGGCAGGCGGCGTTTTGGTCTACAATGAAGCAGACATTGCATTGCGTAAAATGGTCGCGGATTCTCAGAACACCATCAGAAAAGAGCCCTACGGTAAGCTAGATCATACGGTTTCTAAGAGTATAACTTATCTGGAAACCAATGAGGGCCCCATTCCCTTAGCCATCTTTGGAAGGCATAATCTGTTCAATCTCTCCGGAGCCAAATGGCTTTGTCAACTGATGGGTATTGACGAAGACGATTTTTACCAAGCCATTAGCAGTTTTAAAGGTGCTTCAAAACGCTTGGAACGACTGGCTAACGGAAGAACTAGTTACCTTTTTAAGGATTTTGCCCATGCCCCAAGTAAGGTAAAGGCAACCACCCAAGCCGTTAAAGAACAGTTTCCTGATTACAAGCTTGTTGCCTGTCTGGAATTGCATACTTACAGCAGTTTGGATCCTTCATTTATTATCCACTATCGCAATAGCATAGAAAAAGCAGATTTACCTATCGTGTTTTATGATCCTGAAGCTCTGAAAATAAAAAACAGACTCCCTATCAGTCCTGAAGAAATTCTTGTGGCATTTGGCCTCCCGGAGTTAATAGTTTTTACAGAACCACAAAAATTGAAAGATCACCTTTTGGAACTGGATTATCATCAAAAAGTTTTGTTGATGATGAGTTCCGGAAATTATGGTGGGCTGGATTGGGAAGCTTTAAAATCCAAACTATCTCATTACTAAAATTCTGTATTAATTTTTATTTTTTTTTAGATTAAAAACTCATGTCTGATTTGCCCTCAAATCTAACGAACAAACAATGGAATCCTGATGACCGTCCTAGGGGAAAACTTAAGGAAAAAGCATCCAAAGCCCATTCTGTTGATGAATTTCTGGCCATTATCATCGGAAGTGGAAGCCAGGGAGAAAGCATTGTTGAATTGATGAAACGCATTTTACATCAT